>OKSF01000069.1_pt1 | contig 84450 bp, 96 predicted proteins | sample 1606061 | NCBI WGS metagenome assembly OKSF01 (sample SAMEA3541567, study PRJEB24748) | human gut metagenome | biome: human gut; feature: human-associated habitat; material: faeces | place: China | collected 2012
AGTACAGCCGGCAGCGGATAAATCATCGTTCCTGGTTTCCAGTCCTGTTTCATAGTTGTCATTTTTTTTACCACAGATTACACAGATTAACACAGATATAGATATTATTATTCCATAAAATAAAAATCTGTGTGAATCTGTGTAATCTGTGGTGAGCTGAAGTTAGAGGATTGTTATCTCTTCTCGTTTCTGTTCTTTTTCGCAATAATGGCATTTCACGATGCAATTATCCTTATCTATCACATGAAAGATGGTGCTCATCGGTTCATTGTTGGTAATACATTTCGGATTGGCACATTTCACGATGCCACGAAGCTCATCCGGCATTTTTACCTCTTTCTTTTCTACTACCTCGTAGTCGCGGATAATGTTCAGTTTGACGTGCGGTGCCACTACCGAAATACGGTTGATCTCTTCGTCACAAAAGAATTTATCTGCAATTTTGATGATTCCTTTTTTGCCTAGTTTTTTGCTGTCGAGGTTGAATCCGATCGTGATATTGCTTGTCATTTGTTCCACACCGAGCAGTTGCACTACGGTGAAGAGCTTTTCAGATGGGATATGGTCAATCACTGTTCCGTTTTTCAGGGCAGCTACTTGCAATGCTTGTTTATTTTCGCTCATAATAAAATATCGTTTTTAACGTCCTCTAATGTGATACCTAATACATCGCAAAGGATTGCTTCGCGGGCATACAGACCGTTTTGTGCCTGTTGGAAATAATATGCTTTCGGGTTGTCATCCACATCGTAAGCAATTTCGTTGACACGGGGAAGCGGATGCAGGATACGCAGGTTCGGACGTGTGTTTTCCAACATTTTGTTACGGAGAATATATACATTCTTCACCCGTTCATATTCCATCAAGTCGGTGAAACGTTCGCGTTGCACACGGGTCATATACAGAATATCGGCGTCGGCGATAATCTCTTCGGAAAAGTCTGTATGTTCAACGTATTTTATTTGGTGCGTTTTGCAGTAAAGTTTGTATTCTTCCGGCATTTTCAATTCTTCGGGAGCGATAAAATGGAAAGTCGGATTAAAGTGTCGCATCGCCATCAGCAAAGAATGTACGGTGCGGCCGTATTTCAAGTCACCCACTAGGAAAATATTCAGATTTTCCAGCGTTCCTTGCGTCTTGTAGATAGAGTAAAGATCGAGCATCGTCTGCGACGGGTGCTGGTTAGCTCCGTCACCTGCATTGACAATGGGCACCGGGGCTACTTCGCTGGCATATCGTGCAGCTCCTTCGAGATAGTGTCGCATGACGATAATATCTGCATAGTTACTCACCATCATGATCGTGTCTTTAAGTGTTTCCCCTTTGGAAGAGCTGGTGGCCTTGGGGTCAGAGAATCCGATTACTCGTGCACCGAGACGGTTGGCAGCTGTTTCAAAACTCAAGCGGGTACGGGTGGAAGGTTCGAAGAACAGGGTTGCTACTACCTTTCCTTGTAATAACCGGCGATTGGGGTTCATTTCAAACTGCTTCGCCATTTCGAGCATGTAGAGGATTTTTTCTTTAGAATGTTCGGCAATGGTTACTAAACTTCTGTTTTCCATTTTGTTATCTTTTATGTGGATAGAACTTGTTTTACCGGAGCGTAAAGGTACGAAGAATTTGTGAATAGCACAGATTTTTTCGTACCTTTTTTTATCATTCGGCGTTTATTTCTGCTTGTTGGTCAATGCGGCAATGATATACTTTCCCGGTGCCCCGATCTTGCCCCACGTCGTATTGCTGAACAGCCTCCATATCTGCGTGCCTTTCCTGCCGTAATCCGACAACTTCATAATTGCCTGCTTTTCTTTCAGATCCGTCACTTTATGGAGTTCCAGGCTTTCCAGCAGTCCGGTTACGTTGTGTGTAGTCTGATTGTAAGCATACCCCGGAATTTCAAACGAAGCATTACTTGTTTCTTCCTCCTCAGAAGATAGTTTATTTTGGTTTGGTTTAGTTTGTCCGGAAATGTCCTCATTTTCCGGATTCACCTCCGCGTCAGCTTTAAAAATGTCTGCATCTTTTTTATTCGTGCCTCCTTTTTGTTTACCATTTCCTGGCCGGACTTCCAACAAATAAGGTAATTTAGAGAAATCAATCTTTCTTCGTACAGTAGCTTCCAACCAGACTTTCTGAATCTGCTCTGAGGTCAGGACCCCATATTTCTCATAAATATCTTTATTGAAAAATTCCTTTTCCAGCAGTAACTCTATAATTTTCTCCATTACTTCCTCTTTAATACCTCCGCCTACTTTACGGACGAAGATAAGACTCTGTTCTTTTCCCCAAGAAATATAATACCCTTCTTTATAGATTTTGCAGAGTAGTCTCATGACAATATAAGAGGATAAGATTCCGAATTTAGCTTCTAACAGTTCCATTATTTCTTCGTCGAAAAAATTTGCAGGTGTGGGGAAATAGGGGATTCCTTTATTAATCATACTCATAGTTCAATATTTTTTCATTAAATGTTATACAATCGCTTTCCATTCCAACAGGTTTCCGATCATAAACCGTCTCCACGCGTGTTGCTCCATACTCCAGTAGACCACAGACATCTGCCGGGAAGTGATCTTGAACTCCCGGTGAAAATCTTTTTCATATCCAACCAAGGTTCCTTGTTCCATACAGAATGTGCCGTCTTGCTTATGGAAAGCAATCATGGCATTTCCATATAACATTCGTTCAATAAGCTCTATACAGCTTTGCACAGTTTTTTCTGCGCATTTTTCCGAAATACCCTTTTCGGCGGCAATACGTTTTTTCCATACTAACTTGCAGGCTTCTAACTTACTTTTGTCTATTTTTCTTTTCATCTTTTTTCTTCTGTTTTTTTTAATATTTGTTTTTTTACGAATAAAATCTCCCCTTCAGGATAGTGACTGTATATGATTATTATAGGGTCGCTATCCTTTCATTATAGTGATACTGTTTAATTGTTATAGCGTCACTATTTTTGAAGATAGATATACGTTGTCTTTAGTCGGCTAGAAACGGCTGCGAAAGTATATCTTTTGTTTCTTCTGCACAATTATTTTTGTCAACGCTTATTCTCTACTCTCTTTTTTACTTGTTTTTCTTCCTCTTCTTTTCGTTCTCGTTCCTCTTGCCTGATGTTACATAACTTTGTTTCTATACTGCTAATTTCTAACAATTTAAACCCGCCATGTTTAGCTATATATAAGCTCTCCGTTTCGTAGATATATTCAGCTAAGTCTTTTAGTTTTTTATAGGGGGCACAGAACGATCTGTGTAAATTATGGCACCCTCGAAAGCTTATTGAACTGCCGATGAATAAAAGGTTTCATTGGCAATTTTTCTTATATGCATAAATCAAAACGACATGCTACAATAACTAACATTACGTTTACATCGGACTACCATTTGAATGGCTCAAACAGAATAAAAGGTTAACTATCGGTTAGTCGGCTTGCATTTATTGGGGTGTAAATTACCGTACATAATGCTAAAGTCCTCTATACGTCGCTTATTTCGGCATATTATTGCCGAGGTAGGCGATTTCTTTTTGCTGTTTGAAAAACTGTTTGAGAGTTATGAAATCATTGTTTAAGAAAGAGGTTTTGAGAGGATATCCCGATAGGTAGCTAATTGTTAAAAACAGAGTTGGGGATACAGTTGGGGATACCATATTTTGTGCGATTGGTATCGTATTTAAAAAGTTGGGGATACCTTTTCAGGACTTTTATTTGCGTGTTTAGATATAAATAATACCTTTTTTGATACGTTTTTTGCCGTATTTATATGTTTTAATAGGGGGATAATACCATTATTGCGATTGTTTATGGCAATGTAAATATGAAATAAATCATTGATTTATAATGCTTATGCTGGAATTTACACATGAACTAACAGTGAAGAAGTGCGTGTGTGCTTTTTCACTGTTAGCTTGTATATTACTTATATATTATTTATAATCTTAACTTTGTCACCTATTTTTATACTATTCAATGCAGTTAGTTCGGGATTTGCATTTGTCTGCAGTTGTATGCTTTGTGACAAAAAAGAAAAAGGATTTGTTTCCATTTTTAGTGTTGTAACAAGTGTAGACATCTTTCCTTGTATATGCATTACTTTGAATTTACCCTTAGGTTTTTCTAAGATGCCTAAAACTCTTCCATTTGACGGATCAATAATTTCTTTTCCCGTTTCGTATACAAGGAATTCCATTAAATCATTAATACCATCAAGAAAGCCTTTGTTGATAACGATTGTTCCTAAAGTTACAATTTCAGCAACGCGAATATCATTTAATTCCTTCATATTTATAAGTAATTTTAATACGTAATTTATTTAATAGTATAGAGTCATTTTTCATAAGTTCTTTGAGCTGTTTATCATCTACTTTTAGAGATATAACAGTGATTTGTATAAAACCTTTTTGTATATTGCTTACATATCCTGTACCAAAATCTATTTCAAACTTATTTTTAATTTGGACAATAGAAACCATAGAATAATAGTCCAAATATTCATTGCTCGGTATTAAAAAGGTTCTTGTCTCTTGGTCAAATTCAATGGGGATGCATTCAATATATTGCTTATTACACGTTTCATATAAAGCTTTTATTAATGCAACTACTATGTATAGAAATACGACAAATTGTAGTGCTATCCACTTTACACTAACTTGTTCATTCCAATTACAGATAAACATAGCCCAAATAGTTAAAGCAACTCCTATAACTCCAAATATTAAACAAAATGAGTTCCAACTAAATAGGCTACAAAATATTATAGATTTAAGTCTTTGATATGTCATACTAATTTGTTATTTTTACAAATAAAACTGCAATAATGGATGATTATTTTAACAATTTACGGAATAAGTTGATTCATGCTGAGTCATTCGAACAAAAACTTTCTATATTATTGGAAGCTGTTATGTTTGACAAGCTTGAAACAATGAAACTAAAGGAAGAAAATATAAAGATGAATAAATCTTTAATAGTATTCCTGTTCGCTAATCTTATACTTACGCTAGTTTTACTTGTGCTTAGTTTTGTGCTATTTGCAAAAGTGTAATCTAAATTTTTCATATTAATAACTTTAACTTTCATATTCAAGTTTTTCTCTTTTCATTGGGCAGTGGCAGAGGTTGCATTGTCGACATTGGGCGAAGAAGGTTTCTTTGTAGAAGCATTCTTCGCAGGATCTAAACCCTTAGGTTTAAGTTGTTCATCATTTTTTTGGCACTCTGTTGGGGGACGAAGGTGTCCTAATTCTTCGGACATTTGGGCAATCTGCAGGTTTAGGCTTTTTATTTCTTCATCCTTTTTTTCAAGTTGAGACACGAATATTTGCACAATCTGGGATTGATCCGTAGATTGTGCTTGCTCTAATTGTTGTGGTTGCTCATTTGGAAGCATAGAACCTCTTCCTATAAGAATCCAGTCTGAATTTATACTGTACTTATAACATAAGCATGCAATAAGATCTGTTCCAGCTTTCATTCTTTTATTCAGAATTTCTGAAAGTTTAGTATTGCCTATCCCTAAGCTTTCTGCTAGATCTATCTTGTTTACTACTAATTTGTTGCTGATTAGATAGTTTACGCTTTCTATAAAGCGGTCATTAATACTGTTTTTATCCATGCTTTCTGAAATTTAACTCCAAATATTCTGAATTTTATTTTGATAATTCAGAAATTCTGTATTATTTTGCAAGGTCTTCCAATGAGAGACGCTTCAAAGATAAGAAATAACAATTAATAATAATATTAGTATGGAAGAAAAAAAAGAAGTAATCGAAATCAGTTTGGAACTCCAAAGAGAGATTGCCAAAGTATTCAAAGTTACTGAAAGAACAGTTCAGAGTGCTATGCGATTTGAAACGCAGAGTCCTACCGCCCGAATATTGCGTGCTTATGCCTTAAATCATGGGGCAGAACAGTATGAAGTTACCACTATCAAAAAGAAAGTGGAGAATCCGTATCGTGAAACAATAAAACTATAATTATGATATACTGGAAAGAAGAATGCCAAGGCCTGGTGAACTTGCAGTCGGTGGTGCTAGTGGTTGATCACTACGATGAGAACAAAGTTCCTGTGTTTGCAATCCGGCGGGCACAATCTGCCAGTGGCAGTCGTAGCGGCAAGAACTCCTATTGGAGCGTAAGTTTTGATGAACCGCTAAGCGATGGATGTAACGCGGTGACGTTTCCTTTTATTTTGGCTACGATAAGTTTTGACTACAGTTATGAAATTCTGATTCTTTCGAAGCGGCTGGAAGAATATCATCCGGCTTGGACACTGGACGGGTATGAGAAAGAGTTGGAGTGGCGCAAGGGAAGTGCGCTTTACGCGATGAAACTGATGTTTAACGATTTAAATGGAATAGCATGAAAGTGATTAGATGGATTCAGAATTTGGCTGCTGTAGCGGCTTTGGTGGTGGCCCTAAACTTGGCGGATGAGTCGGAGATATCTTTTAAGGATGCGTGTACGGCTGGTGTGTTATTAGTTCTTTCGGTTGCTATGCTGTTGGGACGGGCTTGGGAAGAGGAAAGGAGGGTTGAGTGATGGGTGACGAAAGAATGATGCATAGAAAGAATTTAGAGCAACGCATTGAGGAACTTACGATTCTAAGGAATGAAACCGAACTGTCACTATTAAAAGCAGGCTGTTTGGAATCAATTAACGAGATGACTGACAATTCGTTTTTATGGATACCTCTATTATCCCAGGAACATCCTTCTTTATATTATCAGAAAGCGACACAAGACTCTTCAGCAGAGCCTTATCTTCGGTTAGCCGGTCTTTTGGAATTTTTACTAAAAAATTCAATTCCAAAGGAACTCCAAATGCAGGGGTTGACCATCCGGATTCAGGAAAATAAATGTCACTACTGTATCTCAGGTTCAATTTCCTTAGATGATCTTTATAAATTGTGCGAACATCATCAAGTGGACCTCGACTGTGCGAATAAAAAATAACAGAGAAATAGTTCATGATTATATAATTTTTTTTGGTTTTGAAGGCTACAAAGGTAGCAAACTATTCCGGTTCGGGATGAATAGGGATAGTGTTTTTCTCACATGCAAAATAAGAACAGCAATGTGGCTTACGGGTTCGGGTCGATGCCGGATACTTGCACAAAATTTAAAATATTTGATTATGGAAATGTTTGGTAATATACGGTGCGTGACTTTCGCTGAGCTGGTGACTCAGGGAGGAATCCTGAGTGAGCCGAACTATAAGAAGAAAGTGCGCGAAGGAAAAATTAGACCCCTGACGATTGGTGGAAACGGACGTAAGGTTCTTATTGACTACGTTTCCCTCTACAAACCTATCAAAGACGCTTACGACGCCAAATTCCCGGACGCGGAACAACGGATGAAAGAACAAATCAAAGCAGAAATCATGAATGACACATTAAGAAGTGACAGCAAGGCTGTTGAGTTCTATCGTGACAGGTACAGGCTTGCCGACGGTAGCGGCCTGACAGATAAAAAGCAGGCAGAATATGTGCTGAATGCACAAGTGATGAATGAGATGATCCGTGTGGAAAGCGAAATGGTGTCGCGCCACAGGAAAAGCGGTTATTCACATCCGAAGGAAGTTTGGGAAACCGTGCTGGGCACATGTGAGAAACTTCGTGGTATGTATCAGCATACACTTCCATCCAACGCTGCCCGTCTTCGTGAAAAGTTTGTTGCATATAAGAAATATGGGTATGAAGTCCTGGTCAGCCGCAAGAACGGAAATCAGAATACCCGCAAGATCGGACCAATGGAAGGGCGTCTGCTGCTGAAACTGAAACGTAGCAAGTTCCCTATCTATACTGATTCGCAGATATTTGACGAATATAACCGCCAAGCAATCGAACGCGGGTTGAAACCAATCAAATCAATGACTACTTTGCGTAATTACTTGAATGATCCTGCCGTAATGCCACTTTGGTTTGCTGCCGTATATGGTATGCAAAAGTGGAAATCGAAATATTCTTCATTGCTGAAGACACAACTTCCGCAGATGCGTGATGCCCTTTGGTATTCTGACGGTACGAAACTGAACCTTTACTACCGGAACGAAGCAGGAAAGATGTGCACCACTTCCGTCTACGAAGTGATGGATGCCTACAGCGAAACATTGATAGGCTATGACATCGCCCCGAAAGAAACATTCGACAGCCAGTACCGGGCATTCCGCCAGGCGGTAGAATTCGCAGGTGTCCGTCCATACGAAATAGTAAACGACAATCAGGGCGGACACAATAAACTTGCCGCACAGGGCTTTTTTGATAAGATTGCCATTCTGCACAAACCTACAATGCCCTACAACGGACAGAGCAAGACGATTGAAAGCGTCTTCGGACGTTTCCAGCAGCAGATACTCCATAAGATATGGTACTTCACCGGACAGAACGTGACAGCAGTTAAGATGAGCAGCAAGCCGAACCTTGAATTCATCGAGCAAAACGCCTACGCATTGCCCACACTGGCAGAGGTAAAAGAAATCTACCGTCAATGCCGTGAAGAATGGAACAACGCTGCCCATCCGGCTACCGGTATCGCCCGCATCGACATGTACCGCATGAGCGAGAATCCGGAGACTACGCCCGTTCAGCCCGTAGACGTGATACAGATGTTCTGGCTGACAAGTGCCAAAGAGGTGACCTACACCAATGCCGGACTGAGAATAGAGATTGACAAGCAGCGATATGAGTACGAAGTCTACGGAGAAGACGGTCTGCGCAACGAGCAATGGGCGCTTCGCAACACCGGACGAAAATTCCGTGTCTTGTACGACCCGATGGATATGTCCACCGTAGAACTATGGGAAGTCACCGCATCGGGACTGAAATTCAGTGCAAGCGCCACTCCGCGGGTTGTCATCAGCCGTGCGACACAGGAGCGTACTTCCGAAGAAACCTCGTTCATGCGCCGGACCGTCAATCTGAACAAAGAGACAATGGCTCTGGTGCAGTTCAGTACCGAAGATTTTGACTTGAACGAAGCCATTGCAGCCGAATTGTTCGGACTTTCCACTCCCAAACCTAAGAATGTGGGTAAGAAGAAGCTGGACGAGGTACGCGAGAAATACGAAGCGGGCGTATTGAAAGCTCCCATTTCCCTGCCTGAGAAGCTCGCTATGGACGAAGAAGAGGAAGATACGGAACTGGGCTATTCCACAACCGGAGAATATACCAAGGTCACTTCAAATCTGACCTTCGAGGATGTAATCTCTTCCCGTTACGACCGGATGTAGCATCCGCCCCTTGATTAGTAATCAATAATCATTTAAATAATACTCAAACAATGAAAGATTTAAGCCTGGAAGATAAAAACGCTATCCGCGACGCATTGAGCGCCTATTGTGACAACTACTTGTCACGCAATCGTGCAGCGGAAAGCCTGAATGGTGTGAGTGCCGCCACCGTCTCCACAATCTTGAACAGCAAATATACCAACATCTCCGATGATATGTTTGTACGTATCGCCACGCAGATCGGCTTTAGCTTCGAGCACTGGGCACTGCATGAAAGCGAGACATTCAAGGATATTACTTTTGTGCTGGCGGATGCCCAATTGTACAAGAACGTCACCTGGGTGGTCGGCGATGCCGGATGCGGAAAGACTACCGCGGCTATTGACTACCGTAAAAAACACCGCAACGTGTTCTATATCCTTTGTTCGGAAGACATGAAGAAAAGCGACTTCGTTCGTGAAATTGCCAAGCAGGTAGGTGCGCCGACCGACGGAACCAACCTTCGCGATATGCTTGAGTATGCTATCAGCATGATCGCCTTTCTGAATAACCCGCTGCTCATCTTTGATGAAGGCGACAAACTGACAGATTCTGTGTTCAACTACTTTATCTCCATTTACAACCGCTTGGAAGGTCATTCGGGAATAGTCTTTTTCTCAACGGACTACATTAAGCGGCGCATGGAAAACGGATTGCGGTATAATAAGAAAGGTTATAAGGAAATCAATTCCCGCATCGGCCGTCGATTCTTCGACCTTACAGCTACCACCCGGAATGATATTTTCGCCATTTGCCGTGCGAATGGACTGACCGATGAAACAGAGATAAAAAAGGTGTTGAAAGATGCGGAAGCCAGCGAAAACGACCTTCGCAGAGTGAAACGTTTTGTCCATTCCCGCAAACGCCGCATAGATGAACTGAAAAGGAAGGGAGACGCGGAATAATGGGCAGAGCCAAGTCGGTGAGTGAGTTGCTTGCCACGAAAGTGGAAACTTTTCCCTTCAAGGGTGAATGGTACGATGCTTTCGGCGAACCGGAACGTAAAGGAGTCTGGCTTGTATGGGGGAATTCCGGTAACGGAAAAACAACCTTCGTCGTTCAGCTCTGTAAATATCTCTGTCAGTTTGAACGGGTGATATACAATAGTTTGGAGGAAGGTGCCAGTCTGACGATGAAAAATACATTAGTGCGATGCGGAATGCTGGAAGTAAACCGTCGTTTTCTTCTGGACAATGAGCCGATAGATGAGTTGAGCGAACGGTTGCTACGGCGGAAGTCTCCGGGAATAGTCGTTATCGACAGCTTCCAATACACGCAGATGAACTATAAACAGTATATAGCCTTCAAGGAGAAACACAAGGATAAGCTGATTATTTTCGTCAGCCATGCAGAAGGAAAGTTCCCGTCTGGACGCAGTGCCCGCAGCGTGATGTATGACGCCTCTCAAAAGGTATATGTGGAAGGGTACAGGGCGTTCAGCAAAGGGCGGTTCAACGGGCCGAAGATGCAGATTGACGCATGGCCGGAGGAAGCCGCCAAATATTGGGGAGAAGTTTTCTAATCATTAAAATAACATCATGAGAACAACGAAAGACAAACCAATCAGCCCGCAACAGATGAAAGCGCTGCACGCCACTTTTCATCGGATAGGGTTGGATGCGGACGCCCGTCATGAGTGTATTTCCGCTTTCACGGACGGACGCACGCAGAGCAGCAAAGAGCTTTATTTCGATGAAGCGCGCAGACTATTGGCGTTACTCAACGAGGATCAAGTGGAAAAAGCACGTGAGGAAGCCAAGAAACTGGTGAAGGCTATTTTCTGCCTGTCTTTTCAGATATCCTTCTTGAATAAAGGATATGCCAATGATACACGCGAGGAATTCCAGATGAATATAGCCAAATTGAATGTGTTTGCCCGTAGTAAGAGCGCTTCGCATAAAAATGTATCTGAAATGTATCTGTCCGAGTTGAAAGCCTTCAAAAAGCAACTTGAGGCCATTGCGCATAACGAAAATAATAAATATAAAAACAAGAAATCATGAGAAAGAGTCAGGAAGTAAATAAGGCGATTGCCATTCTGCGTAAAAAGGGGGATAAGATAAGCCTGAATCAAGCTGAAGTTTTGGGTGGGCGTTATTCGGAAGTATGGGTGTTTGAGCACTATGTTCAAAATGTATCGGATGAATGTCGGGACGAAGCGACTTATTGTGCAGCTCGCGATGCTGCGTTATTCCTAAGTGGGAAACTGGAGCTGGCAGAACTGATACCTGATGCGGAACAGTATCCGATAGCAGAAAAAGAACTGAAAGAATCATCGGGCAAGGATAGGATGAAAAGGTTGGAGGAACGTGTTGCTGAACTGGAGCATGTGATTGCTCTTTTATCGGAGAAAATAAATTTGACGGTAAGGGATGAGGATTTGGGGTATATGACTTCTAAAGAGGTGGTCGATTATATCGGTTGCCCGGTATCTTTGATGAGAAACTGGAGAAAAAAAAGTGTCCTTCCTTATTATCGTAGGGGGAGCAGAATCTTTTATCATAAGAAGGATATTGATAACAGTACCACTATAAAAAAATATATGAAGACTCATGGCACGCTTGCAAAAGGAATCCGTTGATTCCATGTCCCTCCGTCTTCAGGAGGTCATCCGCCTGAAGGAACGAATCACCCGTGACGAATCCCGTCTGGATGAAATCATCAACATTTTGTTGGAACGTGACACTTCGGAGAAATCGAAAGAAACGGATGATTTGATTTTAGAGTTGAACAGCACCGGAATACGCATTGAACGGGATAAGGTGAGCCTTGCGAAGCTGAAGGCCCCTTCGGAGTTGACGGACGAAGATCGCGAAAACCTTCCGCCTCCGGGTACCAGCGAGAAATTTAATATCAAGTATTAATCATAGTATGAACCATTAAAAGAAAAGAATTATGGCAAAGACAAGAGTAAAGAAAGTCATTATTTCCGGCATTACATCGGAGCAGGCGGAAATCGCCTTCAGTGAGTTTGCGACGGCTGATGCCAAAGTGCAGAATATCCAGAGCAAAATGGATATGGAAATCACCCGCATCCGTGATAAATATGCGGATGTACTGGCAGAGCAGCAGGCTATCAGAGAAAAGAATTTTGAAATCATGCAGACATTCGCGACCGAGCATCGTGAGGAGTTATTTTCCAGACGTAAGAGCTATGAAAGTGCTCATGGTACGTTCGGTTTCCGCACAGGAACTCCCAAATTAAAAAACGTCAAAGGGTTTACCTGGGCGTCCGTCACTAACCTGGTGAAGGAATTTCTTCCCGCTTACATCCGTGTGAGCGAGGAACTGGCAAAGGACCGTCTTCTTGCCGATCGCGACAAGGAGGAAGTTGCTGAGCAATTATCAAAATGTGGTATGGTTGTAGTACAAGATGAAACATTCTATGTGGAACCCAAGAAAGAAAACGAACAGCCGTCCTGAGTATTCGTATGCGCCTATTGGTAGCCGTTGGGCAATCTATCATTGGAAAGAGTCCAGCAATATCAGCACCGGGGACAAAGTGACGGAGTTTTTCACCCGTGAAGAAGCCCGGAAAGAATGCTATCGGTTGAATGGTTGGAAGTATCAAGCCCCTAAGTCATGACGAAATTCATTTATAAGAGCAATCTCCGGCGTGAACGGATGCCGGAGTGGCTCAAATACATCACGGATTACACACTGGAAGAATTCAACAGTCTTTTCCCTATTGGTCTGAAATTTGACTTTGAGATGCTGGAGTGGTCAATCAAGGATGATTTACGAATGCTCGGAAAAGACAATGTGACCACGGAACTGGTGGCGGATGAAGGACAGACAGTCATCTTCATCAAACGCTCCGGACATACACTAGTTTCAATCTATTTTAAATAACATTTTATCAACAATTAAATAACTTACAAATATGGCAATGCACACATGGTTTGAATGCAAAATTCGTTACGAAAAAGTAATGGAGAACGGGATGCAGAAAAAAGTAACTGAACCTTATCTGGTGGATGCTCTCAGCTTCACGGAAGCGGAAGCACGTATCATCGAAGAGATGACACCTTTCATATCGGGGGAATTCGTAGTATCGGATATTAAACGTGCCAACTACAGCGAACTGTTCCCCAGTAATGACGAACAGGATGACCGCTGGTTCAAGTGTAAACTGGTTTTCATCACTCTTGATGAAAAGAGCGGGGCGGAGAAATGTACTTCCACTAATGTGCTGGTTCAGGCTTCCGACCTCGACCGTGCGAAAAAGAACCTGGACGAAGCAATGAAGGGATCAATGGCGGATTATCAGGTTCCCGCGGTGACGGAAACGGCAATTATGGATGTTTATCCGTATACGGCATCAGATAACGAACCGGAATTCAGGGAATGATTATAGCTGTAGACTTTGACGGAACCATTAGCCGGGGTAAATACCCGGCTATTGACGGAGAACAACCGTATGCGGGAGAATCGCTGAGAAAGCTTCATTCGCAAGGTCATAAGATTATCATATGGACTTGCCGTACTGGGGACAGACTGTTGGAAGCTATCAACTGGCTTCTTGAACATCAGATTCCATTCAGTCGTATCAACGACCACGATCCGGATAATTTGGCCAAATACGGTGGTGAAGGTGGAAAGAAGATATACGCGCACGTCTATATTGATGATAAGAATATCGGCGGCTTCCCCGGGTGGCCTGCATGTCTGGCGGAGATTGAGCGTATGGAAGCTGAATACGAAGTTTTTTTGCAACAACAAACCTTAAGAAATGAATAAAACTAAGTGTATTACGTTCGACAAAGCAGCTCAAGACGCTTTGCCGGAACATATCAAAGATAAAATGAAAGCCGACAGAACAATTGCTAAGGCTATCAAATTGCGTCAGAAAATTGCTAAAATAGAGAAAGACCGCGCGCTGTCTGCCGGATACATGCAGGAGTTAATAGAAGAAGCGGAAACCGTTTTTAAATAACCCTCAAAACTAATCAGAAATGAGGTAAACCGAGCCTTCTAAATTCGGTTGTTGATCTTTGACGTATTGGATTTACCGATTAATTTTTTTGAGAAAATGTGACTTTATGGTTAATAAAGTGCATAATCTTGGAAACAAAACATCTAATTTGCTGTTTTATTTTTATATTTGCATTGTAATTTAAATATGGAGGTAAGTATGTGCATATTAAAGGAAGTAGGACGTTTTATTAAAAATGGAGCTTCTACATTTCGTGATGCCTCTCAAGGGCATTATAAGCAGAACTCCGAAGCTATTTCTGAAATTAGGAAAGAAATTCTGGAAAAAGACAGAAATAGGAATGATGATAAGAGGAATCTTATGGAAGACAGAAAAAATGTTGAAGGGGATGTGCGTAGATCTTTTAATGAAATTGTATTAAACAATGGGTAAGCAAGAACTAAAACAGCGGGAAACGCAAGTTGCAACAGGCGATGGAGTTGGAAAACAATTAGAACAGACTTATACTGTTGATGACAATTGCCTACCTTCACCTCAAGAATTAGCCGCATATAAGAATATTGATCCTAGAATTGTCGATTATCTTATTAATGCCTCTGTAAAAGAGCAAGATCATCGGCATAAAATGGATAGCAACAAATTGAATATGATTAGAAAAGCTGATAGAAGAGATGGAAGAATGAACTGGTGGGGAATGTTTTTCGCATTTCTCGCTATAGTTGTAATGATAGCTCTTGCTGGTTATGCTCTCTATTTAGACAAACCTTGGTTTGCTGGGATTATGGGTGCTAGCACACTTGTATCCGTAGCTTCTATTTTTATTAAAAGTAATGATAATAAAAGCAAACCATCTGGTAATACAAAGAAATAATTAAAATTTTTGATACTAAAGTTAGGCGGTAAGTTCAATCTCACCGCCTTTTTTGTGTCCGGGCGGTATCTAAGTTCGGACACTTTTATTTAGAGTAAAACAATAAAGAAAGAAATGAAGAAAATTAAAAATTTGACTGTCAAGATGACTTATAGAGTTGGACTTGGTAATGTAGAAGTCCCGGATGATGTCTATGATTCTTTGGCAAAATGTTATGATGAGGGTGGAGATGTTCCGATGCCTAACGAGAGTGACGAATACTCTGCGGAAGCATCTGAATGGCTTTCTGATAACATCCGGGAAGCGGATGCAATGGATTGGGAGTATGAGATAGAAGACTTTGAAGAATAACCTTCAAAACGACTAAGCAGAAATGAGTTGTAGCGGCAGGAGAAAGGCCTTCCGCTACAATGCTATCAAAACTAATCTTCAAATTTTAACTCAACACGAAGAGTATTAGGTGTTACACTTCCAAATATTTTGTTGGCTTTTTTATGAGCTTCAACAAAGGTACCGGCAATATCATCTATAATGACTTGTTCATAGTCTTTTTGACCATATTGTTTTTTGGTTGGGTAGTAATGTTTTCCAATACATACATAATCTTTTCCAGCAACTTTGAAAGTAACAACATAGGTTGTTTTGTAGCAATCTTCAATTTTTTTCATAATGTTTTTATTAATAATTAGAAATACATGGTTTGAGAACCTTATTCAAAAGCAAAGGTAAACTATAAAATTCAAAAAAAAGAATAGAAATGAGTGGGTTCAGCAGCCCACTCATTTCTATTAAGATTTACTTAATGTAAACTTTTACAATAGTAAGGAATCCTTTAATAGAAGAATGCGTTCGTATATATTCATACGCATCTTCTTCACTTTTAAAGTGTTTGATTTTGGATAAATCCAAAGTTGGATTTACTGGAGTCTGCCTAACTAAATATCCATCATTAGTTAAATAATGGTCGAAATCCTTCTCGATTTTTTTGATAAAATAGCATGTTTCCATGATAGATGAATTTATTATGATTAATATGAAAAATAACAGATAAAAATACACAAAAAGTATGCCATAATTTATCAGACATGAGAATAAAAATAGCGAAAAAGATAATGATGTATAATGATAATGGTAGAATCAACAAGCACCAGCAGAAACGATTTAGAAAGTTGAGACCGGCATTCTTAAATAAGCATGGTTTTATGGTATATCCAAGCTGTCACAATATTGACATTGTTCGAAGGGTTAAAATCAGATTGCGCAAATGGCTAAATAACGATCATTTTGTTGACGTCAGCAAAATAGTGTAGATAACAAAAAGAGCCGTGGCTACTGAAAATAGTCACGGCTAACTTTATTTATTCGCCCGGTTCTCCCAGATACAATACAATCGCCTCATGCTGTAACGGTGTCAACGCCCTTTGCCTTGGTACGAAGTGCAGTTCCTCCAACTTTGCCGTCAATTCGGGGTTCAGTACAATCCACCGATGCAGTTGTGACGTTGCGCTTCGTGGCGTTGAATTAGGAAAATATTGTTGAGCAAGTTCACTCATATAAATGGCATTCATCTTCTGTTCATTTGTTGTTTGAGATTCAAAAAAACTACCTGCTAGTAAACGCTGGGCTACTAGCAGGTAGTCATCGTGTTTCTACGTAGTAATTATTCATCTACTACGTAGTAGTTTTTTATACAGACGGGTCCGGAGTAACTCCGCTTCCGCCACTGCCCGGATTGGACGGTTCGGAGCTGTCGTCCACTACCACCTCTTTCTTTCCGGTCACTTTCATAAAGCTCAACGCTTCGCTACGTGTGGCCACCTTCACCATTTTGCCGGGACGGAACTGGATATGTGCAGCCGTGATATTACTGGCTGTGAATTCTTTTTTAGCTTCCGTACCTGTGCTACATATCTGGATCTGAAAAGTCCCGAAATTCTCCATTTTCACGATTTTGCCGGCTGCCAGCTGCACCTTCATTTGGCGGATCAGTGCACGGAGCACATTCAGCACGTCACCGTCCGTCAGGGAAGTGGCATACGAAATTTCTTCCGCCATTTCGTCCATGGTTACCACACCGTCGGCTTGCGCCTTGGCATAATACATTTTCTTTGCCGTGTTATCTCCCGGCTTTGTGCTCATCAGAGCAAGCGAATACTTTACACTCATCTTTTTAATTTACGATTTTACAATTTACGATTTGGCTGCGCTTCCAAGTCGCGTTTAACTCTGCCTTTCGCGAAAAGACGGTGCAAAAGTGGCCGATTCCTGCCGGAGCATGTCGTTTCTTGCGTGTTTATGGTGCATTAACGGGGAAAACTGCGTATTTTTGTGTTACTCAAATCTCCATAAATTATGCCACGCGGAAGAAACAAAGAATTATTATCACGCAGGGATGAAAAATTGCTCCGACGTTACTACGAACTGACAGAGGTACAAAACCTCCGTTTCGATCGTGCTCTGACTTTGCTTTCCAAAGACGAGTTCTTTATCAGTGAAGCCCGTATTATGGCTATCATCCGCAAGAACTGTAATCGTTTGGGAGACATTGATGTGAATCCGGTTCCCAAAGTACGCAAGCCGAAACTTACAGCACGGCAATTGGCGTTGTTCAAAACCGATGAAAAGAGCTAGCTATTCCGTTACCGTTACTTCATATCTCATCTCATATACTTTGATTCCACCCGGAAGGCTGTAGTTCCTGCTCTTCTTCCGGACAAGAGGTCCGGCTGAGCCTTCAAACCTTTTGCAATGCAGCAGTTTGTTCAACTCCGAAGCCATTTGCTGGCGTTCAATAGCCTTTTCTTCAGTTCCGCTACCATACCGGGTATCATCGTAACAGTCGATTCCCAAAGTGATGACTACCGTGCATTTACCGCGCTGCACTCCGCCTGAAAGGCTTTCCCAATCGGTTTGTTCCGCATTTATCAGTACGCAGGGAAAGGTGACCGGATAGGTATCTTCGTCTGTCTGGAGCTGGCCATAATCTTCGTCTATGGTGGACAGTACGGGCATATTGGCAGCGATGTGCTGCTGGATGCTGTAAAATAGTTGTTCCATGATTCTTATTTGTTTAAAATGTTAGTGATATTGGTTTCTATCAAATTCTCTATTTTCTGGTTCAGTTCACGGCTTTCACCGATAAACTGGCGTTTGGGAATTGAGGCTTTTACGTCGAGTGTTTCTTTGGTTGTCAGCGCAAGCCTTTTCCATTTCAATGCTTCTTCCGGAAGGTTCTCTTCAATGGCTTTGCGTTTCTTACCACCGGCTTTCATCCTTTTGGTGATTCCGGCTGCCTGGTAATATTGCGCCCATGCGAATTTCCTCATTTTCGGGGTTACTTGCGGGTGTGTGGTTATCTGCCCGCCATTATTGTGTAACGCTGCGTATTCCACGTCGTTTGTCACGGTGACGCTGGAGTCTCCCGGAATATATTTGATAGAGCTGAACAGGTGGTTTCTGCCGGAAAGCAGCGTACCGTATTTGGCGGAAGCTCTTTTCCCGCCTTTTTTCCGTCTTTGAACTTCCTGCCAGGGATGAAGGGAACCGTCGACAAAACCACCTTGGCGGAAGTTTTCCTGAAAATGGTCTTTTGCTGTGCGTCCTACTAGAACGGGAAGTTTCCGGTGGCGGAAATCATTCAGTTCAGCGGCTTTTTGCAGCAGTATCTGCTTAAATTCTTGAATATTCATTGTTTTATATAATTAATAATCGTATTTTTGTAATTAAACATTCAGATGATTATGAAAATGGACAGAGCAGATAGAATTGCCGCCATGCAGAAAGCCGCCAATGACTTTGCAAAAAGCAAAGAATATGATCATGCACTTTATGAAACGGACTGGAACGGGTATTCCGTATATATTGCCGCCCTTGAGTCGTCCACGTCGAGCATGTGTGGCGGTTATCCCCAGTATATTCTAGTTTCTGATATTTCCACCACACGCTGGAGTACGCTTGATGAGACAAGTGAAATACTGTCGTCACTCTGATGCCTCCCGAACAATTCCGCCAATGATATCTTCGTTGATTAGCATATTATCAACACGATAAAGACGGATACCATATTCGGTGCGGATATTCTTTTTTAGGTCTTTCCATTCCACTATTTTACCGATTTGCGGGTCGTACAGTCTCAAACCACCGTTTCCGAAACGTTCGGCCGTGATGATATGCCCTTCGATGCTTCTTCCTTTCCAGTTGAACGAAAGATGATACCGTCCTGCTTCTTTAGTCAGTTCGTCGAACTCTTTTTTCATTTCAGCAGCACTTTTCGCTTTCTCCTTGTGCAGATTGCGGTCCCAGTACTGACCGCCTGCCGTAAGTTTCTTTGGCCTTTCACCTGTCTTCGGGTCTATCCATGCCCATTCTGTTTTTGAAGACAGTTGCTGGGGGATGTTTCTCGAATCCGATTTTATTCGTATTTGGGCTTCCACATTATATCCGCGTCTGCGCAATTCATTGGCTACTACACACGATTGGCAGTTCTCCCGATAGCCTACATCTTCCTTATAATGTGGATTCCCTTTCATCCCGTTGGCTTCCTCGAATGTCATCAGTTTGCCTTGCTCCAGTTTCAATTTTTCTTCCGTACGATGCACATTCTCTATCCACTTGCGTTGCTCGTGTACATTCAGTCCTGCTGGAACGTTGGTTCCTATGGATGTTTCCAGAAACTTATTCACCGCTTCTTCCGCCCCGTCATACGCATGTTCGACGTATGGATGCGACTTGTCAAAGAGTTCCCCGGTTTGTCCCGGATTCCCTTTCAGCCCGTCAGCCGGCTTGTCATCATCGCCGCCTTCCGGAATCCCGTCCATCGGTGTACAAGGTTCGTCTGTTGACGTCAATGGGCATTTGCAGTTCCATCTGTCACCCGGGCGGTGTGATTTCCAAAACGGGTGGTCAACGGGCAATACTGTTCCCCAAAATATTTTGTGGTCTGCTCCCGGATGGATGCTGGTAGACGGCAGCCATTTCAGGTTCGGGAGAATGTCTTTTTCCCGTTCAAACTGTCTCCAGTCGGCCGCCTGGTGGGCGCGGATTACTGCGGTGTCGTATTCAGTCTTTAGCCAGTGTTCCATCTGATGTGTGGCAATGGGTTGTACTTCTTTCGACCACTGTTCAAATGGTTTTAGCTTACCTTCCGAATCCAGTAACTGTGCCGCCATATCATTCTGCGCACGATGCACCTTGAAGGCGGAGAATACCGCATTGTTATGTTTCAGTTCCTGGTAGAAATCATAGTCCGGGTCAACAGGCTGGCGTATTCCGAATCCTTTGTCAGTAGCTTCGTTCATCGCTTTCCATGTTTCGTTGAACAGGTTTTCCTCGATGTCAGTCATCGGATGGAAACTTTTGCTGTAGATATTCTTCAGTGCCTGTCTCATCACTTCATCATCGAATGAGAATCCGGATGAAGCGCTGTCTACCGCTGCGTCCCGGTAAAGCTCATTTATCACCACTCTAAAGGAGCCCCGTGGTTTCCCGCCTCCGGGGCTTTTACGAAAAAACTTTTCCACCAGTTTCTGAATCCGCCTTTCTTCTTTTCGGGAGATTTCTTTTCAGGTGGAGCGTTCCGCTTTTCTTCGTCCTCTTCTACCTCTTCGATATCATTTATTTGTGGAAGAAAAAAAGATGCTTGCGGTCGCTTTATAGTGTCTTTCTCATTTTCCGGACACTCCAGCCCCAGTTCGTCGTACATCTGTTTCTTGCTGATTACCAGTCCGAGGCTGCTTGCCTGTGTGAAAAGGTTCATCTTGGTGGTGGGGTCAATCATTTTGGGCTCCGCGAAACAGAATTCGCCACCGGATGTATTGATCCCAAGGTGCAGGAATATATCCGTCATCTCGTAGTTGAGCAGGTTCAGGATAAACTTCCGGTCACTTTGCGCGATACGTTCCTCTACTTTGCCATGCACCGTTCCGAGTGCCTGGGAACCTTTCGTTCCGGCTTCGGTGGTCAGCGTGTTTCCCAAGAACAGTTTGCTGATTTCACTGTTGCAAGTGTCTACCAGACTTTTGTACAGGTCCGAACTGCCTGTCTTGTTGCCACTTTCCACCAGGTCCATGTTGCAGCCATCGGGTAGGAACCATGACGAAGCGGAACCCTGTGCGGCATCGTTCTCTTTCAATTGCTCCAGAGCTGATTCATCATCGGGATCATACGTGTATTTACGCATCGGCATCCCGAATATTTCGGCAAACTGTGCCCAGTCGGCAGTACTGTTCCGCTTGTATATAACCCACGGTGCAGCCTTTGCAAGTTCACCCAGCGAACGGGGTTCACCGATAAACAGCAGGTCATCAAATTCATCCCAAGGGATACCGGTTATGTCATGTTGCCGCTTGAGGATAAGTTTACGTACCGGGTCGTAATGCTTGCGCGGAATAAAGATGTAATTCAGCCATCCGGTCTTTTTGTCGCGGTAGAACTGCACAAGAGTGTTACCTTGAGGTATTGCGTCGAACGCGTCACCCAGGAAACGCAGGAACCAGGGAGAACGCAACTGCTCATTGATTTTCTCATCCGGTTTTCCACCCCGCCGGTACTCGATAACAGAACAGAGTATGGCACTTTTCCGCTTGTTGATGACACTGGAAAGATGCGGGTCCATCAGGATGTCCTCAAACAGGTCATACAACTTGGCGCGTTGGGGAAAGTCGATGCTTTCGGCAGCTCTTAGAGCGTTCATATAACTGCCTATGTCGATTCCGAAGCGTCTTGTTTGTGTCAGGATAATGGTTGAGGGACGCTGTTGTCTCGGCAGGGGAATGTTTCCCCCGGTGGTTATGGTATTTCCTTTCATGTCAATAGTGGTTTATGCGTTTGGTGTTACTGTGTAACTCATAGGTTGACTTGCGCTCCGCTTTTTCCAGTTCCGGTGCCCCGTCAACGGACATGCCTTTTTTAACGGCTATCAGCCATTCCACCGCCCGGTCATATCGGTCTTTCCGCATCTGTGATAGTTTCTGCGGATTATGGATGGTGAAAATATGGTAGATGGCGATATCCAGTGCCATCATCAATACCAGTTGGTTCCGTTCGTCTCCGGTAGCGGCAAACAGTTTGTCACAATCATAATGTCCGGAGAGATAGCCGCGCATTTCGGCAATGGCACGGTCTTCGCAGATTTCAACGATGGCGTCATCGTTGCGGGTCAGTGCGTCCAGTATGTCACGATGGATACTGGCGTCATAGTCAGATAGTTCTATAAATTTGCTCATAGTCTGTATTTATTATTTTTTTGTCTGGTTGAACGCGAAGCGGAATGCCCGGGCCGTAAGACACGCATTTTGCGGTCTATAATCCTGTTTGCCCCTTCGATACAATCCGGACCGTCGGCAGGGAATTTCAAGCGCAGGGTGAAAAGTTTGAACTGGTCTGTCAGACGCTGCATGTGCGGGTTCTGTTGTTCGTTCTCATTGAAGATGAGGTTTCCTTCCCGGTTCAACGGTTCCAGGTTCGCTTCGATACGGGTGGCTTTATCCGTTTTCTTTTCCGTGTCCGGATTGATGTTCAATTCTACACGCTTTTCCTTTTTGGCTTTCCGTACAAGTGGTTTGAATACCTGCTGGAAGAAAGGGTCCTGAAGCTTGTTGTTCTCCATAAAGTTGTAGAGAGTGGTTCGCCCGTCTACGTATTCATTGAGTGATATGTACCAGTTGATGAACTCCGCATTCAGTCCCCGGTCAAGGAATCCTTTGATTACATAAAGTTTCCCGTCCAGTTTTCCGCATAGCCAGCAGCCTTTTGTCGAACTGTTTTTGGTTTTGTTCTCACCCGGTGCGGGGTCGCCATAGACTACCAGGAACTTGAATTTTTTCAAAGAGGGAATCTTGCCGTAGGTTATTTCCTTGAATATTTCACCCTCGGAAATCGGGTTGTTGAAATATTCCTTCTGTACGGCGACGGTACTTACCTTGGAGATAACCTGGTCTATCATTTCTTCCGTATTCTTTTGCGGCCAGGTGCTTTTTCCGTTTTTATCACGGATATTCACGATGTCCCAGTGGTCTGCCAGTTTCCCGGCACGGGTGATACAGCAGTCCTTGGCAATGATATTTCCGCAGAAGATGATGGTGGTGGGCACGGCTGGGTCACGGGTGAAGTAGAGCGCGTCTTCCCACCAGCGCCAGTTCTTGTCTACCGTATCCGGATTCCGGCATGCTTCGTCCGTATCAAAGTCATCCACCAGCAGACAGTCCGGACGTACGGCTTCGTTACGGCTACCGCGCGGCGCGTTTCCCGCACCTACGCCGATGAATGAAGCCCCGTTCTTCAATATGAAATTCGACTCCTTCCAGCTTCCCGGATTCACCAGATTCCCGTAGTAGGCTTTCAGACGCCCGTTCTTCTCAAAGTTCGTTTTGTAAGGTTTGAGCAGGCGTATGGCGGCATCTTCCGTAGCACTGGCCATGATAACGTTTTTCCTGCGTCCTGTCAGTACAAGGAACATTACGATAAACATGGTGACGGTACTTTTTGAAAGGCTTCGCGCCCATGAAAGCACTTCGTACCATTCGTCATTTGCCAGGCATCTTTTGATCGCCTTTTTCTGGAAGTCGGCAAATTCAGATTTGGCATACGCGAGGAAGAAGAACTTTATCCATTCTATCGGGTGAGCTTCCAGCCAGGTACGGTGTTTTTCTATTTCCGCCCGGCTCAAGTTTTCCTCTACGGGGACATCCTTATATATGTCTTCTTTGAACTCTTCCCACCTTTGAAGAGAGTCTCTGTCCGTCTGTTTCATAGGGAGTCTTTAATAAACATGTCCCACAATCCGGTGAATTCTTTCGCCTTGTTCATGTCGACAGGACGCAGCCAGTTGATGAACCGCATCCCTACGCTGATTATGTCAGCAATGCCCACGTCACTTTCCATCTTCTTGATGGCAGCCGCCAGTTTTCCCAACGTATCGGCTTCGGAAGGTGTAGCGTATCGTTTGCCCGCTTCGCGTTCCATGATGACCTTGTTTATTTCCGCCACTTGCCTGTGCAGGTTGGAGATTTGGTCTTCGCGTGTCAGCGTGATGCCGACTTTGCGCTCTTCCCACTTTTCCGCTTTGATCCATTTGGAAAGGGTCTGACGGCTGACACCTACCTTCTCGGCAATTTCCTGCTGTGTCAGGTTGTCTTTCAGATAAAGTACTCCAGCGTATTCCTTCTTCTGTGCAATGGTTAAATCTGTAGCCATAATAACTCCTTTTTATTGCAAATTTCGTCAGATAAAGAGCCCGTTGCAAGGGGCTTGAAACATGTGAATGCTATATTATTATATCATTGATGCATAAAGTTTTATCATGTTTTATATGTATTGACGCATCCGGTTCTTGCGGTTAACTTTGTCGAAAAAAGAACGGAACCTGATGAAAAGATTTTTTAATATAATACCCGGTAAGGATGCCGCCTGCATCCTGCTTTATGGAGAGATAGGCGAATATGACCGTGTACGTAGTGGTGATATCGCCCGCGAACTGATTGAGGCTGAATCCGCATCCAAGCAGATAGATGTACGCATCAACAGTATAGGCGGTGATATATTCACTGGTATGGCCATCTTCAACGCTTTTCGTCAGAGTGCGGCGGATATCACTATCTATATCGATGGTGTGGCGGCTTCTATGGGAAGCGTGATTGCAGCTTGTGGGAAACCAGTGAAGATGAGCCGTTACGCACGTCTGATGGTGCACAGCCCTTCGGGCGGTGCTTATGGAAACGCGGGCGAAATGGAGGAGACTGCCGGGATGCTGAAAAGCCTTGAAGACACTCTTTGTGAAATTTATGCTGCCAGATGTAAAAAGACAAAGGAAGAAATCCGTTCGGAGTGGTTTGACGGAAAGGACCATTGGTTCACTGCCCGACAGGCGGTGGAACTCGGACTGGTGGACGAAATATACGATGCCGATCCGGTGCCGGAAGACAGCACCCCGGAGCAGATATACAAGATATTCAATAACCGGCTGGAGAATCAGCCACAATACAGCGATAAGATGAATTTGGAAGAATTTAGAAAACGTCCGTTGTTCAAGGACTGCGCGACGGAAGAAGATGTGCTCCGTAGCGTTGCGCATCTGGAAGAGGAAGCGGCCAAGGTTCCGGAACTCCAGGGCAAGGTGACCGCATTTGAAGAGAAAGAACGGCAGGCGATTGAGGCGGAAAACAAGGCGCTGCTTGACGCGGCCGTAAAAGACGAACGGATTACTGAGGCGCAACGCCCCAAGTATGCGGCTATACTGAAAGCCGACCGCGTGAACGGAATGGCCGTTCTGAAAGACTTGAAACCTAAACGTCTGGTAACGGATGTGCTTGACGAACCGGGAAAGACGGGTGCCGGCGCATGGGAGAAACGTATGCAGGAAATACGGGACAGCGCAAAGCGTTAGTCAATAACCTGATTATTAACTGATAATTAAAAATAAATTATGGCAATTACAGGATTAAATACCACCAATTACGGTGGTGAAGTACTTGAAACTGCGTTGACGCTTGCCGCTACCAAAAACGAACTGGTAGGGCGTGGCTTGATTATGGTCATTCCGGGTGTGAGCAAAGCGATGACAATTCCTCGTTTCAGAGGTAAGAAGATGCTCCAGAAGCGGAAAGAAGACCCGCAAAAATTGGACAGCAAGGGAGATGTTGAATACAGCGAGAAGAAACTGGCTCCAAAGGATATGATGGCGTTCGCTACTTTCAACCCTCGTGCGTTTGAATATATCTGGAGACAGTACCAGCCTAAAGGTGACTTGGTATTTACCCAGCTTCCGCCGAATGTTCAGCAAATATTGTTGGGGGAAATCCTCAAGCAGGTGGAACAGGAACTGGGCTACCAGTACATCTGCGGAACCTACGAAGAAGGCAATGATGACGAAATGCTGATGGACGGCATCCTGACACAGGCAGCAAAAGACGTTGACGTCGTGAAAGTCACTACGGTGGGAACTACCATGTTGCAGCGTCTGAAAGAATTGCGTACCGCTATTCCAAGCACTTTGCGCAACAATACGAACCTGCGTATCCTGATGAGCGTGGAAGACTTCGACGAATATGACGATGAACTGACCAACCTTCCGAACAAGGGTAAGGATGCTACGGAGGTCAACTCACGCCGTTACAAAGGCATTCCTATCGAAGCATTGGCGCAATGGCCGCAAGGTTTGATGGTTGCCACTCTTTGTTCTTCCGGCACTGACGGAAACTTGTTTGCGGCTGTCAATCTTCAGGATGACGAAAATGTGATCCAGATTGACAAGTGGACGAATGCCAGCGAACTATATTTCATCAAAATGTTAATGAAGGCAGATACGAACATCGGCTTCGGTGAAGAATTCATTGCGCTGGACTGGAGAGAAAACGGTTCGTTTAAGCCGGCAGCCGTTCAGGCAGCCAGTACCAAACATGTTGACGAAACAGACGGCAATTGATAACTCATGAGAGGACTACGCAACAACAATCCGGGCAATATCCGGAACAGCAAAACGGTATGGCAGGGGGAAATAACTCCCTCTACCGACCGCAGCTTCAAGCAGTTCAGATCAATGGCTTACGGTTATCGTGCCATGATTAAGCTGCTTCAGAATTACTCCCGGTTGAACGGATGCCATACGCTCCGGACAATGATAAGCCGATGGGCTCCTCCGAGTGAGAATGACACCCGCAGCTACATTTCCACTGTGTCCAAACTCACAGGGATTGATCCGGACAAACGAATTAACATTGACGACAGGCGGACCATGTGTTGTCTGGCAGCTGCCATGAGCCGTGTAGAGAATGGAGTCCCGGCAATAACGGCGGATGTGGAAGCCGGCTGGGACTTATTGTAAAATCTGATAAAACAGTGAAGGCATGTCTATAGATTTAATAATGCAACTCCTTCAATGGCTTGTTCCTGTAGGTAGTGCCGGAACTGTTATAGGATGTATATTTTATAGAGACCTGCGCAAAGCACGTGAAGCCAAAGAGAAGAATGACATTTATAAGGATATGTATGACAACATCTCCGGAACATTAATCGAACTTCAGAATGAAAATAAACGATTGTATAAAGCTGTCCGGCAACTTAACCAGACTATTCAGAAGGCTACCAGTTGTCCTCATTTCGCTTCTTGTCCTATGCGTGACGAGTTGCAGAAGTCCGAACGGATTGACACGAATGCACCGTTCAGACAGTCTGCAAAGCATAAAAAGAGCCGCGCTGACCCTGATGCCTGTTCCTCCGGATACCACGGCAATGAAGATACCGGAAGCGAAGTTAACGATGCTTCCTACGGGAGCGGGATATAGCACCCGGAGTGGCCGGGCTACTGTGAATGTGAGACGAACGGATGACGGCGATATTGAAGTGACTGCCATTTGTGACAGTCTGGCACGCCAGGTGATTATTCTGGAAGAAGAATTAACACGGATCCGTAATGAAACCGGTAAGGAAGAAAAGCCGCCGGGAGTGGTACGTGAACCTACCGGCTGGCAATGGTTTCAGATATGGACGGGAAGGATCGCCGTTATCTGTCTCATTCTAATAGTAATCAAACGGCGATTTTACAAAACTAAAAAGTAATAGAATGGAAAAAGGATATATACATGGCAGTGATATGCTGGTGGGGATGATGCTTGAAGATACCTTCACTCCTATGGGACACTCGAAGACATGTACGATAAGCAATAAAGCGGAAACCAAGGAGCGTGCTGTAAAGCCAACTTTGGAAACCAAGGCGGCGGCATCCAGTGCCGGCAAGTGGAAGGAAAAATCAGTAAGCGGTTTGTCTGTTGAAATCAGTTCCGAAGGTTTTAAATTTTATGGGGATGAAATGGGATACGACAAACTCCTGGAACTTTGGGAAAAGAGTGAGCCCGTAACTGTACGTTATGCGCTTCGTGGTGAAGAAACAACGAAGTATCGTGAAGGAAAGTTCCTTATTACCAGTCTTGACGAGACATCGCCTTCGGATGATGATTCTACCTATACCATTTCGTTGGAAAACTCCGGTCCGGTAGCCACTAAAACAGTGGCTCCGCAAGGATAGTGTGTCATTTCTAATAGTTGAATCTTACAATGAATAAAGTAATCATTTGCGCGAAAGAATATCCCTCCCGTGTTACAATGGGGGCAATGATCGACTTCAAACATGAAACGGGCAAGGATGTAAATGAGATCGGTGCTGACATAGAACAGTTGACAATGTTCATGTATTGTTGTGTACGTAGCGCTTGCCGTGCTGATAAGGTGGATTTCCAATTGACCTTCGAGCAGTTTGCTGACGGCATCAACCTGGACGATTTCACCTCTTTTCAGAATGGAATGGCTATGGAAGAAAACGGGGCAAAAAAAAAGAAGGGGGCGAAAGTGTAACAATCGAATCTCTGTTAGGACTGGCTATGGGGTGTGTCGGGATGTGTCTGAATGATTTCTGCCGTCTCACCCCATTAGAGTTTACAGCTGTCTTTGAAGCCTGGCAACAAAAAGAAACGTATGCGGAACGCAGACAGTGGGAACAGTCACGTTTTCTGGCTTGCAGTATATTGAAACCTTACAGTAAGAAAGGGCTGGAATTGACTGACGTATGCCGGTTCTCCTGGGATGTACAGCCTGTAAAGGAAGCGGAGGAAGAGCCCAGTACACAGGAAAGGTTTGACGAAATCAAGGCTCTGTGGAATAGGGCTTGAGGTTTTTCTTCTCTTCTTCCAGTTCGTGGATGAGCTCGTCGATATCCTTCTCGGTTAATTCACACTTTTCCCTATGGAAAAGCAATAGCAACGCTCCACCTCCGAAGAATACAACTAATAAGAATCCGATAAAAGTCATAGGCTCATTACTTTAACTACGCAAATATATGGAAAAAGTTTCATTTGACATCGTTTTGAACCTGAAAAATAATATTTCAGGTGCATTGGCCAACGTTAGAAAAATGTTTGATGGCGTTGATAAATCGGCGAAGTCAGTGTGTTCGACAACCGCCCGGTTCGGAAGTCTCTGCAGCAAATTGAAAATGCCTGACGTCAACGCTTTGCTTGGAGTGACGGAACGCCTTAGCAGTAGTTTTAGTGAATTGTCTCAAGGAGGTATGTCCTTCGGACAGTCTATGGCTGACCTTAGTTCTATTACCGGTATTCTTGGTGATGACCTTGAAGCACTGAGGGAGAATGCCCGTAAACTCGGAAAAGATTCCGGTCTCGGAGCTGATACGGCCGCCCGTGCATATTCGATTCTTGCCAGCCAGATAGATGTTGCCACAATCGGTATGTCCGGTTTGAACAACTTGCAGGCAAAGAGCGTGACGTTGGCGCAAGCCTCAGGAATGACCATTGATGCAGCCGCCACATCTCTGGCAGGTACGATCAACCAGTTCGGATTATCGGCCAATGAGGCGGAACGGGTTATCAATGTGCTGGCGGCGGGAAGTAAATATGGGGCGGCCGAAATCGGGGAGCTTTCACAAAGCTTTAAGGTAGTAGGTTCAGCCGCTTCCGCCATGGGCCTGACAGTGGAGCAGAGTGCAGGAGCGCTTGAAGTACTGTCCAAAGCCAACCTGAAAGGCAGCGAAGCCGGAACCGCCTTGAGAAACATCATCCTGAAATTGAATACGGAATTGGGGGTTGACCTGAGCAAAACATCCCTTTCTTCCGCCCTAGATGCCCTTAAACCGAAGTTGACGGATGCCGCTTATTTGAGTAAACTTTTCGGTATGGAGAATATTGCCGCCGCCCAGTATCTGATTCAGAATGCAACAGCTGTTGATGAAATGACTCATAAACTGACCGGAACCAACGTTACGCAGGATCAGGCGGCTATACGGACGGAAACCAATGCGCACAAGCTGGAAGTGATGCGCGCGAAGGTAGACGACCTGAAAATCAGTATCTCCAATACGCTGGGAGGATTCTCTGCCTACGCGGCTGTATTAAGTGAAAACTCACTGTTGCTCATGTCAATGTTCCTTAGTGCTAAGGAAGTCATTGGAGCGCTGAACAAAGTCGGAATAGCCGGTAAAGTTGCCACTGTAGTCCAATTATCTTATAACGGGGCTGTGAACCTGGGCAAGCGCGCCCTCTATGTATACCAGATGCAGGTGCTTGCTGCCCGTGCGGCAATAGTCTCCACCACAGGTGCCACAAAGTTGATGAATATAGCAATCGCAGCCAGTCCGTATGTGCTTGCCGCTGTCGCTGCCGTTGCTTTGGGCGCTGCCATTTATAAAATAGCCATACGCAGCAGTGAAGCGGAGAAGGCTCAGAACAAGTTAAATGAGGCAATGTCTGGCATGCAGAAAGAAGTCACGACGGAACGTCTGAAACTGGATGCGCTATTCGCTCCGTTGTTGAATGCGAAGGAGGGAACGGATGAATGGAAACGTGCCCGTGACCGCATACAGGAAACCTATGGCGATTACTTGCAACGATTGGGCATTGAAGAGATTAAGGTAGATAATGCGCGCAAGGCGTATGATTTGCTGTCTGAAGCGATCATCAATACAGCACGAGCTCGTGCCGGGGAAAAAGCATTAACTTCTGCGGGGGACTCATTAGCCGGTAAAGAAAGCGAGATGCTGACTAAAATGCGTAGCGTGCTCACTCAAAAGTTTGGTGAGGAAACCGGTGCACGAGTATTTGATGGCATAGCTAACAGCATTCGTAAAGGCGAGAAGGAAATACCTGAACGGTGGGCGAAATTTATTAAGAAACTGGATGTAATAGAAGTGTATGGACAGGCGGGGAAAGTTAATACAACTAATCCGGTCATGACGTATGTTAATGGAATCAAACAGGCAAGGGCTGACTATGAGAAAGAATATAACCGCATTGTTTCTGTATTCGGCAAAACTATTCCTGAACCTAAAGTTTCTCAGAAAACGGTAAAGGGAGAAGGGGATAAGAAAAATGACAACCTAAAGCAAGAGTCTCTTACTCTGTCTGATATCAAGAAGAAAATAGAAGAACTCCAAGCCGCGCAACAAACGGCATCGGACGAGGAGGGCCGTAACATACAGGTTCAGATCAATCAGCTAGAGACCCTTAAAAAGGCTAAAGAAAAAGCGATGGGTATCGGAGGCGACCCAGCTTTTATAAGTGGCAGTATTGATGCCATGAAAACTGAACTGTCTAAATATGAAAAAGAACTGTCCGCTAAGCCTGTCGGACAAGCCTCCATAGAGTTACAGGTTAAGATTGACAGGTTGAAGAGTCAAATCGAAGGCGTAAAAATATGGATTGAGAAGGAGGCTTTTAAGAGTACTCATGGTGAGATTAATGTAGGTGTGGTTCCTGCTTCCGATGCCGGACGTACGCTTGGAAAAATGGCGGAAGATTTTCAGAATGAAGAGAATAACAAACATCCCAAGCAGCAGCCGGACATACTAACACATGACTACATCAAGAAAATGAAACTCCCTGAATTTGATATGCCGAAGTTGGAACCTAAGAAGTCCGGTTTTGAACAATGGAACGAAGCTATTGACAAAGCATATCAGAAGAATCAGGATATGGTTGAAAGTATGGGAGCGGTGGGCAGTGCAATGGGCAGTATAGGTCAAGCTGTCGGAGGAGCTGCGGGAGAATGGCTGAACTGGGCAGGAAATGTTGTCCAGTCCATAGGGGCTGTTATTCCACAGATGCTGGCATTAATAGGCGTACAACGACAGGAAGTGACAGCCAATACCGCACAAGCCGGTTCCGGTGCTGCAGCAGCTACATCAAGTATCCCTATTGTCGGTCCTATTCTGGCGGTGGCTGCTGTGGCGAGTGTGTTGGCTGCTTTGGCGAGTTTACCCAAATTTGCAAACGGTGGACTGGCATACGGTCCCACAATGGGGATTTTCGGTGAATATTCCGGTGCCCGGAACAATCCGGAAGTAGTTGCACCACTCAACAAACTCCGCCAATTGATTCAACCTTCCGGTGGTATGGGTGGAATTGTAGAATTCAAGATAGATGGCAGAATGCTTCGTGGTGTTTTAAATAAGGTAGACCGATATAATCAACGTACAAGATAAGACAATGGAAAAGCAATTAAGATATCAGGGGGAGTTCTTCAGTGTGGCAGGTGTACTGTGGCGTGTTGAGATATGGCAGGATGCGGATGTTCCTTATCCGGCTGTTGCGGAACTTCGTTTTCCGGCAGAAACCCCGTTGGTATTCGAATGGGCGGAAACTGATAAACTGGAGCCGGTGCAGGGCAGTGCCGCAACCTTGGAAATAGTCAGCAAGGTAAACCGGCAATATAAAGACCTGTATACTGTTGAAGCAGGAAGTATCCGCATGGATGCATATCGGGATGATGTGTTGTACTGGAGCGGTACGTTGGATACAGAAGCTTATGAAGAACCGTTCTCTTATGAAAATGAATATGAGGTGAAGCTGACGTTCAGTGACTTTTCCTTGCTTGACCGGATGAATTTCTCTTTGAGGGGGACACGTTCGATAAGTGTCTTGATTGATAACTTTATTGCTGAGACTAAAATAAATAACCGGGGGATTGAAAGATACATATCAACTACTTGTAGCTCGGTTTCCGGTGAAATGTTGGATAATGTAGGAATCAGTTGTGAGAACTTTTATGATGAGGAGGGAGTGCCGTTGACGATGCGCGAAGTGCTTGACGAAATTCTTCGTCCGTTTGCTCTACGTCTGATCCAGCGTGAAGGAAAACTGTTTATCTATGATTTGAATGCCGTACAAGCAGAATTTAAACCCGAACAAATTCACTGGGAAAGTGATGACGCAGTATTGGGAGTCGACAAGACATATAAGAATGTGACTCTTACTTTCAGTCCTTATCCTCAAAAGAAACTTTATTCTACTACATTGACAGAAAAAATGCTTGATGAAGGAGCGGAACGGTATTATGTAGCCAAGGATCTAAGCAAAAGTCCGTTTGTGGATAATAATATCGGCTTTATGATTGACCTTAAAAAAACAACCGGGGTAAGTGAAGAACTGGAGATAAGACCTGACAAGGCTTTACTTTTCAGGATTATTCCTGTCTTTTCCGGGAGTGAGGCCTTCGGAATAGCATCGCGCATCAGGGATGTATATAAGATGCCGCTTTTTGGAACTGAAACTCCCATAGATACCTCCGGAAGTGATTATGGAGCACCGTGGCTTTTTAAAGTACGGCGTACTTTGTCATTACCGGAAACACGTGTTGTTTTTAATTATTCTTCTCCAGGTGTAATTCTGGATGGAAAATCCTGTTTGACTGATATAATGCTGCGATTAAAAGTCGAAGCGATGATTGATGGCAGATATAACCCTTTTGAAGAAGCGACGGCATTAAACGGAAAAAGTGCCTATGAGAAAATGCAGGATATCAAGGAATATAATATATCATATATCTTGCGGATTATTGATACGGACGGAAATATAAAGATGCATTATGAAAATAGGGTATATGACAAAGAATCAGAGGAGGAAGGATTTTTCCGGCATTATAAAGAGATAAACGGTAAATGGGTGGATGGAGATGTAGAATATGGTACTCCTAAAATGACTTCTCTAAGGTATTATGACAGTGGTGGATATACAGGTTGGAGGGGTGGCTGGCAAATGAATCGGGTTGGATATCTGCGCTCGTATATTCCGCGTACAGCATCAGGGGAAGGTGATCTTATCCCTATTCCTCCCGGAAACCAAGGATGTACACTGGAACTGACAATTATAAGTTGTTTCGCCCGCGTGGTTAATCCACATAAACATAACGGTCTTACAACTGACTCGCATACCATTCCACGCTGGGTTTTGTTCAAAATTCCGGAATTGACTCTGGTCAATCAATACGGAAAAGAAGTGGTTGGTAATGATATTGAATATAAAACATGGCTCAATTCTTCTGCAAAAGAAGAAAAGAAGATTGAAACGATTGTGGGAACACCATGTACCTCCACAAATTTCGGAATGGGAATGTTGTTGGATGTATCTAGCCGTACAACGTTACAGATATTTACCCGTGCCGGAGTATCCGCATCATTGGAAAAGCTGTTGATTGGCACTTGGTACAGTAACTATAACAGACGCATGAATATGCTCTCCGGCACAGTCCGCTTATTAAACAGGTTCGGTACATATACGGATGTTAGCGAACCCGGCACATATTTAATGGTAGGGGATGTTCAGGACGTACGTGAAGATGAAAGTAATGTGAAATTGGCGGAGATAACTCCGGATAATTTCGAGGGAATAGAGTACGAATAAACAAACTGCTTGCAATGAAAGAAAAATATAATATTGTCATATCAGAACGTCAGGCCGTCCCACGCAGTAAAAGAATGCGTGAAAAGGGACAATCTGCCTCTTCTGCAGCTGTACTGGTATCTGGAGCAGGTGAAGGAAATTCTTCCTGTGATAGACATACTCATACAAACCTTCCTGCTCTTGAACGTATCGGTTTTGACGAGGGAGATGACAAATATTTGATGGTGCGTGTTGGTACTGTCGATGATGAAACAGGTGAGTTGATTGTTACTCATGAGAAAGTAAAAGCAGGCTATGCGGATAAGGCCCACGAATTGGATGAAGACAGTCCGATGAATGAGAAATTTCTTCGTAAGGACCAACCTGATAGCACCGATTTTCTATTATCAGCTAACGGAGGTTTGGTTGTCCGTAATAAAGAAGTCGTTGAACCTATGACAATGTCTCTATTGTCTGAAGAATTTAAGGACAGTATTGTCGAAGAAGGTGAAGATATGTTCGTCGAAGAACCTTCAATAGAAACACCTGGCAGAACGTCTACATTGGGGGAACTTGATAATGTAGATTTCGATGTCGACATAGCCGTCCCCGGAGCTTTATTTGTAAAAAACGATAACTGGGAAGCCGTTCCACCCGTACTTAGTTCTCTGACAGATTATGATAATATGCTCATGCCTGTATTTCACAAAGTATTAGGTAAATGGGTGTTTATCTCTGTGTCGTCAATCTCTGGCGGAGTGACTCCTCCTGTGACTTTAGAACTGGTATTAGATATGGGTTTATTAGATGTAAATAAATTAGCGTGATATGGATAAGTTAACAAAAGAATTTAAATCGGGCGAGGTGCTGAAAGCACAGGACCTGAATAGCATAAAAGACAAGATTAATGAGTTGGTAGAGGGGAGTAATTCCGGAAGCGGTACAACTATAACCGTTGATTCCTCACTTAGTACCACTTCTACCAATCCGGTACAAAATAAGGTCATAACCGAAGAACTAAATAAAAAGGTAAATAGCGAAGCAGGAAAAGGACTGTCGACTAACGATTTTGATAATGAATATAAGTTGAAAGTCGATAATATGTCCGGCGGCGGAGTCGCATCTACTACCGAGAAAGGTTTTTTTGTTTGCGATTCAAACGGTAATATAGCCTTCAGATATGACTCTAACGGGTTCGATGCAGCTGAATTGAGCACTCACTTTAAGTCATTATTGCAGATAAATATTGGCTCTAAGTGGAAAGGAAAAACAATCAATGTATTGGGTGACAGTAATACTCAGTTTGGGAAGTATACCACTCCATTAGCAAAATTGCTCCAATGCACACTGAACAATTACGGTGTAACAGGTACGCGAATCGCATCTGCGGCTGAATCAAATACGGACTGTTTTTGTGTCCGCTATCCAAGTATGGATAATGTTTGCGATGCTGTTTTGGTCATGGGTGGTACAAACGATTGGAATCAGGCATGGTCTGAACCTTTTGGCACGTTTTCCGACAGGACACGTTATACTTTTTGCGGTGCTCTTCATTTTCTGTATTCCGGACTTATAGAGAAATATCCCAATAAACCTATTATAATCTGTACTATTCCGCATAATAAAAATGAAGCGTATTCACACATGACGCCTTCGCAATACATTAGTGACAACGGGGAAGGCATAACCTTGAATCATAATGGCAAGACACTGGATAATTATTCCGATATGATAATACGTGTTGCTCGCTGGTATGGCCTTCCGGTGATTGATGTGCGTCATGCGTTCGCCTCCGGTGTTCTCACACAGTATTTTTCAGACGATGTTCATTTTAATGAGGTTGGAGGAAGTATGATTGCAAGATGTATCGCTGTTGAAATGGAACATATTTACGATAAATTTTATAAGGAGATACAATAATGGGAAGAGCAATACAAGTAACAGACCTGTCATTTACAACAAATCTGGGTAAGATAACGATTATATCCGGTGGTGATATTCCGGAAGTGATTGAAATATCTGGCATAAACATTGTTGGTAAGGCGTCAACTATACAGGACTATTTGCAATTGTCCGTATCATATACTCCTTCTAATACCACTCAAAAAGGTGTGACTTGGAAGAGTAGTGATGATGCAATTGCCACTGTCAATTCATCCGGCTATATAACAGTGAAGAAGAGTGGAACGGTAACAATTACTGCTACATCGATGTATAATAGTTCGTTAGTTGATAGCTTTACCGCCAACTGTTCTGTCAGTCAGACACAAATACCCGTAACCTCACTATCCGTAACTGGAAGTACCAGTGGGAAAATAGGCGAGACAATTCAGTTGACTGCCACTGTGCAACCTGCTAATGCAACAAATAAGAGTGTGACTTGGCAGAGTAGTAATGAAGCTATTGCGACGGTTGACAGTTCAGGCCTTGTTACTTTGAAAGCGGAAGGAAATGTAACTATTACAGCAACATCTGTATCTGAAACATCGATCTCAAATACAATATCAATAGCAGTTACGGCTTCATCTTCTGCAACTGGTAGTGCGGTTGAAGTATATAACGCTTATCTGACCGCTTCCGGACGACCTTCCACTTCGCAGTTGTTGAATATGCTCAATGAATTAAAGGATAACGGTATTCTTGATAAAATGGATGAATTGTATTATTTGGCAGGGAGTTCCTATCAACAAGTAAAATTTAATATTGTAAACACAGCACAAACACTTGTAATACCATCTTCTAATAGTGCAAACTTTATAATTAACACGGATGGAATAAAGAGTGCAGATTCTTCAAGGAACCATTTTCTGACAATGAATACTATTTTACCGATATCTGATTCATTCATCGCACAATGTGGCAAGGATTATGAACTAGGTAGATGGATATGTGGATATAAAACTTCTGTGTGGGAAGTAGCTATACAGCCTAACTTAGATAGCGGTAATATTCTAAGGCTTATCTCTTCAAATCAACTGTCTGCAACCCCAGACAATACGGTTGAATCAGGTGCTACCGTTTTATCGTTGTCAGGTGACAAAAAATGGTACTATGACAATTCAAAAGGTTCGTTTGAAGGAACGTATGATCCTAGAACGGCAGAAGTTATTAATGGACCAGGTATCTTGTTTATGAATAATGGCTCTGAATTTACCTCCAATCCTGGTATCTCTGCAAAATTCGCCTGCTGTGGCAGCACTGCTTTAACAAAAGCTGAATCTTTAAAGTTAAGAGAATTATTTGATAAGTATTATTCATTGTTGTGATACCATAAATATGGCAATATTAAGTAACGGTAAGTTTTATGGCTTCCTCTGTTCGGTCAAAGAGACCGGTCGGAAACTGGCAAACGGAGTGAAGGAGTATGCGGAAGATTTCGTGTCCGGCTTTGCCGGGCACGGGTGGAAACTGTGGGAGTACGTGAAGGGCAAATGGATGCTTGAACTGGATGCACTTCGTGTGCGCGGACAGTTCACGGTGTTTGAACTGCTCGTTTCCAAGATACGTGCGATTATCGGAGCGCAGGCTATCACGCAAGGATGCGGAAAAATAAAGACCGCTGAATTGTCGGAAGACGGGCAGTATTATCTCATCACGCTTGAGGATAAGGATATGAGCTTTGTGGAGCATGACTTTATCCGCTGTAAGGAATTTACGGGAAGCCAGAAGTCTTATCATGTAGAGATAGAGTCCGTTGCTGACGGGGTTATCCGTATCCCGGTCAGCGAGTTTGAAACGGTGGCGGATGAATCGGGGTACGTGTCGGTCTCTAATCCCCCTTCCGTTGGGGACGACATAGTGCAATTTGGTAACAGTTCATACGAAACACAGTACGCAGGAAGGCATTCCGCTATCTATATGCACGCTGATGAAAATGCACAACCTGCCATTGACGTGCTGGCCGGTATTTATTCAAAGGACTGGAGCAACTGCCTGAAGGTTCGTGTGGGCGGTGATATACCGGGAACGAATGGATTGAAAGGATTCTATTGCGTCAACGGTATGCTGAAAGGTGTAGACGATGACGGGACAATCCTGTACCAATTCAATCCCGACAGTTCCGGATTCATTGCAAAAGGCAATATCAGATGGGACAAGGAAGGCAACGGTGACATATTCAACAGGGCTATATATTGGGACACTGACGGCTTCCATTTCGGAAGTGGCGTGAAACTTACTTGGGATAACTTGGATAGTGAAGTAAAAAAGAACCTGAAAGGCGAACCTGGGAAAGACGGTAGCAGTCTTGTATATAAAGGCGAGTTCACTTCTCATCCCTCCAATCCTCAGAACGGCTGGTATTACCGCAATACATCCGACAAGAAGAACTATGTCTATCAAGATAATGCTTGGTATGTAATGACCGTTGACGGTAAGGATGGCCTGGACGGAATTAACGGTAAGGACGGAAAGGATGGTCTGGACATTGTATGGAAAGGTGACTTGTCTACCGCTCCAGCTGACCCTGTTAAAAACTGGGTGTATCGTGACACTGACAACGGGCGTGTCTACATCTATAACGGCACAGCTTGGGAGTTAATGGTGGCAGATGGTAATGACGGCACGGACGGTACAAACGGTAAGGATGGTATGAGAGTTTACATAACCTATCATGACAGCGAAACCGAACCTGCCGTTCCTACAGGGAATGGTACAACCGAAGGTTGGCATACAAATTCAACGGCATCCGTCGTTTGGATTTCACAGAAGGTGGCAGAAAGTGCAGATTCAGGTGAATGGGGCACTCCTATCAGATTCAGAGGAAAAGACGGTCAAGATGCGAACCTTCTTCCGTGGATTGAGGAATGGAACAATAATAAGACGGAAATAGGAGGTGAGTATATGGTGTCTCCCAAGATGTTTTCCGGCACAAAAGACAGTAACGGGAAGCTGACAGGCGTCGCTATGGGACGTGATTGTCTCACCGGACCTGACGGGACGAAGCGTACCGGGATATTCGCATTGGTTGATGATGAAGTAGTGTTCGAGCTTGATCCAGTCAATAAAAAGTACAAATTTAAAGGAGAGGTGTTCGCGAATAAGGGAACTTTTACTGGAACGGTAAATGCAAATGACGGCGTTATTGGTGGTTTTGAAATTGAAGGATCCGGGCTTAAAAACATTAGCGGACGAGATGCCATGATTTCCGTCCAAACGGATTCTGGTGATCATCAAAGGCAAGCGGCACTTGGAAACACATTGTCCGCCATGGTCGGATTCGACGTGTCTGCTTATATGTCCGCTACAGGAAATTGGAACTCTTTCAACAGGGCACTCATGCTTCGCGCCAGTGGTAGTACGATGAGAAAGGATATGATGTTTGGGGGGTATTGCAATTTATGCATTGACGCTATTGGTGGCGTTGACTGGAAAATGGACAAAAACGACCATTGGAGTATGCCCGGAGTCCTTGGTTTTGTTGCTGTTGAAAGAGATTTAAATTCTGTCCAAAGGTGGGGTGACGGAATGATAATATCACGCATACAACGCACAAGTACCGGACAATATACCTTATATCACTCACAAGGGCATACTGATTATATTGTAATTGTACAAACGACTCCCTGGGCAGTCGATGGCGATCGTTGGACTATAGGTATAGAGTGTGGACGGTACAATGATCATTTTAATATACAGACACTTGATGCCAATAAGGGGCTTATGAATATAGATTTTCGAGTTGTTGTAATAGGACGCCCCGCCGATTAATACTTTTCTGCAATTGGTTATCAGTTACCTATAAAAGAAAATGAACTTTCCCAAAGTACGAAGAAAATGGAGTAAAAGAAAGCCGTCCTGCACATCACGAAGTTACTATTAAATAAAAATTGAAAATACACATTTCGTTTTATGTTAACGAGATTGAAAACTATTCAAATCGATTTGTGATAACTTCGCAAATCGTTTTGCCGTTTATATTTAGAGCATCTGACGTGTACTTCCCCTCTTTCGAATTTGTGCAAATAAACAGTGAGAAGTTCCGTTTCATCTCCGGTTAATCCTGTCCTGTTTTCGAGTTCCTCCCAACTGATGATTTCCCCTTTCACATGTCTTCTAGTGTTCTTTTTCCGTTTTTGGACCTTCTTTTTTACTTGTACTTTTTTCTCTTGTTGATTTGTTTTTTTCTTTGCCATAGTTTGCTAATTTTTGCAATGGTTAAATAAATTAAATAATAAATTATACTTTGGCAAGCGTGCAACGAACCTGCAAAAAGATTTGTTTTTTTGCTGCATGCCAAATGGTATATATTATAAAATAACTAGTGATGCAAATGATGAGTAAAAATGGATTTAGCCGGTGTGGAGAGATCTACATCGGTCGTTTGCGAAAGGAAGGGCGTTATTCTACGGCGCATGTCTACAAAAATGCCCTCCTTTCTTTCAGCCTGTTCTGCGGCACGTTCAATGTGTCGTTCAGGCAAGTAACCCGGGAACGTTTACGACGTTACGGACAGTATCTTTACGAATGTGGGTTGAAGCCCAACACCGTTTCCACGTATATGCGTATGCTTCGCAGTATCTACAATCGGGGAGTGGAAGCGGGTAGTGCTCCTTACATCCCCCGCCTGTTTCACGATGTCTATACGGGTGTGGATGTCCGTCAGAAGAAGGCCCTTCCTGTTGCCGAGTTGCGAAAGCTGCTTTATGAAGATCCCCAATCGGAACGTTTACGCCATACACAGGCTATTGCCGCTCTGATGTTCCAGTTTTGCGGAATGTCGTTTGCCGACTTGGCACATCTGGAAAAGTCGGCTTTAGACCGGAACGTATTGCGGTATAACCGTGTCAAGACGAAAACCCCGATCAGTGTGGAAGTGCTGGATACCGCGAAGGAGATGATTCACCGGCTTCGCAACAGTCAGCCTTCCCGCCCTGATTGTCCGGACTATCTGTTTGATATCCTGTCCGGTGATAAGAAACGTAAGGATGAAGAAGCTTACCGGGAATATCAGACTGCTCTCCGCCGATTTAATAATCGTTTGAAGGATCTGGCACGGGCTCTCCGTCTGAATTCTCCTGTCACTTCCTACACACTCCGGCATTCCTGGGCAACGACAGCCAAGTATCGCGGAGTGCCGATTGAAATGATTAGTGAATCATTGGGACACAAATCCATAAAAACCACACAAATCTACCTGAAAGGCTTCGAGCTTAAAGAACGTACAGAGGTAAATAAAGGGAATTTATCTTACATAAAGAATTGTTATGCAGGTAGATAAAAAGATGTAAGGAGTTAATAATCAGAATTAAAGTATATCTGTTACTTCTTAGGTAACAGGCAGTATATACACAAGACACACACAACAATGAAAAAGGAAAATTACACTGATATACAGGGTGTAAAAGAGGGGGGCCTGATATTCAACGAGAAGATTTCTTGATTTCGGGCAATAAAAAATCATTGAGCATGAAAAAAGAGATTTCATGTTCAAATACTTTTTTGCCCTATGTTTCAGATAAAACGAAAAAAAATGGGAAAATATTTGTTTACTATCTTAAAATATGTCTATCTTTGCGTCAAATTTAATTCTGTTACCTAAGAAGTAACAGATATACATGGGGTAAAAAAATATGATTTTAACGAAACAAAAATCAGCAAATGCTGGGCCTAGTAATGGGACAGGGGAAGGCGTAGCATACTCAAAACGTTGGTATGTCGCTTTGGTTCGCATGCATCACGAGAAGAAAGTAGCCGAGCGTTTAAATAAAATGGGGATTGAGAATTTCGTTCCGGTTCAGCAGGAACTTCATCAATGGAGTGACCGACGCAAGATGGTCGAGTCTGTATTGCTTCCAATGATGGTATTCGTACACGTTGATGCAAAAGAACGTAAAGAAGTTCTTTCCTTTTCTACAGTAAGTCGGTATATGGTAATGCGAGGTGAGAGCAGTCCGACTATCATTCCTGATGAGCAGATGGCTCGTTTCCGATTTATGCTTGATTATTCAAAAGATGTCATTTCCATGAACAGTGCTCCCTTGGCACGTGGTGAAAAAGTTCGCGTCATTAAAGGTCCTTTAACCGGACTTGTGGGTGAACTTGTTACAGTAGACGGCAAAAGCAAGATAGCTGTTAGGCTTAATATGTTAGGATGTGCTTGTGCTGATATGCCGGTAGGGTATGTAGAACCGGTTAGATTTTGAATATGTACTTGTATTTCTGATACATTATTTTATTCATTTATACTACAATGGAAAAAACATTGAAGGGCATAGTACAATATGCTCGTAAAAACTATTTCAGCTATTGGGCTATTCTTGGGATTGACACAGCACTGTCTGTTTTATGTTCATTACTCGCCTATGCTGTAATTCACTACATGGCATACGTCCCGATGAGTGACTGGATACTTTGCAAATTTATTTGCGTGTCTTTGGTGTCAAGTGTTGCAGGAGCCTTATTATTCCATACTTATCGAAATACGATCCGTTTCTCTCAAGCACGAGAGTTATGGCGTATTATGTGTGCCGTATTATTCAAGATAGCCTGTTTGTCGGTTATTGCGTATTGGGTAATCTATGAGACTGAATTACCGGATAATTATAGGATATCTTATCTTTTGTTTGATGGTTTATTAACTCTGGTAACATTAACTGTTTTTCGTGTATCTCTTATAATCATATATGATTTTTTATTGGATTGGGTAAATAAAAAGAATACTCGTATTCTTATTTATGGGATTGATGAAAAAAGTGTAGCCTTAAAACTTCGTCTTCGAGATAGTGCGCATTATAAGGTTGTAGGTTTTTATATTTATGGTAAAAATAATCGTAGACGTCGATTGGCAGATCTTCCTATTTACTATTTTGAAACAGAAGAAGACTTTAATTATGTCATAAAAAAACATGGTATTCATGGCATTTTATTTGCTCGTTATGAAGATACTCGCTTGGAGGAGAATCGCCTTTTAGAGTATTGTAAAAGTAATGCTGTCAAGACTTTAATTGCTCCTACTATTAGTGAAGCAGATTCTGACGGAAATTTTCATCAATGGGTACGTCCAATTAAGATTGAAGATTTACTGGGACGTGCTGAAATCAATATAAACCTTAGTCAGGTCGCAGAAGAATTCAGAGGAAAAGTTGTATTAGTGACTGGTGCTGCAGGTAGTATCGGTAGTGAGCTTTGCCGTCAATTGGTGCAAATGGGTATTCAAAAACTCATCATGTTTGACTCTGCAGAGACTCCTTTGCATAATGTCCGTTTGGAATTTGAGAAAAATTATCCTGCTATCGATTTTGTTCCGGTGATTGGTGATGTACGTGTGAAAGAACGTGTGCGTATGGTATTCGAACTTTATCATCCTCAAATTGTCTTTCACGCTGCTGCTTATAAACATGTTCCTTTAATGGAAGAAAACCCTTGCGAAGCTGTACTTGTCAATGTTACGGGATCACGTCAGGTCGCTGATATGGCGGTAGAGTATGGTGCCGAAAAAATGATAATGGTTTCTACCGACAAAGCTGTCAACCCGACTAATGTGATGGGATGTTCCAAACGTTTGGCGGAAATCTATGTACAGAGCTTGGGCTGTGCTATCTGTGAGGGAAAGATGAAAGGTCATACTAAATTCATTACTACGCGTTTTGGAAACGTATTGGGCAGTAATGGTTCTGTAATTCCGCGCTTTAAGGAACAAATTGAGAATGGTGGTCCTGTCACAGTAACTCACCCTGATATTATTCGTTTTTTTATGACGATTCCTGAAGCTTGTCGTTTGGTTATGGAGGCTGCTACAATGGGAGAGGGTAATGAAATCTTTGTTTTTGAAATGGGCAAGGCTGTTAAGATTGTCGATTTGGCTATCCGCATGATTGAATTGGCGGGTTATCGCCCGAGTGAAGATATAAAGATTGAATTTACTGGCTTACGACCGGGTGAGAAACTTTATGAAGAAGTGTTGAGTGATAAAGAAAATACGATTCCTACCGAGAATAAAAAAATTATGATAGCTAAAGTACGTCGGTATGAATATGCTGATATTCTTGATATATATGCGGAGTTTGAGAAGTTGTCCCGTGCTGTGCGGATTATGGACACGGTCAGATTGATGAAAAAAGTTGTTCCGGAGTTCAAATCGAAGAATTCGAAATTTGAGGTGTTGGATAAAGAATAATAAACTTGAGAAATTTATGAATAATTTGTTTTGTATTTGTGCAAGTAGAATAAGTAGAAAGGGGAGGGGGGTATTTCCCTGTTTAGTTGCGATATTGCTGTTCGCTTCCTGCCAGTCGTATAAGAAAGTTCCTTATTTACAAGATGCAAAAGTTGTAGAACAGACTACTCAACAGGAAAATCTATATGATGCAAAGATAATGCCTAAAGATCTGCTTACTATTGTAGTGTCATGTACCAGCCCGGAATTGGCTGTTCCGTTTAACCTCACGGTAGCTACTCAAAATAATGTAGCTATAACCAATACAACCTCTCAACCGATATTGCAACAATATCTCGTAGATAACGAGGGAAAAATAAATTTTCCGGTACTAGGTGAGTTGAGGGTAGGTGGCTTGACCAAAAAAGAAGCAGAGCAACTGATTGTGGGGAAGCTAAAACCTTATATCAAAGAAACGCCGATAGTCGCTGTTCGTATGGTAAACTATAAAATCTCCGTATTGGGTGAGGTTGCCCGTCCGGGAACTTTTACTATCAGTAACGAGAAAGTGAATTTGTTGGAAGCACTTGCTATGGCGGGTGATATGACGGTTTGGGGAGTTCGCGACAATGTAAAGCTAATTCGTGAAAGTGCTGATGGCAAACAGGAAATTATAACACTGGATTTGAACAGTGCAGAGACCATTCTTTCTCCCTATTATTGGTTGCAACAGAACGATATCGTTTACGTGACTCCGAACAAGGCAAAAGCACGCAACTCGGATATAGGTAACAGTACCAGCCTCTGGTTCTCTGCTACTTCTATTTTAGTGTCATTGGCAAGTTTATTAGTAACAATCTTCAAATAATATTATCGCATGATTGAGGGAAAAAACGGGAAAAACATAGAACAATCTGAAGAACAAGTTAATATTCAGGAAATCCTTTTCCGTTATCTGATTCATTGGCCTTGGTTTATTGTTTCAGTAATTATATGTATTGCTTGTGCATGGGGATATCTGCGTTTAACAACCCCTGTTTATAATATTACTGCTACTGTTCTTATTAAGGACGAAAAGAAAGGTGGTGGTGCAAGTATGTCTTCTGAGTTAGAAAAGATGGGATTAGATGGTTTCGTATCTTCATCTAATAATGTAGATAATGAAATCGAAGTACTTCGCTCAAAGTCTTTAGCTAGGGAGGTGGTAAATAAATTGGGATTATTTGTAACTTATATCGATGAAGACGAATTCCCAAGAAAGGAACTTTATCATACATCTCCTGTTTTAGTGAGTCTGACTCATCAGGAAGCGGATCGACTTCCGGGTAGAATGGAAATAAATATAATTCTTCAACCAACGGGTGCGATGGGTGTACAAATCACAGTAGGCGAAAAAGAGTACCGGAAACAGTTTGATAAATTGCCTGCTGTATTTCCGACAGATGAGGGTACGGTTGCCTTTTTCGCAAATAATGATACCTTGTCAGCAGTTCGTCCGGAAAATATCACAAAAGAACGTCATATCACAGCTTTCATTAATAGGCCTTTTTCTGTGTCGAAAGGGTATGCAAACTCTTTGGCAATAGCCCCTACTTCAAAGACTACTTCTGTAGTTGTCATTTCATTGAGAAATACAAATACCCGGCGTGGTAGAGATTATATCAATAAACTGCTTGAAATGTATAATATTAATGCCAATAATGACAAGAATGAGGTGGCTCAGAAAACAGCAGAATTTATTGACGAACGCATTGGTATTATTTCTAAAGAATTAGGAAGTACAGAACAGGATTTGGAAAATTTCAAACGTACTGCGGGGATTACTGATTTGAGCAGCGAAGCACAGATAGCTTTGACAGGTAATGCTGAATATGAAAAAAAACGCGTGGAAAATCAGACTCAGATAAATCTGGTAAAGGACTTGCAACGCTATATGAAAGGTAATGAATATGAAGTATTACCTAGTAATATTGGCTTGCAGGATGCAGCATCAGCCGGTGCAATAGACCGCTATAATCAAATGCTGGTTGAAAGGAAACGTCTGTTGCGTACTTCGACGGAGAATAATCCAACCATAATTAATCTGGATACCAGTATTCGTGCAATGAGAACCAATGTACAAGCTACCTTAGATGCTACATTGAAAGGATTACAGATTACTAAAGAAGATTTGGCTCGTGAAGCAAGCCGTTATTCTCGCCGTATCAATGATGCACCTACTCAGGAACGCCAGTTTGTAAGCATTGCCCGCCAGCAGGAAATCAAGGCAGGTCTTTACTTAATGCTGCTTCAAAAACGTGAGGAGAATGCCATCACTTTGGCGGCTACTGCCAATAACGCGAAGATTATTGATGAAGCGTTAGTAGATGACAATCCAATTTCTCCCAAGAAGATGATGGTTTATTTGTCTGCTTTAGTCTTAGGTATGGGATTCCCGGTAGGAATTATTTATCTGATAGGTTTGACAAAATTCAAGATTGAAGGTCGCGCAGACGTTGAGAAATTAACTTCACTTCCTGTTATAGGTGATGTTCCATTGGCTGACGAAAAATCAGGTTCTATTGCGGTATTTGAGAATAAGAATAATCTTATGAGTGAGACATTTCGAAATGTCCGTACTAATCTCCAGTTTATGCTTGAGAATGGTAAGAATGCAATTCTGGTAACCTCTACTATCAGTGGCGAAGGTAAGTCTTTCATATCTGCTAATTTAGCAATTAGTCTTTCTTTATTAGGGAAGAAAGTAGTGATAGTAGGATTGGATATTCGTAAACCAGGTCTAAATAAAGTATTCAATATACCAAAAAAGGAACATGGTATTACTCAATATCTGACAAACACAACTACAAATTTAATGGATTTAGTGCAGCTTTCTGATATAAATAAGAATCTGTTTATTCTTCCTGGTGGTACAGTACCCCCCAATCCGACAGAATTATTGGCTCGTGAAGGGTTAGAGAAAGCTATTGAAACATTGAAGGCGAATTTTGATTATGTGATATTGGATACAGCGCCGGTGGGTATGGTAACCGATACTTTACTTATAGGACGTGTCGCAGATTTATCTGTATATGTATGTCGTGCTGATTATACCCATAAGGCAGAGTTTACTTTGATTAATGAATTGGTTGAGAATAACAAATTGCCTAATCTCTGTATTGTTATCAATGGTTTGGATTTGCAGAAAAAAAAGTACGGCTACTATTACGGTTATGGCAAATATGGTAAGTACTATGGTTATGGTAAACGCTACGGTTATGGTTACGGATATGGAGAAAAATATGGAAGCAAAGAATAACTAAATCAAACAAAATATGCGTGATTCTAAAGACATTAAGATTGTCGTAGCCGGTACGGGCTATGTGGGGCTGAGCATAGCGACATTGCTATCACAACATCATCATGTAACCGCCGTGGATGTAATCCCTGAAAAAGTGGAAAAACTGAATAATAAGATTTCTCCTATTCAAGATGATTATATCGAAAAGTATTTGGCTGAAAAACCATTAAATCTTGTTGCCACTTTGGATGGCAAATCAGCATACGCTGATGCTGACTTTGTTGTGATTGCAACTCCTACAAATTATGATCCAGTAAAGAACTACTTCGACACAAGTAATGTGGAGGAAGTTATTGACCTTGTGCTTGAGGTGAATCCCGATGCTGTAATGGTCATCAAGTCAACGATTCCGGTTGGTTATACTCGTAATCTTTATGTAAAATATGCTCAGAAGGGCTTCAAAAAGTTCAATCTGCTGTTCTCACCGGAATTTCTTCGTGAGAGCAAGGCTCTTTATGATAATCTCTACCCAAGCCGTATCATTGTAGGCTATCCAAAGATAATCAGCCGTCCGGAGTTCGTCGAAGAAAATAAAGCTATTGAGTCAGTAACAGATGTTGAGATGTTGGAGGAAGCAGCCAGGACATTTGCTGCACTCTTGCAGGAAGGAGCTATTAAAGAAAATATTGATACAGTCTTTATGGGGATGAAAGAAGCTGAAGCTGTGAAACTCTTTGCCAATACCTATTTGGCATTGCGCGTCAGTTATTTCAATGAACTTGACACTTATGCAGAAATAAAAGGACTTGATAGTAAAGCTATTATTGAAGGAGTAGGCCTTGATCCGCGTATCGGAACACATTACAATAATCCCTCATTTGGCTATGGCGGTTACTGTTTGCCAAAGGACACTAAGCAACTTTTGGCTAATTATCAAGATGTGCCCCAGAATATGATGTCAGCTATTGTGGAATCAAATAAGACTCGCAAGGATTATATTGCTGATGCTGTGCTTCGCAAGGCTGGTTACTATACAGAAAATGGTCAATGGGATGCATCAAAGGAACACACCTGTGTCATTGGTATATATCGCTTGGCTATGAAGTCGAACTCAGATAATTTCCGTCAGTCTGCAATTCAGGGTATTATGAAACGTGTGAAAGCAAAGGGGGCAGAGGTGATTGTCTATGAACCAGCTCTTGAAGACGATACAACTTTTTTTGGCAGTAAGGTTGTTAACAATATTGATGAGTTTAAGGCACAGAGCAAGGCTATTATAGCTAATCGTTTTGATGATTGTTTAAAGGATGTAAAAACAAAGGTTTACACACGTGATATTTTCGGAAGAGATTAATTATGTTACAGTATAATGTAGATTTAAAGGGTAAGACAGTTCTTGTTACAGGTGCAGCTGGTTTTATCGGAAGTAACCTCGTTAAGCGTCTTTTCCATAATATTCAGAAAATAAAGGTGATCGGTATCGACTCTATCACCGACTATTATGATGTCAACATCAAATACGAGCGTCTTAAAGAGATAGATGCATTAAATTGTGACTGGACGTTTATTCATGCTTCTATTGCTGATAAGGATGTAGTGGAGAAAATCTTCACCGAGAACAAAATCTCCGTTGTTGTGAACCTTGCAGCCCAGGCGGGCGTTCGCTACAGCATAACCAATCCAGATGTCTATATTCAAAGCAACCTCATAGGCTTCTATAACATTCTTGAAGCTTGTCGTCATCATGAAGTAGAGCATTTGGTTTATGCATCTTCTTCATCCGTATATGGTAGCAACAAGAAAGTACCTTATAGTACTGAGGATAAGGTTGATAATCCAGTCTCCCTCTATGCAGCCACCAAAAAGAGTAACGAATTAATGGCTCATGCTTACTCAAAACTCTACAACATTCCTTCAACAGGTCTTCGTTTTTTCACTGTTTATGGTCCTGCAGGTCGTCCGGACATGGCTTATTTCGGTTTTACCAACAAACTTCGTGAAGGCAAGACTATTCAGATTTTCAATTACGGTAACTGTAAGCGTGACTTTACATATGTGGATGATATCGTTGAAGGTGTGGTCCGTATTATGCAACACGCACCAGAAAAGCAAAACGGTGAAGATGGTTTGCCCATTCCTCCTTATAAGGTCTATAATATTGGTAATAATTCTCCCGAAAATCTTCTTGATTTTGTAACTATTTTGCAAGAGGAACTTATCCGTGCAAGGGTACTTCCTGGTGACTATGATTTTGAAGCTCATAAAGAACTAGTACCGATGCAGCCTGGGGATGTTCCTGCCACTTATGCAGATATAGTTCCTTTGGAACAGGATTTTGGTTTTAGACCGAATACGAGTTTAAGGAATGGATTAAGGAATTTTGCAATGTGGTATGCAAAATACTATAAGATGAAAAAGTAAAAAAACTTATAGATAACATAATTGTAAAGCTCAAGTCCATCATGTAATCACTCACTGTATGGCACTTGTTATTCTCCTTTTCCCTCTTACTTATGTGTCGAACTTAGAAAAGCGACAACAATAAATATGAATGAATTCTATAGCGAATTTTTATTCCGTTATCAAACGGATGCTGCTCCTCGTAAGATTTCGATCAATGCCTATTGTATTTCTGCGGGAATTGAGTATCGTAACTTCATCAAATGGTATAGTGGGAACAAGAAACGTCTTCGTGACTCCGAAATGGACAATATTCGTTTAAGTCCTGTTACTTTAACGGAACTTCCCTAGGCTCCGGTTTCTTCAAAGTTTAAGTAGTTTATGTTAGCGTAAGGATAATAAAAATCTTGCCCACCAACTTTCTAAAGCCCTGGAAGATAGGGCTTAGGAAGAACACCGGTCTGAACTTCTTTCCAATGCTTTGGAAGAATTGAAAAACCTGCAGGTTGCTGAACTTTTTGAAATAGAGAAACATAAACGTCAGTTATATGGTCGTAAGTCAGAGAGGTCTTCTTTGAGCAAAGGTACTGACTGGGATCTTAAAAACGGTAAGGATGATTTTGACGGGAGCAATCTTCCTGTAGGTTCCTGCGATGAATCATCCGCTGGCGTATCATTCGATATGAATATTGATGCCTTCTCCCATTCTGTATTCAAACCTGCGGATCCGGATGACACGTTGCTTCCTTTTTGTGATGAGATCGCTGAACTGGTGAAAGTGTTGGATAAGGCTACGGGTAAGTTCGAGTATCGTAAGAAATATATTTGGGGGATTAAGAACACGGCTTTGAAAGCTGCTAAAAACACGTCATTGATTTACTCGATTATAGAAAGTTGTAAGATGAACGAACTTCGTCCTGTTAAATATATTGCGGAAGTTTTACGAAAATTAATATTCGGCGAAACCGATTATATGGCACTTCTGCCAATGAATATTTCAAATAACTTAATTATTAATCAAAAATATAACTCAATATGGGCTACATACCGTCAAAGGTATTATAGCCATACAGTGAGTGCTTACAAGTAATATGAAGAAAGTAATGCTTGTCTTCGGAACACGCCCAGAAGCCATCAAAATGTGCCCGTTGGTAAAGGAGTTCCAGAAGCGTCCAAACGAGTTTGAAACAATTGTGTGTGTAACAGGACAACATCGTGAAATGCTTGACCAAGTACTGAAGATCTTCGATGTGAAGCCTGATTATGATCTCAACATCATGAAGCAAGGTCAAGACTTGACAGATGTAACCGTTCGTGTTCTCACTGGCCTTCGTGATGTCTTTAAAGAGTGCCGTCCTGATGTAGTGCTCGTTCATGGTGACACAACGACCTCTACAGCAGGAGCACTTGCTGCATTCTATGCACAGATTCCAGTAGGACATGTTGAGGCAGGTCTCCGCACTCAAGATATCTATAGTCCATGGCCAGAGGAGATGAACCGTCAAATTACAGGTCGCATTGCTACTTACAATTTCTCTCCAACTCCACTCTCGGAGAAGAACCTGCTCGAAGAGAAAAGCCATGGTAACATCTATGTAACAGGTAATACTGTTATTGATGCCCTCCACATGGTAGTTGATAAACTCAAGACCGATACTGCCCTTGCAGAGGAGCAGGACAGCGTACTCGCTCAGGCTGGTTATGACGTAACTCGCTTTATAAATGGTAAAAAACTGGTGTTGATTACTGGTCATAGAAGAGAGAACTTTGGTGACGGTTTCATTTGTATGGTAACTGCTATGAAGGACCTCTCAGAGAAATATCCAAATGTTGATTTCGTATATCCAATGCACCTCAATCCTAACGTGCGCAAACCTATCTATGAGGTGTTTGGCGAAGACCTCACCCGTCCTAACTTTTTCTTCATTGAACCACTCCAGTACCTCGAGTTCGTACACCTCATGAGCAAGGCCACCATTGTCCTCACCGACTCAGGTGGCATTCAGGAGGAAGCCCCAAGCCTTGGCAAACCGGTACTTGTAATGCGAGACACTACCGAGCGTCCAGAAGCCCTCGTTTCTAATACCGTTCACCTCGTAGGTACTGACTATGATAAGATTATGAACGAGGTCAGCATCTTACTTGATGATGCAGTAGCCTACGAGAAGATGAGTAAGGCTATCAATCCATACGGAGATGGCCAAGCATGTCGCAGAATAGCTGATGTTCTCGCAGATAAAGAAACCGATAGATATGATGTCTGCTGATTTCTTATGTCGAATAACAAAACGACAGAATACTAAATAACAAAACGATTAAGAATATGATTAACGTAATTGGCTTGGGCTATATTGGTCTTCCAACAGCCCTTATGTTGGCTTCTCACGGAGTGGAGGTCATCGGTACAGACTACAACAAACAGCTCGTTGACACACTCAACGCAGGTCACACCACGTTCAAGGAGGAGGGGCTCGACGAACTCTTCCAGAATGCCCGTAAGGCAGGTATCAAGTTCACTACCGAGTATCAGAAGACAGACATGTACATCGTTTCTGTGCCTACTCCATACGACAAGTTCTCAAAGAAAGTGGATGCTTGCTATGTAGTAGCAGCCGTTAAGGAAGTGATGAAGGTATGCCCTAAGGGTGCAACTGTAGTTATTGAGTCAACAGTCAGTCCAGGCACCATCGACAAGTTCGTGCGTCCTGTTATCGAGGAAAACGACTTCAAGATTGGTGGGGACATCAATCTCGTTCATGCTCCTGAACGTATTATCCCTGGCAATATGGTTTACGAACTTATCCATAACAACCGTACCGTAGGTGCCGACTCACGTGAAATTGGTGAGAAGGTGAGGTCTTACTATGCAGCTTTCTGTCAAGGTGACATTGTGGTAACCGACATCCGTACTGCTGAGATGACTAAAGTAGTTGAGAACACCTTCCGTGCAGTCAACATCGCCTTTGCCAACGAACTTGCACGTATCTGTCGTCACGACAATATGAACGTTTATGAGATCATCCGTATTTGCAACATGCATCCACGCGTAAACATCCTTCAGCCAGGTCCTGGTGTAGGTGGTCACTGCATCTCTGTCGATCCTTGGTTTCTCGTGGGCGACTATCCTCAACTTGCTAAGGTTATCGATGAGTCTATGAAGACCAACGACTCACAACCAATCTTCGTCCTCAATCGTATCTATGAGATCATGAAGGAGAATGGCATTACCGACAATCGCAAGGTTGGTCTCTATGGCCTCACCTACAAAGAGAATGTTGATGACTATCGTGAGTCACCTGCTCTCCAGATGCTTGAAGCACAGGAACGTCATCTTGCACGTCCTCTCTGTTGTTATGATCCATTCCTTGAGAATCACAAGATGGCTGAGAATCAGTACAGCAACTTCGATGAGTTCCTCAGTGATATGGATATGATAGTAGTGCTCGTTAAGCACCAGCACATCCTCGAGAACGAAGAGTGCCTTAGGGATAAGATAGTTCTCGATTGCTGCAATGTGCTGCACAAGCTCGAGAAGGTATATCATATCTAATAAATTACAGAAAACTGGCAGCACAAGTGGAACGAAAGTTTGAAGTTCGATACTTCCTGCTAGTTCTATACAATGAGAAAAGATTTGTTAAAGATCCCACATCATGGAAGTCTTCGCAACTTAAATACAAAAATCATTGATACGTTAATTTCAAAGAAATCGTATGTATTTGCGGCTGGAAACAGAAAGCACCCATCAGGCCCGATTGATGTATTGGATTACAAAGTATGGTGATGTCTTCTCCACATACTCTGTTAATAGCTCTGTACATAGCTCAAAAGGCATAGAGAACAGATTAGGGACAATTACATTAGAATCAACAAAGAGATGTACTAAACGTTATTAAATTATAGTAGTCCTTATAGGAAATTCAATGGAACTATATTAAGTAGATTGTAATAAAAAGAGAATTACATCAACCGAAAATCTAAAAGAGTACCTTAGTGCAGATAAAATGGCATTAGGACGTAAGTTAAAGCATCCGAAGACAAACGACTATATATAGTTTGAAATTCCTATCAATGTTTTTGGTAAGAGATTGTCCATTGAGAACTTTGTGGTTAATGGTCATACACGAATAAGTGAGAATTGTCGTATCCATACTTGCGTAAATATTGGTACAGCTCCTGGAGCAAATGGTTTAGCTTCTACGATTGGGAATGATGTAATGATAGGAGCCAACGCTTGCGTCGGTAAAGATTTACCAGACAATGTATGCTAGCAGAGGATTCTCAGCTAAGATTATTAAGGAAATCGAACACAAAGAAATAGAAGATAATAACAAAATGGATGAAATGAATTGTATATGGCTATACCGATAGTTGTTTGAAAGTTATTTTAAAAAGTGCGCGTAAAGGAGATTTCATGAGTATCTATGACTCAGAACTATTACTCATTCCATCTAATAATTAGAAGAATATGCAAAATAAACCCAAAATAGGAATAATGACGTTTTATGCTGCTCAGAATAATGGAGCTGCTTTACAAGCTTTTGCTCTTCAACAGAACTTAAAGATCTTGGGAGCAGATGCTGAATTTATCAGATTCTATGACCGGCATAATGAGAAGGAAGTGCAAAGACATTCACGTCTATATAATTTTTTTCATAAGTCTCAAGTATTGAAAAATGTTCTGTTTCATTTTAGACGTACTCTCAAATTGCGTGGGAAAAGTATACTTACAGATCAAGAGTATAAATCTTTCTGTCTTGATTATTTTAATACTTCCGTTGAACCATATTATGAATATGAGGATCTATATAAGGCAAATGCTATCTATAATGGATTTGTCACAGGAAGTGATATGGTTTGGACTCCTATCGGTCAGAATCTTCCTGCCTATTTCCTCCAGTTCGCTGAAAAAGGAAAAAGATTTTCGTACGCTCCCAGCATGACTGGTATGTCTTCATATACAATAAAACAGCATAAAGAAATTCAGAAATACCTCAAGGATTTTGATCTTATTTCGTGTCGCGAAGTAGAAGGGGTAAATTATCTCAAGGAGCAATTGAATCTTTCCGCAACACAAACCTTGGATCCGACTCTTCTTTTTACTAAAGAGGATTGGTGTAGAGAACTTGGAATAACGATAGACAAATCATCTAAACCATACATTCTTTGTTACCTGTTTGATGAACTTACGAAAGTACAAAAGAAGTCTCTATTTGAATATGCTAAGAATAATGGTTGGGAAGTGCGTTTTATTCCTATGTCAATGAAACAAAGGGAACATGAAATTGATCATGGTTATGTTCAAGGGTATGGACCAAGAACTTTTGTTGAGATGTTCATGAATGCAGGTTTTGTGATAACAAATACATATCATGGCTTAATGTTCTCATTGCTATCAGAGAATCCATTTGTTCTTGTTCATAGAGGAAAAGATAATAAATGGAGATCCAATGAAGGCAGAATGTCACATATCCTTGATTTGATAGGTCAAGCTGATCGATATTTGTATTCAGACCAAGAGATCCCAAATGACTTGTTCCAGTGTGATTATACTTCTATTCTTCCTATTCTGCATAATGAAAGATGTAAATCATTATCATACTTGAAAGAGTGTGTCGATCAGATATCGACGATAACCATAGCCGAAAACAAAACGAAATATGCCTCAATTCAAGAGTTATCGCAAAAGGAATGTACAGGTTGTGGTTTATGTGTTCAAAAATGTTCATTTGGAGCTATCTCAATGAATATGAATACTGAAGGATTTATGATTCCTGTGATTAATCACGATAAATGTAGGCAATGTGGCAAGTGTATTAAGATATGTCCCTCTCTTAATCCTGTTACCCAGAATTATCCAATAGAAGTGAAAGGATGTCTATCAAAAGATGTTGCGCTCGAAGGAAGTGCTAGTGGTGGTGCCTTTGTATCAATTGCCAGATATTTTATTGAGGTCTTACATGGTTATGTGTATGGAGCAGTTTTCGATGATAATTTCAATTGCATTCATACGGAAGCTTCAAATATGACCGATGTGCAGAAGATGCAGAATAGTAAATATGTACAAAGCAGTATTGTAGATGTTCTTCCCCAAATTAAGCAAAGATTATCTGAAGCTAGCTATGTGCTGTTTACAGGTACTCCATGTCAGGTCGCAAGTGTCCTGGCTTACGTAGGTAGTAAGGATGAAAGGCTTACTACAGTAAGTCTTATTTGTCATGGAGTTCCAAGTCCTGGATTTTGGAAGATATACCTTGCGAATTCTTTTGGAGAAAAAATATCTCATTATTCATTCAGAGATAGGAACAACAGATATCAAGGAAAGTCTTCCTTTCAAGGAAAGTCTTCCTTTCAAGGAAAGTCTTCCAAAATATCTACTAAAGTCTTTTCTCCATTTAAGGATGTTTACTACCGAACATTCTTACGAGGTGTGTCATTTAGAGAGTCGTGCTATTATTGTCTGTATGCCAGAAACGAGCGAGTTGGAGATTTGACAATTGGCGATTTTGATAGCGAGAAGTTATATCCTGACTTTTATCCTAATGATAGCAAATCTGTTATTCTGATTAATAATATGCGAGGTAAAAAGATATGGAATGAGATATCGAGTAGATTTAATTGGATTGATATCAACTATCAGGAAGAGGCAAAAAAGAACTCACAGTTAAGAATTCCTAACGAACGACCTTCACTTAGGAATGTCCTATATAAGGATTTGGCATCTCTTCCATGGAAATCATTCGTGAAACAATATACAAAATGTTAATTATCAAATACTCTGCTTGAATGAAAGAAAAGACTGCTAATAGTCGAATAGCAAAGAATACTATCTTATTATATATAAGAATGCTTCTTCTCATGGGAGTTGCTTTATACACGAGCCGAGTTGTGCTTGACACTTTGGGTGTTGAGGACTATGGATTGTATAATGTTGTTGGAGGTATAGTGACTATGTTCACTTTCCTTAGCTCTGCAATGGGGGCGTCATCCCAGCGTTTTATTACGTTTATTTTAGGTAAAAATGATGCTAAAGAACTGAAAGCAGTATTTAATACCACATGCTTGGTGCACTGGATACTTGCATTATTAATATTTGCGTTATCTGCAACTATTGGACTATGGTTTTTGTATAAAAAAATGGTGATTCCTGAAAACCGATTTGATGCAGCGCTATGGGTCTATATTTTCTCTGTTTTGTCTTGTCTGGTTTCTGTTATCAGTATTCCATATAATGCACTTGTGATTGCTCATGAGAAAATGGGAATTTTCTCGTTTATCTCAGTATTGTACGCTATTGTCAAATTAGGTGTTGTTTTTATAGTAAAGCATACAGGGTTTGATCATTTGATTTTTTATGCCGGTTTACTCTTAATTGCTCAAATATCTGAGCGGTTGGCGTACCAGTTTTATTGTAAGGCAAAGTTTCCTGAATCGAGGGGAAGGTCTTTGAAGGATACTATGCAAGTAAAGAAAATGATGAGTTTCGCAGGTTGGTCATTACTTCCCAATCTGGCTACTGTTTGTTATTCTCAGGGTATAAATATCTTGCTTAATCTTTTCTTTGGTCCTGCAGTAAATGCTGCTAGGGGTATTTCTGTACAAATACAAGGTGTTGTAAAGAACTTTATAACAAACTTCCAAACAGCTGTGAGCCCACAGATTATTAAATCTTATGCTTTAGGAGATAGTGAAAGACTATTTAGTTTAATATTTAAAAGTTCCCGTTTGTCATTTTACTTGCTATTATGTATCGCTCTTCCGATTTTTCTGGAGGCAGATTATCTACTTTCTATTTGGTTAAAAGAGGTCCCTCAACATTCGGCATCATTTGTTAGGTTGATTATCCTTGCAATAGTTTTGGATCCTTTAGCTAATCCATTATGTGTTGCTAATAATGCAACCGGCAATGTGAAACTATTTAAAATGTGTGAATCCGCCATATGCCTATTGGTTATTCCTATAGGTTATACCTTGTTAAAGATTGGTCTTTCTCCAGAATCAGTCTTTGTTACGCAAGTGATTTTGTCAATAATTGTACAGATTGCGAGAGTGATGTTAAGCAAGAATACATTGCATTTCACATATAAAGATTATTTGCAGAAGGTACTGGTATATATTGTTCGAGTTGGAGTTATTTCAATCATAATCCCAGTAATATTCAAAATTTATCTGAATAATACGTTCATTTCTTTTATGACAATAGTGGCATTATCTGTTCTTAGTGTTGTTGCTACTACATATACACTTGGATTATCACAAGGTGAGAGAAGAAGCATCAACGGGAAAATTTATTCATTTTTATCGAAATCAAAATCAAAATGAAAATATTAGTAAATAGCTACCTCAATTTCGCACAAAATACTGCCGGAGGGGTATATTCTAAAGTAAATAATTATATTAAATCAGCGCAAGTCCCAGAAGTGTTCATAAAACCATTTGATATCTGGAACGACAAAGTTAAGGATTTCGATATAGTTCATTACTTTGCTCTAAAGACTGAATTTTTCGACCAGATGGTTATGGCCAAAAAACTCGGCAAGAAGGTCGTAATATCGTCAATTGTCACAATTGCGGATGCAAAACGATTCAGACTTAAAATATTTTTGGGGAAATTGTTTCATCTGCAGACTAACGAAAATATACAGAAACGTATGTTAGATATGGCAGATGCTATTATAGCTGAAACAGACTTGGAAAAAGAATATATTCTCAAAGCATACGGTACAAATTCAGAGAAGGTGCATGTTATTCCCAATGGAGTGTCAGAAGAGATTATTGATGGAGACCCGAACCTTTTTAAGACAAAATTCGGAATAAAAAAAGATTTTGTCCTACAGGTGGGTCGTTTTGACACTAATAAAAATCAGTTGTCTGTAATTCGTGCAATGAAGAATACGGATATTCCTATTGTCTTTATTGGAGGAGCAGATTCAACAAGCCCAGAATATTACGATATCTGCCGTAAGGAAGCATCAGACAATTGTTACTTTGTTGGATGGATTAACCATTCAGATCCATCGATGGCTTCAGCTTATGCAGCTGCAAAAGTCCTTGTGTTGCCTTCTCACCATGAAATATTTGGTAATGCCATTTTTGAAGGTGCTATGACGGGCTGTAATATTGTGGTTACTAACGTGTTGCCATTAGACGAGTTCGGATTCACCAATCATGCATATCCTGTGGATTCAAATAGCATAGATAGCATTAGAGACGCTATTATTATGGCTTATGACAAACCTGTTGATGTAGAGTTTGCTAATTTCATCAGAAACAGGTATTCTTTGAAATCAATATTTGATAGGTACTTACAGATTTATAAGTCGTTATGAGCATAGTGAGATCTTTTGCCAAAAATATTTTAATTGACTTCAAAAAGGTTTATCAAAGAATAGTTTGGAAGCACCAATATAACAAAGTAAAAACTAAATTGGTAACTTTTGTTGATAGTAAATCTATTTCTTCATTGCGAATCAAAAAAGCATTAATTCTATGCCCTCATGCAGATGATGAATGGATTGGCTGCAGTAGTATATTGTCAGATTTGAGCATTGAAAGTACTGTATTGTATTATCGAATGTATGGATATGACCAGTCAAAAGTGAACAAGAAGACTCGTGATAGAGAGTTAAGAAAATGTGCTGAAAAGTGGAAATTTGGTTTGACTGGTGATGGAACTACTACATTAAGGTATCTTGAGGAGTCAATAGCTCTGCATAAGTATGATACTATTTTTGTCCCTTCACCAATTGATTGGCATTGGGAGCACCGAGATGTATTCCGTGGCTTAATAGATGTCCTAAAAACCGTTCATTTCACGGATGTGAATATCTTGTATTATTATGTTTCTGTGCCTTGTATTTATACGACTAATGTGTTTACTTCTGTATTGACTCATAAACAGCAAAATGCAAAGTGGTTTTTCTTTGAACAGAACTATCTCTCCCAGATTATGCCGATTAAGAGATATAAATTGCAAGAAAGAATCAATGGCACATTTGCATCATCCTATGCAGCTGAAGTATTCTATCTTGCTAGTCAAGAGCGTTTGTTTCAGGATTATAATATGTTGCATGAAGGCAATAGTATTCAGACTCTAAACAGTTTGAAGACTCTGATTAACGATATTTACTGCATCAGACAGGCTGCTAATTCTATTATTAAGCAAAAATAGTGTACAATATGAATGATAATATAAAACGTTACATACTTGTCATTCTGTCGGCATTCATGTGTGAAAACTTATTCCTTGGGGTAATCCCTAGTCTACCTACAGTTATAATAATGATATTTGTTCAGATTCTATGTCTGAGGAAAGAAGACTGGTCTTTGGTGTTCTTACTGTTAGGAAGTGTATTAGGAGCATATTTTGCACAAAAAGGAATACATTTCGTTGGTTCATGCCTCATGCTTCTGTCTTCCATTATCTTATTAAGAAACATGAAAGGACAATTAACAATTTATCTTAACAATTTTACACCTCTATACATCTTTCTTATACTATCTCTGTTTTCGATTATGCTAACAACTGGTGGAGATTATTCAGCCACAAAATACGTTTCTATGTTTATGGGGTGTATCATTTATTCTATAGCGTACCTGCACTTAATGCTGAATTACGAAAAACATAATCTATTGAATATTGGCCTAACGATTCTTATACACTCTTTGTTCATGGTATATTACATGACAGAGCTTATGGGATCAAGATTGACGATAGAGTCATTTTTGTATTCATTCGCAAGTTTTAGAGATGAATTGAATCTATACAAGTTCGAAAATGAGGGCGTTTTTACAATCAACTATCAATCGTTAGGAATGTATTCTTGTATTGGTTTGATATTTTCTTTATTTAGCAAAGAATTAAATTGTAATAAATTCAAGGTTTTAGCAGTTGTTCTTTCCTTTGTTGTAGTATGGTACTCTTCTGCTCGTCAGGCTTTCCTCATATTTGTTTTGATTGTCTTGTCGTACGGGGTGCTATTTAAAAAGCTAAATCTCAAGTATGTGTTGCTATTGGCTATTGTCGCTTTGGGAGGATATTTTTGGATGGCAGCAATTGATTTAGATTCATTAGCTTTTCTCATGGGTTCTACAGAGGGCGATGGATCGGCTCGTGATCGAATAATGACTGTCGCAATGAGCCAATATCATTCAAATCCTTTATCTGGGGTAGGCTTCGGACGTTTCTATATAGACAATGAATACGGTTGCAACGAACATAATTTATTTGTTGAGTTATTAACAGAAATGGGGCTTATTGGTTTATTGTTCTTTGTTCTCCCTATCTTATATTCATTTGTAATATCATCTAAATATATTAAACAGTATATAAGAGAGTTCTCATTATTTCTTTGTTTGTTTCTTGCGTACTTCACGCGTTCTATGGTTAGTTCTGATTTGCGTGAAACAATCATTGTCCTTGTGTTTGCTTTGATAATAAAAGTAGGTTCAAAATATAAAATTTTCGGAATATGAAAAAAACATCATTCGTATATCTAAACTGTAAGCACTTTGACGGAACTGTATTCGTCACTCAAATTGCAGATTGGTTAAAACTATATCGAGAGTATGGTCTTGAATTTCAGTATTTCCATCAGTTCTATGGTACAGAAGTATTGAAAAGAAAATGGTGTACTGAGCATTTGAACAAAATCAGGACAGTAATTCCCGAAATATCTAATGTCTCTTTTTCTTTGCCCGAGAAATTGTTCTTTCCTTGGCTGAACGCTTATATGCTCAACCAAGTATTGAATAAGAAATTGAAGGATAGCACTCGTGTGGTAGTTTTTTCGAGAATGCTATACGGTGATGAAATGACTCTTTTAAAAAAGATTTCAAAGAAAGAAATTATATACATATACGATGCTCGTGGTGCGTCGTTGGAAGAGCACAAGTATCAATTGACAAAGGAAGGTATCTCTTTAGATAAATTAACCACACTTCTTAATCATATATCTGATGTAGAGGGAGCTGCAGTTAGAAATGCAGATCTTGTCTTTAGTGTATCTGAGCATCTTCGAGATTACTTATGTGATACTTATGGTACAGCTAAGGACAAATATTTTATTTATCCTTGTTTGGCAGATGCAAACAAGTTCTTTTATGATGAAAAGGTCCGCGAAGCTACACGCTCTCGTCTTGGTTATGGACAGGGACATCATGTTTATATTTATTCAGGAGGCTTAGCCAACAACTATCATTTGGCAGACGAAACATTGGAGTTCTTGAATTCTATGGCTGCTACTGATCCAAATGCAAGATTCCTCTTTTTATCAAAAGATACTCTAAAGGATGATTATATTAAGGAGCATTATGCTCATCTGTACGGTAAAATACAGATTTTATCAGTTCCTAATCAAGAGGTATATAAGTATCTCAACGCAGCTGACTTCGGAACGTTGTTCCGTGATGATGTCATCATGAATAATGTGGCATCTCCATCTAAATTCGCAGAATATGTGCTTTGTGGTTTGCCAACAATTATTTCGAAAGGCGTAGGTGATTTCTCTGATATGTGCGTAAATCAGAATTTGGGTGTTCAGATGATTAATTCTCAACTTTCAGAACACGACAAAAATAGACTTATAAATAATGATTTTGACAGGACATATATTGCGAAATTTGGTAAAAATAATCTTTCTAAACAGTCTCAGATTTTAAATATAATAAATCAATTTAGGCAGTATCTCTAATGAATTTTATACGTAGTATAGCCCATAATACGTGTTTGATTCCCGGGTGGCATACCAAGCGGAAGATTGTTGTGATCGAGAGCGATGATTGGGGAGCAATACGTATGCCTTCGCGAGAGGTGTATGAGGAGTTCTTACGTAGAGGCATCTGTGTGTATCGCGATCCATATTGCCGATATGATGGCTTGGCTACTAGAGAAGATTTGACATGTCTGTTTGAGGTACTGGATTCTGTTCGCGACAAGAATGGTCGTCCTGCTGTATTGACAGCTGATTCTGTAGTGTGTAATCCCGACTTCGATCGCATCAAGAGCTCTGGCTTCCAGCAATATTATAACGAGACATTTACTGAGACTCTCCGCAAGAGCCCACGTCATGAGGGTGCTTTTGAAATGTGGAAGGAAGGAATGGAAAAGGGATTGTTCCACCCGCAATTCCATGGTCGAGAACACCTGAATGTGAAGAAGTGGATGAAGACATTGCAGGATGGACATGAATCCACCCGTGTGGCTTTCGCCCTTGGTTCGTTTGGACTTACCGCGGCAATAGATCCTACGGTGAAGAACAACTATATGGGCGCATTCAATTCTAGCCTTCCAGAAGATATTTTCTTCTATCGCGAGCTGCTGCGGGATGGTCTTGAGCAGTTTGAACAACTGTTTGGCTACCGTTCCGAGTCGTTCATCGCTACTACTTATACTTGGCATCCTTCAATAGAGAAACATTTGAAGGAGTATGGGGTCAGGTATCTGCAGGGACTAGTAACCCAGAAAATTCCTCATGGAGATGACTGCAATATAGAATACCGTAAGCGGAACTTCCAGGGCTGTAGGAGTGGCGATGGTTTGATATACTTGATGCGCAATGCTTTCTTTGAGCCATCTCAGTATAACAGTTCAGATACGGTGGGTGAATGCATAAGTCGAATCAAACAGGCATTTCGGTGGGGAAAGGCCGCAGTAATATGTGCGCATCGTTTAAACTTTATAGGATCTATCGATTCAACTAATACCGATAGGAATCTGCCTATGTTCAAAGAGTTACTTCAATGCATTGTTAAACGGTGGCCAGATGTGGAGTTTATGTCATCAGATGAATTAGGACGAATAATAGAACAATCATGATAAAAGGAAGAAAAAAATATAAGGAGTATCTGCGTTATGAATCAGATATTTATGCAACTTCCCGATTTGGGGATAAATTTTTAATATACAACCTGCTACCTCCTCCGGCCTTTGCTTTTCTCAGGTCCCTTCGTAGATTGGAGTACCATTACAATACTTCGGGATTTTACCATAAACTGTTACTGCCCATTGCATATCTACAGTATTTGAGACACTCGCAGAAAGCAGGAATCACCATTTCAAAGAATTCTTGCGAAAAAGGTCTTACTCTATACCATTTTGGCAGCATAGTAGTGAATGCTGCTACACGCATCGGTAGGAATTGCTGCATAATGAACAATGTGAATATTGGAGCAAATGCAGGAAGCAACAAGGCTCCAAGGATTGGCGATAACGTCTATATCGGTCCTGGAGCAGTAATATATGGAGAAATAGAGATAGCTGCTGGTTGTTATATAGGTGCAAATGCAGTAGTAAACAAATCATTTTTGGAGCCCTATTCTGTGATAGCTGGAGTCCCTGCCAAGGTGATAGGTTACGATACACAGAACTGGTGGCAGAAGAATAAAATGAATAGAGAATTATAATGAAAATACTCATCGTAAACGATCAGTTCGAAAATGGTGGTGCCGGTAGAGTGACTGTAACAATGTGTTGTGAATTGGCGAGAAGAGGATATGATTTAGAGATTGTAACCGACAATATCAACTTCTTGGTCCGATACTCCTTACCAGATAGCGTCAAGATTCATCCAGTCAGTTTTATCGGCACCAAGAAGGGTACTTTGTCAAGAGTAAAATCTCTCTTTAAGACAGCAAACCAAATCAGACCTGTTATCAAGCAGGTGAAGCCAGACTTAATCATTGCTATCCAGAGCAATGGATATATCCGTACATTCATAGCTAACAGGTTTATGGGCATACCCGTGATAGCAGTCGATCATACTTCTTTTGAACGAAAAATGGATTTGATTAACACTTTTACTCGTCATTATCTGTATAAATTTGCCGATGGTCTTTCTATCTTGACAAAACGTGACGAGAAACTTCTTGGTAGTAAATATCCACAAAAACGAGTCATATATAATCCCTTACCCTATCCGCTCATTCAAAAAGAGGCTGCCAGAGAGAAGACTGTACTGTGTGTAGGACGCTTTGATATCTGGCAAATCAAGGGTTTTGACCTTATTGTAGATATGTGGGATAAGTTGGCACCTGCACATCCAGAATGGAAACTTGTATTTGCAGGTACAGGAAACGACGAGAACGTAAACTATATCAAGGGCTTGGTGCATGAACGGAAGTTGGATGATAGCGTGCGATTTCTCGGACAGGTGAACGACATGAAAAAACTCTATACCCATTCAGGAATCTTTGCCCTCTCGTCCAGAATAGAAGGTTTCCCGATGGTACTGCTTGAGGCAATGTCTCAAGGATGTCCTTGTGTGGCATTCAATGTAGGAGGAGCATCGGAAGAAATGATAGATCAAGGAGCTGGATTCGTTATCGAAGACAGTAATCTAGATGCCTTCCAACTGGCGCTTGCCGAATTGATGGACGATGATGAGAAACGTAAACAATATTCACATAATGCAGTAGAATCTGTAGCAAAATTTTCAGTATCTAGCTTTGGGGATTGCTGGGAGAACATGATAGATGATACATTAAGAAAGAAAAATCGATGAATATATTTATATGCGCTGTTCAATTTAAAGGAGGCTCCTTACAGGTGGTGATCTCCCTGATCAAGGAATTTGTGAAATTCCCCGAGAACAATTATTATGTAGTGATGAGTCGAGAGGTGAAGAAACAACTTCAGGGGATTGAATTCCCTCAGAACTTCCAATTCTACGATTTGGAATATCCTACAGGCAACCGCTTGCTTAATTCATTTCTCCGAGGCAAGCAGTTGTCAAGGCTGGAACATAAGTCAAATGCTGACTGCATCATTTGCTCATCAGGACCACTCTACTGGACACCAAAGAAACCACTGTTGATAGGATATAATCTACCTCACCTTATCTATCCTGAGTCGCCATACCTAAAGCATATTCCTCTTTGGATGAAACTTCGCTGGCGTGTAAGATGGTCTACCCATATCACCCGATACAAGAAGGAAGCAAGTTGTATTTTTGTGCAGACAGAGGATGTGAATCAGCGCCTGCGCAAAATAATGAAGATCGACAAGGTGTATACCATCTCTAATACCTACAACAATGCCTACGATCTGCAGAAGCCGTTCCCCAATAAATTGCCGGAGCGCGAGGAGGGTGAGGTACGACTGCTGACACTCTCGGCCTTCTACAAGCATAAGAACTTCGAACTGATACCTGCAACCATAGCAGAACTTAAGAAGAGAAATGTAAACAACGTACGATTCGTAGTGACACTATCCGACGATAAGTTTAAGTTGGCATTTGGCGATAATCCGCCTGCGGAGATTTTGAATGTGGGTTTTGTACCCACTTTGGAGGGTGCTTCGCTCTACAAGGAGTGCGACTACATGTTTCTACCGACCTTGCTGGAGTGTTTCTCTGCTTCGTATGCCGAAGCTATGGTAATGAAGAAGCCTATCCTCACCTCTGACCTTGGGTTTGCGCATACTGTATGCAAGGATGCAGCTATCTATTTCGACCCGGAGAGTGCTAAGGATGTGGTCGATAAGCTGATAGCCTTAATGCAGTCGCCTGCGTTGCAAGCCGATCTGATAGCTAAGGGTACCCGTCAGCTTTCGCAATTTGGTTCGGCGGAAGACAGAGCTGTTAAAATACTGGAGTTGTGTAAAGAAATTGTAAGTAAATAAAGCTATGAGTAAAAGTGTATTATTGGTTAATCAGAGTACGGGTTACCTGATGGTGGATATCGTCAATGCACACGTACAGTCAGGTAAATACGACAAGGTGGAACTCTTTGCTGGAGAAATAAATATTCGTCCGACGGTTCCCGATCCAACGGTACATGTAATCAAAACGGTGAAGTACGACAAATCTAGTACACTGAAGCGACTGCTGACATGGGTGGGTGCTTTCCTACACTTGTTGCTAGTTGTGTGGTGTAGGGACAAAAATTGTCATCTAGTGCTGGTGTCTAATCCTCCCCTTACAACCTTTATTCCTTTCTTCACGTGCAAGAAGTTCAGCTTTGTGGTATATGACCTCTACCCTGATTCACTCTTCTCGCAAGGTTTTATTCGGAAGGACTCAATAATAGGCCGCTGGTGGATCAACAAGAACAAAAAGTGCTTTACCAAGGCTGAGTGCGTATTCACGCTGAGTGAGGACATGAAGAAGGCGGTGGCTCAATATGTGAGTGAAGACAAGATAAAGATTGTCTATAACTGGGCACACAACGAGCATATGAAGCCTATAACTAAGGCTGAGAACATCTTTCTTGCCGATCAGCACTTGCAGGATAAGTTCATCGTGCTCTACTCAGGCAATATGGGCATGACGCATGATATTGATGTATTGGTCGATGTGGCTAACCTGCTGAAGGAGAACGAGAAGATTCACTTCATGTTCATAGGCGAAGGTGCCAAAAAAACTGTTATCGAGAAGAAAGTGACCGAATATGGGCTAAAGAATTGTTTGGTTCTGCCATTCCAACCTCTGGAGGTGCTTCCTTATTCTATGGGTGCTGCCGATGTGGCCGTAGTGACTACCGATGCCAAACAATCAGGTCTCTCCGTTCCTAGCAAGACTTACACATATTTGGCTACAGGTGCAACTCTCCTCTGTTTAGCTGAAGAAAATACCGAACTTGACCGTCTGACTCGCGAGTGTGAGATAGGCCGATGCTACGAGAGTCAGAACCTTAACGGTATAGCCAACTACATTTCACTATTGGCTACCGATGAGCAGCTGCTGCAAAGATATAAAGATAATTCACGCAAGACATCTCTCCTCTATACTCCTGAGAATGCTAAAGACTATGTACTATAAATTATGAGTATTAAACAAACGTTAGTTACGAATCTTAAGAACTTTCCTGGTACCAAGACCCGTAGGAAACTGGTGGTGATTTATGTGGATGACTATGGTAGTATTCGAGTGAAGAACAAGGAGGCATATGATCGTTTGCTAAAAGCAGGATTGGCTGTAGATAAGACGCGCTATGGTTACGACACCCTTTGCACACGAGAGGATTTGCATATGTTATTTGATGTGCTAACATCCGTACGAGACAAAAACGGGCATCATGCTGTATTCACTCCGTTTGCCAATATCGCCAATCCAGATTTCGACAAAATACGCGAGTCTGGTTATCAAGAGTACTATCGTGAACCCTTCACCCGCACTATGGAGCGCTTGGGTAGCCAGTATGATGATGCTTACAGACTGTGGAAGCAAGGTATTGCCGAGGGCATTTTCCGCCCGGAATATCATGGTACCGAGCATGTGAGCGTATGGAAGCTAATGAAGGCGCTTCGAGAGGGGCATCGCTCCACCACGGTATCGTTCGACAACGATAGTGTGGCGTCCCCTTGCTTCCCCGATGAACCAAAGATAGATTATGTTACGGCAGTATTCGACATCTTGAAAGCTTCGGACAACGAACCACTTAAGGAGGATATCCGTGTGGGGCTGAATATGTTTGAGGAGTTACTGGGGTATCGCGCTACTCAGTTTACTCCAGGGGGAGGCATCTATAGCCCGTCACTTCATTCATACCTGAAAGAGTGCGGTATTAACGATATCCATGTAAATAGGAATATGGCTTATCCCCTTGGTGATGGAGCATATTCAAAGCAGTTCCTATACCTTGGCAAGAAGAATGAGGCTGGACAGCGTTACATTGTAAGAAATTGTCCGTTCGAACCATTTGGAAACAATTCCAAACGAAACCCTACGGTAGTAGATAATTGTTTACGTAATATAGAATCAGCTTTCCGTTGGCATGCGCCTGCTATGATCAGTACACATCGTGTGAACTTTGCAGGAGCTATAGAGCCAACCCATAGAGATCAAAGTGTAAAGGACTTGCAGATTCTACTGAGAGAAATCGTAAAACGTTGGCCAGACGCGGAGTTTGTAAGTGGTGCAGATATGGCGAAAATAATATTTATATAACAAAATGAGACCATTAGAGAAATTACGTCAAATATCCTACTGGACAATGGGTGCTTTAAAAAGTGGTCAGGAAAGGAACGATTTAGATGATGAGCTTATCTTATCGAGCATTGGGGAGAACCTGATGCGACTTCAAAACACAAAGGTTACAAGAATTTGGTGGATTTCCCTGTAGTCAACAAATCAACGATTAGAGGTCACGAAGATCAGTTCTTCAGTCTAAAGTATGATATGGATAAAATGTTCTGGTAGGAAATGGGTGGTTCGACAGGTGTTCCGTTTGTAATGTTCCAAGATTCGAGGAAAAGACGATGAATGACAGTAGATACGCTCTATTTCTCTAAAAGGGTTCTTAGGGAAGGAGGCAAACATATAAGTAGAATATGTGGAAGAGATACCTGTACTGAAATCAGGAAAAAAAACAAGTAGTAAATAATTATAAGCAATGATGAAGAAAGCAAAAAGAGTAGCCTATTTCGGTTACTATATCAAAAAACTTAATAAGGATCTATTTAAGAAGTTCCTTAAGTATGCCAAGGAGCAGACTGGAAAGTCAACCATAGCGATATGGTTTGATATCTTCCGCTGCAGCATGAAGTACAACACTTCTATTCTGGAATATTTTCAGTTTGGTTTCTACAAACCTACCTGTACTGAGGCGGAGAAGGCAGCATGGGCCGGAACTGGTTTTATGTACGAGTTCCAAGGTTACATGAATCCTCGTAAGTATCGTGACCTGCTGGAGAACAAGATCGTATTCGACAAAACATACGGTAAGTACATGCATCACAATGCCATTGCACTTGAAGACCTCAAAGCCAATGTTACTTTAGCAGAAAGAGTATTAGCTAATCCTTCGGGAAAGATTGTGTTTAAAATTAAGGATGGTGGTTGCGGTAAGCGCGTAGAGGTGCATGAGGCTAAGAAATATAATGCATCTTTACTGGCGAAATATATGGAGGATAATCAGTTTGACCTTGTAGAGGACTTCGTACAACAGCATGAGGTAATCAACAATCTTGCACCTTCGGCTTTGAATACAGTACGCGTGATTACACAACTGAGACCTAACGGAACAGTCGATATTATAGGTTGCCGTCTCCGCATCAGCGTTCATGGTGTGACCGATAATCTGGCCGCTGGTAATATTGCAGCTGTTATTGATACAGATACCGGTATTATAACTGACAATGGTGTGTATAGCGATATTACAAAGCACGAGGAAGAGTATCATCCTGTAACAGGACTGAAGATTAAGGGCACTCAGATTCCTTTTTGGAAAGAGACTATAGCAACAGCAAAGGAGGTGGCAGCTCTTGATCCCCGAAATCATTCTATCGGTTGGGATTTTGCTATTACTTCGTTTGGTCCTGACCTGATTGAAGGAAATCGCGAGTGGTGCAAACTGCTTTATCAGCTTCCTGCCAAGAAGGGTGGAAAGTCAGTTCTGGAAAATTATAGAAAAGAGTTTAACTAAATAAAGATTTTAAATTATGAAGACCATTTTGGTAACAGGTATCGGCGGTTTGACCCCTCGTTCAATAACCAGTATTATTCGTGAGAACCATCCCGATTACAAAATCATCGGTTGTGACATCGAGAAGAAAGCTATAGGCTTCTTCATGAAAGGTCTTGTAGATGAGTATTATATCTGCCCTGGATGCAACACTCCAGAGTACTTCCCTTGGATTGAGAAGCTCGTGAAGGAGAAGAAAATCGATTACGCTTTCGTTCAACCTGAGAACGAGATTGTGGAATGGGGCGACTACTACGATAAGCATGGAAAGTTTCCATGCCCTGTATTTATGGGCAGTAAGTTGCTCTCTCTTTCTCTCAAGGATAAGGCTATCATGGCCGAATTGTTGGAGGGTACAGAATTCATCCCTAAAACTATCAAAGTGACTCAAGAGACCCCTCGCTTTGAGGAGGTGGAGAAGAAAATCGGCTTCCCTTGTTGGATTCGTGCAACCAATGGTACTGGCGGTCTTGGCTCTCTCAAACTCAACGATCTGAGTAGCTATAAGAGTTGGTTGTTCATTAACAGTTTCATTCCTGAATTTACTGTAAGTGAGTTCCTCACTGGCCGCCATTTAGCCAACGAGATGCTCTACTACAATGGTGAGTATGTGAAGGGGGCAGCTCTGGAGTGTGTGGAATATGTGATGGCAAGTACCGCTCCTTCACGTGTGACTGGTAATACTCATTTTGGTCGATTTTTGAATGAGGATCGCATTAATGAGTTCTGCGACCGTTGTATCAAGTATCTAGAGAAGCAGTTGGGAGTATCTGCACATGGTATTCTCTCGTTCGATTTAAAGGAGGACAAAGATGGCAACATGAAAGTGACAGAGGTGAATATCCGTCACATGGCTTATGCCGGTGTGATGGCACACGTTGGTTTCGATCTAATTGAGGACACCATCAAGATTATGGAGGAAGGCAACTGCGATTGCGTAGAGCGTGCTCCATACTACCATTATAAGAAGCCTTACATCTTCCTTCGTGATGTGGACGTAGAGCCTATCATTCTGGAAAGTGAGGAGGTTTTTGATGATCCTAAAGCACGATTCTGATGTATAGTATTATCAAAAGAGTATTCGATTTTACATTCTCGCTTATCGTATTGTTGTGCCTAAGTCCGTTCCTTTTGCTCATAACCATTTGGTTGTATTTTGCCAACAAGGGGGCTGGTGCTTTCTTCTTGCAACAAAGACCTGGAAAGGACGAGAAAATATTCAACGTCATCAAGTTTAAGTCGATGACAGATGAACGTGATGAAAATGGTAACCTGTTACCCGATGCAAAGCGTCTCACAAAGGTGGGACGTTTTGTGAGAGCTACTTCAATAGACGAGCTTCCTCAATTTATCAATGTATTGAAGGGTGATATGGCACTTATCGGCCCTCGTCCGTTGCTGGTGGAGTATCTGTCATATTATACTGAAAGAGAGGCTAAACGTCACTCTGTACGCCCAGGAATCACGGGCTACACTCAGGTACATGGACGCAATAACCTACCATGGGATGAGCGTTTGGAGATGGATGTATATTATGTGGAGCATCTGTCGTTCAAGACCGACTTTATGGTATTTTGGCAGACCATTGGGAATGTACTATCGTGTAAGGATGTGCAGGTGATTACAGGTGATCAGAAGACCAGTAAACTGAGTCAGCATAGAAAGCCGCAAAGAGACATAAAGATATGATAGACATCAGTAATGTTCTGAGTACAGTGGAGCAGGTACATAACCTGAACGAGCGACAGATGATTTACGTAGGCAAACCATCGGTAGCGTTTTTCAAGGAATATGTACTTGCTCACGACAACGACTTTTACAAGCCATTGAGCAGTCGTATTGATGTGGATGCGTTTGTAGAGAAAGTATACAATCTGTCCACCACCTTTGTCCTTCTCGTGGAAGGCAAAGTGGCTGGCCTAATAGCTTCATACTTCTATGACCTGTTAAGTGAGAAGGGTTTCATCACTCTTACGCATACAAAGCAGGAGTTCCGAGGTCAGCACCTCTCAACAATTTTACTGAAGGCTACACAGGACTATGCGCGTTCCAACAACTTCAAGTACATTGACCTGATGGTTTATAAAGACAATGCGTCTGCTTTCAATCTCTATCAGAAGCATGGCTTTGAGGTCTTGGAGGACAATAATGGTCGATGCTTGATGAGGTATATAGTATAAAAGTATACATTATTTCTGATGCAAGAATGAGATATAGGCTTTTATCTTAGCATCTTTTATTAAATCATGTAAAGTGTTTATGGCTTGTATACTAGCTTTATAAAGCTTGTCTTGGGCAGAATATCGGACAATTCATTCAAAAAATAACGTCTTGATATGTTTTAATTTAATATTTACTTTTTCTACACACTTAAGAAAAACGTTTATGTACAGCAGCAGTAATTTTGAAAAGTGCCCCTAAAAGCATTTCGATCAATTCGTTTTGTTAAACTCAAAGTGTTCTTTATCGTGATTTTAATAGTTGGCTTATGAAGACTCGTAAGAAAATCGTTCCAGTTCAGATTGAGGGTATTCTTTCTTCTGATTCTCCTGTGGAAGAATCCCACGCCTTAGTTTGTGCAGAGTCGGCTCTGCAACAGATTAATCCCCGGATAAACTTAGGCAATATAAAATTTACGATCTAAAACAAGTGACGAGTACCTATTGGCACTCGTCCGAAAAAGTGTATACCAAGTTTTGGGCACTTACATTACTAGTTTACTTTGTAATTGATAACTCGTGCTTACGGATAGATGGTAAATGAATTATCAAAATGGATTGAAAAACATAGGAATGACTTAATAAATTTGTAAAATACGGTAAAGGACAGTCGTTCGTACGATGAAATAATTACCAAAATTAGGAAAACTATACAATGAAATCCTTGAAGTCGAGAATTGTGATTCTTGAGTGCAAGGAAGGACGAAAGATAAGAAATAAATGAGAGTATGCATAAAACTATAAAGAATTATTGTAAATCTATAATTCAGAATCATAATAACCTTTTGAAAAAGAATAAGTCTATCAAAAGTAAGTTCTGGGATTTGCCAGCTTGTGCTTCAATTTGTCATGATGGGACCTATTCTAATGTAACAAAGGGATTTTCCCATAGTCCTAAAGGTGTTGTTTGGCATACGATATTAAAAAATCGTATAGAAACCTTAGGTGATATTGGATATCCATCAAATATTGGCGAAAGTTTTATTATTGGTAATTGTGCTGAACAACATTCCGGTAATGCCTATATGAAGAAATATCATAATAACCATCTTAAAGCACTGCATTTTACAGAGACTGTGCGACCTAGAACTAAAGAGATTATACCTTCATGTGAAAATTGCATATATATATTTCCTAACTTATGAAATACGAAGATGACTATATTTATTCACGAGACATAGATTGGTTTTGTGTCATAAACGGTCTTTTTGTTCATGTCGCTTCTGCAGGAGGAATGTTACCGGATGCCGTAAATGACAGGGATAAATTGAGAGAAATTCAAAGAACAGTTTTTTTTGCACCGAATTTATATTCAGAAAAACAAATCAATTTGAATAAGCAATTTTTGGATGAAAGATTTGGAAATGATGAAAAGGCAAAAAAAGAATATTTGGAATCATTTATGGCAATGTCTAGAAAAGGTTTTATATCAGTGGACAGGACTCATATTGCAGACAAAAGTAGTAATATATATCATATTGTTTGCATGCCTCCTAATGATGGGAATTTGCCCAAAATAGAAAATTTGTGTCACTATTTATGTAATGATGCGAATATGCTTAACGCTCCAAAAGGAAATATAGCTTTATTTGATACTATTGTGAGCGAATAGTTCAATCATTAAAGAGGTATTATCGATGAATTGAACTAAAAGCAATGTATCGTATAAAATCTGTGAACACAAAGTCTGCATAGTGAATACTAAAAATAAAAAACAAGATTAATTTAGACAATTAGAATAACTTACTATGGAAGAAAGAAAAACAATTTATCTCTGCCTTGCCCACATGAGCGAGGAGGGTATTGAACAAAAATATGTAAAGGAAGCATTCGACACTAACTGGGTGGTGCCTTTGGGACCTAACGTGAATGCATTTGAGAATGATCTTAAGAAATTTATCGGAGGAAAGAATGAGGTTGTTGTATTGAGTGCCGGTACAGCTGCTGTGCACTTGGCTTTAATAGGTTGTGGTGTTCAGGCAGGTGATGAAGTATTGGTACAAAGTTTTACCTTCTGCGCTTCGTCGCACCCGATAACTTATCTTGGTGCTAAACCTGTGTTCATTGGTTCTGAAAGAGATACCTGGAATATGGACCCGATATTATTGGAGGAAGCTATAAAAGATCGTATCGCTAAAACCGGTAAGAAACCGAAGGCAATTGTACCTGTGGCACTTTATGGCATGCCTTATGATTGCGAAAAGATAATGGAGATAGCTAACCGCTATGATATTCCGGTAGTAGAAGATGCGGCTGAGGGTTTTGGCAGTAAGTTTGGCGGTGAAGTACTGGGTACTTTCGGAAAGTTTGGTGTACTGTCATTTAACGGTAACAAGATGATTACCACATCGGGCGGTGGCGCTCTGATTTGCCAAAATGCTGAAGATAAAAATACCATTATGTGGTATGCTACCCAAGCTCGTGATGCTTATCCTTACTATCAACATACGGCTATCGGTTATAATTATCGCATGAGTAATATCTGTGCCGGTATTGGTCGCGGTCAGATGACTGTTGCAGATGCACATATTTCCCACCACAAGCATGTTCAGGCATTGTATGAAGAACTGTTGAAGGATGTGGAAGGTGTTCATATTCACAAACAACCTGCCGATTCACGTTATGACTCAAACTTTTGGTTGTGTACTGCCACTATTGATTCTGATATAAAGATTGTTGGTCAGGAGAATGCTTATAAGGAGGTTGTTAAGACTGCTGTAGGTGGTGCTGCCGGCGTGATCAAGGCTGTGGATAGTGCAACAACAGCTTGTCAACCCAATGAGAATGTGGAAGCATTACGTGTATTTATGCTTTCTAAGAAGATTGAGGTTAGGCCTGTTTGGAAACCGATGCACAAGCAACCGGTCTATGCTAATGCTCCTTTCTATACTAATGGCGTGGAAGAAGATATCTTTAAGGTGGGTTTCTGTCTTCCTGCAGGACCTTATGTAACTGATGATGATGTTCGCTATATCGTTGACTGTATTAAAGAGGCAATCGTGAATATATCCTATTAGATTTATGAAATATGTAGGCCCCTAATTCATGCTATATACATGAATCCCTACATCTTATCGGTTGGGGAAAGTACAGCGGTACATACTTGACCGATGCCCTCATGTTGGCGTAAATGCCAGTATGAATTTCCTTTGTATATCAACTGTCTGGGAAGATCGTTGATATATTTTATTGATTAATAGCGGTTTATAATCTATCCTAAATAAAAAGAGCTCCGACAGGGGCTTTTTCCTTTTCTATACGAAATAAAAACTGCACCTTTGCATCGTTGATCAACGAAATGTGAATAAAATAACTTGAATTTGAATCTTAAAAAAACGTAGTATGAGTGTAATTTACAAAGTCATTACGCGGCCAACAGATCCGCGTGTTCCCAATTCTCCTAAGAGATTTTATCCGCATCTGATTACCTTGGGACAGTCTGTCAGTTTGAAATATCTTGCAGAGAAAATGAGGGATCGTTCTTCGCTTTCTGTCGGTGATATCAAGAGTGTGATTCAGAACTTCGTGGATAAGATGAAGGAACAGTTGCTGGAAGGTAAGTCGGTGAATATCGAAGGCCTGGGTGTATTTATGTTGGCTGCCCGTTCGAAAGGTGCAGATCTGGCAAAGGATATTACAGCCAAGAGTGTGGAGAGTGTCCGTATTTTCTTTCAGGCAAATAAAGAGTTGCGCATCACAAAATCTGCGACCCGTGAAGATGAAAAGCTGGACCTGATCAGTCTGGATGAATATCTGAAGAAGAACGGCGTGGTCGTATCTCCCGAAGACCCGGAAAATCCGGGTGAAGGTGGTGGAGAAGGAGGAGGTGGAGTAACACCTGATCCGTCTGTTTAATTGATGTCTGCTAATTGACAGTTGATAGTATTTTATAAATGTTTAATTTGGAAAGTAGAAAATCTATGAAAAAAACTTGGAGCATGATTTTGAAAGTGATTATTGCTGTTGCCGGTGCAATTGCCGGAGTGATCGGTGTACAGGCGGCAACAATGTAATTGGTATCTTAGAAGATATAATTAGGTATGAATGACAGGCGGGAAAAATCCCGCCTGTTTTGCGTTTTAGATATGTACGATTACACTTCTTCGCATACCCTCATTTCCATTCCTTTATATACTACTACAATTTTATGTAATTGCGTAGTACCAATGGCATTCTTTACCGTATCGGTATCAGCATAGCGGTTTGTTTGCGCAATGCCTTCCAGTCGCAATTCTTCCACACGGTTTTCGGGATCTTTGTATTTGGCATACTTCAACTCAATGACATAACTATGCTTCATGTCGGGATAAATGTCCAGCAACGGAGATAAGAAGATGTCTGCATATCCTTCCTGTGTATCGGCTTCTGAAATGGGACGGTAGAACCGGTTTTGGGCTGTCATAGCCAATGTAAAACCGTGCACAAAAGATTCGCCTTTCTGTTTGTCACGTTGGGAGGCATAGCGTTTCAGACAATCGGCTATGTAATCAAAATAAGTCTTCCATGTACCGCGATAAGCGAGGGCACTGGATAATTCGTTCTTCTCATAGCTACTGAAACTTAGGTTGGCATCATTGTAGGTGTTCAACAGATAGGTGTACAGTTGTTCGCGGACCACCTGATTGGGGATGGTGAGTTTACACTTTCCTTCATGCGTGCCACTGATAGTGAGCATACCGAAATAATAAAGCAGGCTTACGAAATTGTCGGGGTCAATAATACTGGCCGCCGGAAAACCTTTCTTCAGTTCTCCTGTGATATATCCCTGACTAACTAAGGTTTGTATAATGGAAGCATCATGGGCGAACTCTTTGTCCTTGCGAATGAGCATACGCAATTTTTCGTAGTCAATGCGTATGTTATCTTCTATCATGTCTTTTGGTATTTCACCATATCGAATATAATTTTTGACGAAATAAAGCACCATATTAGAATTGTACATGGTGGTTCGACCATAGCATTCTTGTGCAAAACAGTAGTTGTCATACCATGGCTTCATAAGCTCTATTAACTCGTCAATCGTATGATTGAAACGACTTGTAGTAGAATAATAACTAAGCATTTCACGTACTTCGCTTTCTGTGAATCCCATCATTTCGTTGAATTCAGATGAAAGGGAGTAGTTGGTGCCAATATTGAAGCCACTGGTCAAGTCATCCATTGTTACGGGGCTGACACCAGTGATAAAACAGCGTTTGATGCTGGAATCTGTTCCGGATTTTATTTTGTTGAAGAAGGTACGCAGATAACCTTCTTTGTGTGTCTCATTAGCGTAGCGGTTTAAACTGTCAACATCAGAAAGTATTGTATTGGTGAAGTGATCGTATTCATCGATGAAAAGATAAATCTTCTGATTGACGCGTGCACATTCTGTAAACAGATATTCAAACTGGCTGACCGCTCCATCTTTTTCGGCCATTTTTTCCTTGATTCCCTCAGGTAGATAGTCGGCATAGACATCGCAAAAATAGTCGAATACAATTCTGCAATGTTCGTCCAAGCTCTTACGATAGTTATGTAATTCTCCGGTAATTCCCGAGAAATTTAGTTTTATTACTAAGTAGCTATTACGATCTTTAGTAGGATGTTTCCCGATATAGAGATCACCAAACAGGCTGTCAAACTTGTCCTTGGTACGTACATCATAATAATGTTGCAGCATATTCAAAGTCAGGCTTTTTCCAAATCGACGTGGGCGGATAAAGAAGAAAAAACGGTCTGATTGTTCTATCAAGGGGATGAAAGAGGTTTTATCTACATAATAATAATTGTCCAGGCGGATGTCCTCGAAGTTCATCATACCATAAGGTAACAACTTCCTGTCTGATGATACATATTCCATAATTTATGCCTTTTTATGAGTACACTTTGAAAGTATAGACAAAGATACGCTCTTTACTCTATATTTCCCAAACAAATGTTCTTTCTTTTTGTTCCAGGCTACTGAAAGAGTGTCACCCCATATTTTAACAAAACTGAAATAATAATCAAACTCGTTGGTTGCGTTCCGGATTTTATCTACCTTTGCATCTTAATTTAAGCATCTTTTTAAGTAAGAATAAACATGATTCGAAAAATAATAAAAGCTCTTTGGATTTTATTGGCAGTCGTGGTATTGGCTATCGTTGTTATCTTTGTTTCTATTTCAAAAGGTTGGATAGGTTATATGCCCCCTGTAGAGGAACTGGAGAATCCAAATTATAAATTTGCAACGGAAATTTTCTCTGAAGACGGAAAGGTGCTCGGAACCTGGTCGTACAGCAAAGAAAATCGTGTATATACGGCCTACAAGGATTTGTCGCCTAATATTATCAATGCTTTAATCGCTACGGAAGATGTGCGCTTTGTAGAGCATTCCGGAATTGACGCCAAAGCGTTGTTTCGTGCATTTGTGAAACGAGGTCTGATGTTTCAAAAAAATGCGGGTGGGGGTAGTACCTTGTCTCAACAGCTCGCAAAACAGCTGTTTACTGAGAATGTGGCACGTAATACTCTTCAACGCCTTTTCCAAAAGCCGATTGAATGGGTGATTGCCGTGAAACTGGAACGTTATTATACTAAAGAGGAAATCCTAAGTATGTATCTGAATAAGTTCGACTTCTTGAATAATGCTGTGGGGATTAAAACTGCTGCACACACGTATTTCGGATGTGAACCGAAGGAACTGAAAGTTGAACAGGCTGCTACTTTGGTAGGTATGTGTAAGAATCCGTCACTCTATAACCCTGTTCGCTTTAATGAGCGTTCTCGTGGTCGCCGGAATGTGGTGCTTGAGCAAATGCGCAAGGCTGGTTATATCACTGAGGCAGAATGCGATTCCCTGAAAGCTCTCCCGTTGAAATTGACTTATAATCGTGTTGACCACAAGGAAGGAATGGCAACTTATTTCCGTGAATATCTTCGTGGAGTAATGACGGCACCGAAACCTGTCAAAAGTACCTATCGGGGTTGGCAGATGCAAAAATACTACGAGGATTCTCTTGCTTGGGAAACAAATCCGCTATACGGTTGGTGTGCAAAGAATAAAAAGAAGGACGGGACAAATTATAATGTCTACACTGACGGACTGAAAATCTACACAACTCTTAACTCGCACATGCAACAATATGCTGAAGAAGCGGTAGAAGAACATCTGAGCTTTTTGCAACCATTATTCTTTAAAGAAAAAGTGGGAAGTAAGAATGCTCCGTATGCGAGGTCTATATCGGCAAAACTTGTAGAGGAATTGCTGACAAAAGCAATGAAGCAAACTGACCGTTATCGTTTGATGAATGAAGCGGGAGCGTCTGAGCAGGAAATCAGAAAGGCTTTTGATACACCGCAAGAAATGACTGTGTTTTCTTGGACGGGAGCTAAGGATACGATTATGACACCCATGGATTCAATCCGTTATTATAAGTCTTTCCTGCGAACCGGATTTATGTCAATGGATCCGTTGAACGGGCACGTGAAGGCTTATGTGGGCGGACCGAATTATGTATATTTCCAATATGATATGGCAATGGTAGGTCGCCGTCAGGTCGGTTCTACTATCAAACCATATTTGTATACGCTTGCCATGGAAAATAATTTTTCTCCTTGTGATCAGGTACGTCATGTAGAGCAGACATTGATTACGGAAACAGGAGAACCGTGGTCGCCGCGTAACGCTAATAAAAAACGTTATGGTGAAATGGTAACTTTGAAATGGGGATTGGCCAATTCGGACAATTGGATTTCGGCTTATTTGATGGGGAAATTGAATCCGTATGAACTGGTTCGGTTGATTCATAGTTTCGGAGTACGCAATAAGGCCATTGATCCGGTGGTTTCACTCTGTCTGGGCCCTTGTGAGATTTCCGTCGGTGAAATGGTAAGTGCATATACAGCCTTTGCCAACAAAGGTATCAGGGTGGCTCCTTTATTCGTTACCCGCATCGAAGATAATGAGGGTAATGTGATTTCTACATTTGCTCCACAAATGGAGGAGGTGATCAGTGTTTCCAGTGTATATAAAATGCTCGTGATGCTTCGTGCGGTTATCAACGAAGGAACGGGAGCACGGGTGCGCCGCTATGGTATCACGGCTGATATGGGTGGTAAGACAGGTACGACAAACGATAACTCGGATAGCTGGTTTATGGGCTTCACGCCTTCATTGGTGTCCGGCTGTTGGGTAGGAGGTGACGAACGTGATATCCACTTCGGTTCGATGACTTATGGACAGGGCGCTGCTGCTGCATTGCCTATCTGGGCGAAATATATGAAAAAAGTATATGATGACCCGACTTTAGGATATGATCAGCAGGAGAAGTTCAAACTCCCTGAGGGATTTGATCCTTGTGCCGGTTCGGAAGCGTCGGACGGTGAAGTCTTTGAAGAAACCGGATTGGACGATCTGTTTAATTAAGAATCAGCTTCTTATGCACAAGTGTATTATTTGCATTGGAAGTAACTACAACCGGAAGGAGAATCTGCTTTTAGCACGAAAGAGATTAGCGGATTTGTTTCCTTCCATTCGTTTCACGACCGAACGGGAAACACAACCTTTGTTTTTCCGGAGTCCGGCGTTGTTCTCCAATCAAGTGGCACTGTTTTTCTCCGAAGCGGAAGAAGAAAAAGTGAAGAAGGAATTGAAAGCTATCGAGAAATGTGCCGGTCGTCGTCCGGAAGATAAGAAAGAAGAAAAAGTTTGTCTGGATATTGATTTACTCTCTTTTGACGACCGGGTGTTGAAGCCGGAGGATCTGAAAAGGGAGTACATCGTGAAAGGATTAGAAGAATTAAAATAAAATCAGATATGAAATTTCTGGGAATTATACCTGCCCGTTATGCATCCACTCGTTTCCCTGCGAAACCATTGGCTATCTTGGGCGGAAAAACAGTGATACAACGTGTGTATGAACAGGTAGCAGGGGTACTTGACGATGCCTATGTTGCTACGGACGATGAGCGGATCGAAGCTGCAGTGAAAGCATTTGGAGGGAAAGTGGTAATGACGTCTGTTGATCATAAAAGTGGTACGGACCGTTGTTACGAAGCTTGTACTAAGATCGGAGGTGATTTTGATGTTGTTGTCAATATACAAGGTGATGAGCCTTTTATCCAGCCTTCACAACTTAATGCTGTAAAAGCTTGTTTTGAAGACCCGACTACACAGATTGCCACATTGGTAAAACCTTTCACTGCCGATGAACCGTTTGCCGTTTTGGAAAATGTGAACTCTCCGAAAGTGGTGGTTAACAAGAATTGGAATGCACTGTACTTCAGCCGTTCCATTATTCCTTATCAGCGTAATACTGAAAAGCAGGACTGGCTGAAAGGGCATACTTACTATAAGCATATTGGTCTGTACGCTTACCGCACGGACGTATTGAAGGAAATAACTGCCTTGCCGCAATCTTCTTTGGAACTGGCTGAGTCTCTGGAACAACTTCGCTGGTTGGAAAACGGATATAAAATTAAAGTAGGTATTAGCGAAGTGGAAACTATTGGTATTGATACACCGCAGGATTTAGAACGTGCAGAAGAATTTTTGAAGAGTAGGTCATAATATGAATCGTAAGATACAACCCGAAATACAAACCCTGAAAGATTTTCGTATTCTTCCTCCTGTCCGGACTACGTTACCTAATGGTATTCCGTTGACTGTAATCAATGCCGGTGAGCAGGATGTGGTACGCATGGATATACTTTTCGGTAGGGGACGCTGGCAACAGTCGCAGAAATTGCAGGCATTGTTTACTAACCGGATGCTGCGTGAAGGCACAAAGAAATATACGGCTGCCACAATTGCCGGAAAACTGGACTATTATGGTTCATGGCTGGAATTATCCAGTTCTTCGGACTATGCTTACATTACTGTTTATTCATTGAATAAATATGTGGCGGAAACGTTGGAAGTGGTGGAGTCGATGATTAAAGAGCCGTTGTTTCCGGAAAAGGAGTTGCATACGATTTTGGATACTAATATCCAACAATATCTGGTCAATACCTCCAAGGTGGATTTTCTGGCACATCGTAGTTTGTTACAGTCTCTTTACGGAGAACAACATCCATGTGGGAAGGTTGTCGTGGAGGAGGATTATCATGCTATCACTCCCGAAGTTCTTCGTAATTTTTATGAACGGTATTATCATTCGGGCAATTGCTCTATTTTTCTTTCCGGCAAGGTGACGGAAGATATTATTCGACGGGTGAAGGATACGTTCGGCTCTCCATTCGGGCAATATCAGTTGCAGACATCGAAATTAAATTTCCCTTATATTGCCGTGCCAGAGAAACGGATTTTTACGGAACGGGAAGATGCGATGCAAAGTGCCGTAAAAATGGGATATACTACTATCACCCGTGAGCATCCCGATTATCTGAAGTTACGGGTATTGATGACTGTATTCGGAGGTTACTTCGGTAGTCGCCTGATGTCTAATATCCGGGAAGAGAAAGGATATACTTATGGTATTTCGGCAGGAATTATGTTCTATCCGGATAGTGGTTTACTGATTGTTTCGACGGAAACGGATAATGAATACGTAGAACCGTTGATTCAGGAAGTGTATCATGAGATCGATCGTTTACATCAGGAGGTTGTGCCCGTAGAGGAACTGTCTATGGTGCGCAATTATATGCTTGGCGAAATGTGCAGGAGCTACGAATCGGCTTTTTCACTGTCGGATGCATGGATTTTTATAGCTACTTCCGGCTTGGGAGACGACTATTTTTCACGTTCTTTGCAAGCTGTACAGGAGGTTACACCTGCCGAATTACAGGATTTGGCGCAGCGTTATTTGTGCAAAGAGAAATTAAAAGAGGTCATAGCAGGTAAAAAGATATCATAAATTACTTTCCGGTAGGGGGCTTTTTGGGAGAGAAATCGTATCTTTGTCCAAATTGTAATTTTAATGAGTAACTACTAAAACCAATGAGGAAATATCTATATACTACACTTTTACTGGCTCTCCTTGCTCAAGGAGGAGCAATGGCACAAGATAACGAAGGAAAAAAAAGCGGATTTTTCGGAAAAATAAAAGAAACATTCTCCACTGAAATAAAGATTGGAAATTATACTTTTAAGGATGGCAGCGTCTATACGGGAGAGATGAAGGGACGCAAGCCGAATGGCAAAGGAAAGACAGTCTTTAAGAACGGTGATGTCTACGAAGGGGAGTATATAAAAGGAAAACGTGAAGGATTCGGAATTTATATGTTCCCTGATGGAGAAAAATACGAAGGTCAATGGTTTCAGGACCAACAGCATGGTAAGGGTATTTATTACTTTATGAATAATAACCGTTACGACGGTATGTGGTATCAGGATTATCAGCATGGTGAAGGAACAATGTATTATCATAACGGTGATTTATACGTAGGACATTGGGTAAATGATAAACGTGAGGGCGAAGGTACATATACCTGGGCGAACGGTGCGAAATATTCCGGGCATTGGAAAAATGACAAAAAAAACGGCAAAGGAACCATGAACTGGGACGACGGCTGTAAATATGACGGTGATTGGAAAGATGATGTCCGTCATGGAAAAGGTACTTTTGAATATACCAACGGCGATAAATATGAAGGCGACTGGGCAGATGATATCCAACACGGAAAGGGGACTTACTTTTTCCATACAGGAGACCGCTATGAGGGTTCTTATCTCTTAGGTGAGCGTACCGGTGCAGGGGTTTATTATCATGCTAATGGTGATAAATATGTAGGAAACTTTAAAGATGGTATGCAGGACGGAAGAGGCACTTTTACCTGGGCAAACGGTGCTGTGTATGAAGGTGAGTGGAAAAATAATAAACGTGAAGGTAAGGGTACTTATAAATGGAGTAACGGAGACGTATA
>OKSF01000079.1_pt1 | contig 77826 bp, 71 predicted proteins | sample 1606061 | NCBI WGS metagenome assembly OKSF01 (sample SAMEA3541567, study PRJEB24748) | human gut metagenome | biome: human gut; feature: human-associated habitat; material: faeces | place: China | collected 2012
TGTGAATTTAAATCAAGAGTTTATACAAAAGCATACAAAGGAGGGTGTTATCAGCATGTGTAAAGCATTAGAAGAATATGCACAGGAATGTATTACAAAAAGTAAAACAGAAATCGCATTAAACATGTTATCTGAAGGTTTACAACATGACTTCATTTCTCGTATGACAGGGCTTAGCTTAGATGATGTTTTAAAACTATCTACACACTAAAAAGGCACGATGTGCCTTTTTAAGTTATATAATATTAGTTTTCTTATTATGAAAATTATCATTCTTTATAACTTTCATTTTCCGTTGATAAAACAAGCACTGCCTGACTGCCACCTTGCGCAAGATCCTGCACCATGTTTTCCACAGTAAATGATGTATCATATAAATAAGCCTGCGTTTCATCAATATATGCGATATATGAAAAATCTGAATCAAAAGGAAATACAAGTGCATAACAGTTTTCCTGAGATTGTTTTTCTAAAGAAATATTGTATAAAAACTCATCGCTTTGTCTTTCCACATTAAACTCTGAAAATATGGCACTACTAGGATTTGCTTTATTAATTTCAAGACATGTCACCAAAGAGAAGCCTTTGGCATTGATATCTGGCTTGCTGAAATAAGCAATATTATCGGCCATTTCCTCTGGAATTTCTTCTGTTTCTGGAATATTTGTTTTCTGTGCTAAAGCCGGTACATTGACGAAGGAGGTTTTTGTATAATCGATATCAAATGTCTTTTCTATATTATCGATCATAACATTTAAGTTTTCCATAGACTCCTTTAACAGTGGAATAGAATCAAACCGCAAGGTCTGATCTTCCTGCACCTGTAATATCCCACTGGCAGTATCCTGTGAAATAAAATTACCATCTTCTAAAATCGTTTCTGTATATTTCATATCATACTTTGTAAATCCGGCATCCGTTGATGTTAGCTCTAGTGATTTTTGCTTAGTTCTTCCTAATGCCGCTTTTGTTTCCATCGTATATTGATATGCGATATACGGCTTATCTTTTGCATCCATTTGAAAGCTTAAAACACATTCCTGCTGATCTCCGTATTGATGAATCGTCAATTCCGGATAATCCTTATCAACTGCTAAATCTTTTCCTTGTAACCCGATGTACCAATCATCGCTCAGGTTACCGTTTTCATTCAAATAGCTCTCGATTTGATCGTATGTAATCGTCCAAAAGTCTAAAGAAGTTGATGGACTACAACCAATACCACCTAGACACAGAAGAAGACAAAAGCACACTTTTTTTATTGTTTTCATACCTATCCTTTCTATAAGCTGCCATTTTTTTCTTCGCAAGCAAAAAAGGATCAAAGCTTTCCTTCGATCCTTCCTAATTGTTTGTTTTACTTTTTCAACAAAGATTCATTCCAGTGTTCGTTTGGTTCTACACCCAAGAAATCAGCTACCGTGCTGGCGATATTTGACAATCCTAAAGAATCATCCTGTTTTAATTCAACATCGGCTCCATATACGATGAATGGTACACGATTCAATGTATGTGAAGTTTTAGCCTTGATTGGCGCTCCTTCTTTTTTCGGTTTGTCATACATTTCATCGGCATTTCCGTGATCGGCTGTCACTAACAAGATACCGTTAACTTTATCAACCGCTTTGATCAATCTAGCCAAAGCCAAATCAACAGATTCTACACCAATGATCGTAGCCGGAAGACTTCCTGTATGTCCAACCATATCTCCATTTGGATAGTTGGTACGTAAGAAATCATACTGTTGACTTTCAATAGCTTCAATCAGCTGATCAGTAATTTCGGCTGATTTCATCCAAGGACGTTGTTCAAATGGAATGACATCACTAGGAATTTCCACATAGGTTTCCAAAGCTTCATCGAATTTTTCAGAACGGTTTCCATTCCAGAAGTAAGTTACATGCCCATATTTCTGTGTTTCGGAAATCGCATATTCTTTGATTCCGTGTTTACACAATTCTTCTGTCAAAGTGTATTTGATTTTTGGTGGTTCTGTCAGATATTTGTGCGGAATATCCAGATCGGCATCATATTGCAGCATACCGGCATACATCACATTCGGCTTGCGAACACGATCGAATTTATCGAAGCTTTCATCCGTATCAAATGCTAAAGAAATCTCCTGAGCACGGTCACCACGGAAGTTAAACAAAATTACACTATCGCCATCTTCGATGGTTCCAACCGGTTTACCGTCTTTGGCAATGACAAAGCCCGGCAGATCCTGGTCAATCACACCTAATTCTTCACGATATGTTTCAATGGCTTGTGTAGCACTTTCAAACTGACGACCATCACCTAATACGTGGATGTGCCATCCTTTTTCAACCATACCCCAGTTAGCTTCGTAACGATCCATCGTGATCTGCATACGTCCACCACCACTGGCAATGCAGGCATGGAATGTATCATCATTCAATCCATTCATGAAGTTTTCAATATCGTCCACATACGTCAATGCGCTGGTTTCCGGAACATCACGTCCATCTAATAATGCATGTACTCGAACTTCATGAATCCCTTCTTTTTTGGCCTGTTCGATCAAAGCCTTTAAGTGATTGATATGAGAATGTACATTTCCATCACTCAAAAGACCCATGAAATGCATCGTGTGGCCTTTGGCATTTTCTACTAATTCTTTCCATGTTTTAGATTCAAACATTTCTTTTGTATCGATATTTTCATTGACAAGCTTGGCACCCTGAGAATAGATTTGTCCACATCCGATCGCATTGTGACCAACTTCCGAGTTTCCCATATCTCCATCACTTGGCAAACCAACGGCCAAACCATGAGCGCGCAGCTGCGTATGAGGGCATTCTTTCCATAATTTGTCTAAAGTGGGTTTATTGGCTAAGGCAACGGCATTTCCAAATTCACTGGCATTGATTCCGACACCGTCCATAACCACTAAGATTACAGGTCTTTTGTTCATATTTGTTCCTCCATTTTATCGACATAAATATACCACTAACCATCACTAAATTCAATGTAATATGCCGGGACTAACCGGCAATCCACCCACCATCGACAACTAAGGTATCCCCATTGATATACTGTGATTCATCGCTGGCCAAAAAGAGCGCAGCCGCCGCAATATCTTCCGGCGCTCCAGGCTGTGGTGCCGCGGCCAAAACCTTCTGTACCCGACTATAACCATTCGGATTAGGCATTCCCATGGAATTGGCAATTTCCGTTTGAATACCGCCGGGTGCAATCGCATTGCATCGAATATGATCCGGAATATACATGAATGCGGTATTTCTGGTCATCGCCAACAAAGCCGCCTTACTGGCACAATAAATAGCACCGGCAGCCGTTCTCATACCGCCGACACTGGCAACATTGATGATATTGCCATGACCTTGTTCCTTAAAAACAGAAACCGCTTTTCGCATGGCACACATCGGTCCATATACATTAACCTTCATCACTTGTTCATACTTTTCATCTGTGGCATCGCCTATACCGGACATATCATCCATGATGCCGGCATTGTTGACCAAAACATCCAGCTTTCCAAAATGTTGAACGGCCAGTTCGATCATCTTTTCATTATCTTCTTTTTTGGATACATCGCCCTGGAAAACCAGCACCTGCCCCTTTTCCTGCGCCAGACTTTCCTTTAAAGCATCCAATCTTTCCTTCCTTCGAGCGACAGCCACAACCAAAGCTCCTTCTTTGACAAAGCGCTCCACAATGGATTTTCCCATGCCGGAACTGGCTCCTGTTACTACGATTGATTTCTCTTTTAGACGCATTTTCCATGCCTCCCTTCTACCTTTTATTATATCGTAAATCCCACAAAAAAAGCGCCCTAAGACGCTTATTTGACAAGAGGTGTGGCACCGGCTTTTTGACGACCCCACATCTTTTCTCCCTTTGTATTCCACATACCGATTCCGGTAACAGAACAAAGAATGGAAAAGACAGGTACCAGAAATATAAACCAACAATATGGAATATAAGAAGCGTCCACATTGAGCACGCTCATAACATAAATAGTCGCAACGCCCCAGGGAACGATCGGTGCACTTAAAGTACCGGCATCTTCCAACGTTCTTGATAAGACTTTACGATGGATTCCCATGCGATCAAATGCTTCTTCAAACGTTTGTTCGGTAACGATGATCGATACAATTTGTCCACCGGCAGCCAAAAAATTCACCACATAACAGTAAATCAATGTTGTAAACACTAAAACAACGCGGTTTTTGATAAACTTCAATAATACATTACGCGCAATGACATCCAGGATACCGGTCGAAGTAATGACGGCTCCCATGACAGAAGCCATCATAAAGATACCCAACAATTCCATCATGCTGGTGACGCCACCACGATTTAACATCGGATCGACAATCGCAATCCCAGTTTCAATACTAAACCCATTAAACGCATAATTCATCAAATCGACAAAGCCGACACCTTGAAAAACCATGGCAAAAATGGCACTGATGATAACGGTCAAACCCATCCCTAAAATTGCCGGCATCTTAAATACAGAAACCAGTAAAACTAGAATGGCCGGAAGAATTAAGATCAATGACATATTAAAATGCTCTTCCAATGTGGACATGATCAGCTGCGACTGACTGGCATCCATAGATCCGGCGCCAAAGGCAAATCCGGCAATCGCAAATAAAACGATCGCAATCAAGGCCGCCGGCAGTGTTGTGTACATCATTGATCCGATATGATCATATAACGGAACCTTACTGACACCACTTGCCATATTGGTCGTATCCGATAATGGTGACATTTTATCACCTAACCAGGCCCCGGATACGATAGCACCTACTACAAGTGGAATCGATATATCGGTTGTCATGGCAATACCGACCATCGCCAATCCCATCGTGGCCACCGAACCAAAAGAGGTCCCAGTAAAAATAGAAGTGACACTGCTCAAAATAAAAGCAAGCGGCACCAGGATCGTCGGTGAAATCAGCTCCATACCATAATACATTAAAGCCGGAACTGTGCCCGAAGCCATCCATATCCCCACTAACATGCCTACCATTAAGACAATCAAGAAAGTTGGCGTACTGTCCGCAATTACATTTTTGATCGTTTTTTCAATTTCATCCCAGGAAATTCCCAAGGCCAGGGCAATTCCTACCGCAACGACTGCTCCTAAAAAAATGGAAATTGTCGTGTTTACCCCCAGGTTGATCAAAATCACCAAGACCGCAATGATCAACAAAAATGATGTTAACGCAAATAATGTCGTCGGCTCTTTTCTTTCTCTTTTCATACCTCTCATCCTTTCTTTAATTCATCACACAAAAACCGTAAGGCACTCTCCATTCGTGCTTTTCGATATGGCACTGAAGTAAAACGATGCTCAGCCCCTGAAACGATCAACAGATCCGCTCGATCACCATAAATGTCTTTGAGCTTTCGTGAAACATCACATGAGGCAGTGATATCCTGATTGCCATGAACCAGATTGACCCGCTTATCAAATTGTGAAGCCATCGCATACGGATCGATACGCAGACAATCTTTATAAAAATCAACGGATAAACGAAGCCCTTCCACATCCGCATATCCTTTTTCTTCGATATCCGATACATCTTGTCCACAAAGATTCTTTTCACGCATGTTATAGACAAGATCCAGCGCCGGACACCATAGGCTTAACGCCTTGACCTTTTCTTTTCTTAATCCGGCTACCATGCTGGCGACACAACCACCCAAGGATAAACCATGCAGGGCAATTCGTGATGAGTCCACAAAAGGTAATGCATCTACATAGTCCAGGATATCTAATCCATTCTGTACCTCACGGGATACCGTAATATCTTCATAGCAACCATCGCTTTCTCCGCTACCTAAAAAGTCAAATCGCACTGAACCAATACCTTTTTCACACAACCGTCTGGAAAGTTCCGTATGCACAAAGTTGATCTCATTTCGATCGTCTTGAAAGCCATGAAACAAGATCACAAACGGAATCTTTTCATTCCTGTTTTCCGGTACATGCATCATGCCGCGCAAGGTATAGCCCATGCTGTTGATTTCTACATATTTTTCCATACCGTTTCCCTTCCTAAAATCTTCCTTATTTTGCACCTAAATATCGTTTTTGTCAATATTCCATGAATATATGTTCTCGTTTTATGAACATTTTTATATTCTCCTTCTTTTTCAGTTTGCACTTTTTAAGAAGTAAAGTTTTTTTGTATAAACTCCCTTTATCTAAAGGAGGTGTCCAAAAAGGTCTCGATTTTGACCTTGTTTTTTTATCTAAAATCGATATACTAGAAGTACAGCTAACAAAAATAGTTGAACATTCAACTATTTTTAAATAGATAAAGGAGAATGCATCATGAAAGTCATCAAACGAAGCGGCGAAGAAGTCATTTTTGATGTTCAAAAGATTGAAAATGCCATTCGAAAAGCCAACAAAGCAACCTCTCATTCCCAGATGAGTGAGGCAACCATTTTAAAGATTTCAAAACAGGTAGAGGCCCAGTGCGAGGCCATAAAACGAAGCCCCAGTGTGGAAGAAATTCAGGATATGGTAGAAACCGCCATTATGAAAGAACAATATTATTCGGTGGCACACAACTATATTACCTATCGTTACGAAAGAGCCTTGGTTCGTAAAGCCAACTCAACTGACCAGCAAATTTTAAGCTTGTTGGAAAGAAATAATGAAGAAGTAAAACAGGAAAACTCTAACAAAAACCCTTTGGTCAACAGTGTACAACGTGATTACATGGCCGGCGAAGTTTCTAAAGATATCACAAAGCGTTTCTTATTACCACAGGATATCATTGAAGCTCATGAGCAGGGATTGATTCACTTTCATGATTCGGACTACTTTGCCCAGCACATGCATAACTGCTGCTTAGTTAACCTGGAAGATATGTTACAAAATGGAACTGTAATTTCGGAAACCATGATTGAAAAACCACACAGCTTTTCAACCGCCTGTAACATCGCAACCCAGATTATCGCACAGGTGGCAAGCTCGCAATACGGAGGACAAAGTATCACCTTGTCTCATTTAGCTCCTTTTGTACAAATCAGCCGTGAAAAGGCTCGTAAAGAAGTCAAAGATGAGTTTGAAGCCATGAACATGGATGTCATCGAAGAAAAAATCAATCAGATTGCCGAAATGCGTGTACTTCGTGAAATCGAAAAAGGAGTACAGATGATCCAGTACCAGGTCATCACTTTAATGACAACCAACGGACAAGCCCCATTCGTAACCGTATTCATGTACCTGGATGAAGTCGAAGAAGGACAGACTCGCGATGACTTGGCTTTGATCATCGAAGAAGTTCTAAAACAAAGAATGCAGGGTGTAAAAAACGAAAAAGGCGTTTGGATCACTCCGGCCTTCCCAAAACTGATCTATGTTTTAGAAGAAGACAACATCCATAAAACAAGCAAATACTATTATTTGACAGAATTAGCTGCGAAGTGTACTGCCAAACGTATGGTTCCGGATTACATTTCTGAAAAGATGATGAAGCAGCTTAAAGTTGATCAAAACGGAAACGGACAATGTTATCCATGTATGGGATGCCGTTCTTTCTTAACACCATATGTGGATGAAAATGGAAAACCAAAATATTACGGACGCTTTAACCAGGGGGTTGTTACAATCAACCTTGTTGATGTAGCCTGCTCTTCCAAGGGCGATGAAAAACGCTTCTGGAAGATCATGGATGAAAGACTGGATCTTTGTTACAGAGCATTGATGTGTCGTCACAACCGATTAAAGGGCACACCAAGTGATGTAGCACCTATCTTATGGCAAAATGGCGCCTTAGCTCGACTGGAAAAAGGCGAAACGATCGATAAGTTATTATATGGTGGATACTCTACAATCTCCTTAGGCTATGCCGGACTTTGTGAGTGTGTACAATATATGACCGGTGTTCCGCACACAGAAGAGCCGGGTACAAGCTTTGGATTAAAAGTAATGCAGTATTTAAACGATGCCTGCGCCAAATGGAAAAAAGAAAACAACATGGATTTCTCTTTATATGGAACACCAATGGAATCAACAACCTATAAGTTTGCCAAAAAACTGCAGGATCGCTTTGGCGTTATTCCAAAAGTAACCGATAAAAACTACATCACAAACAGCTATCATGTACACGTAACTGAGGAAATCAACGCCTTTGATAAACTGACTTTTGAAGCACAGTTCCAGAAGTTATCACCAGGCGGCGCCATCAGCTATGTAGAAGTACCAAATATGGAAAATAACATTCCAGCTGTATTGGCAGTCATCGAACACATCTATGATCACATCATGTATGCCGAATTGAATACGAAGAGCGATTATTGCCAAGTCTGCGGCTATACCGGTGAAATCCAGATCGTCGAAGATGAAAATCACAAGCTGGTATGGGAATGTCCAAACTGCGGAAACCGTGATCAGGAAAAAATGAATGTAGCTCGTCGCACCTGCGGTTATATCGGAACGCAGTTCTGGAATCAGGGACGTACACAGGAAATCAAAGAACGCGTACTACATTTGTAAAAAAGAGAGATTTTCTCTCTTTTTTTATCCATTTCCCTATATAATAAAAACAAAAGAGGTTAAAACATGAACTACGGAAATATAAAACATTATGATATCGCCGATGGCGAAGGTGTTCGCGTCACCTTATTTGTATCCGGCTGCACAAATCGTTGTCCTGGCTGCTTTCAGCCCGAAACATGGGATTTTAACTATGGAAAACCTTACACAAAAGAAACAGAACAGGAAATTCTGGAAGCTTTAAAGCCCGGCTATATTCAAGGATTAACTTTATTAGGAGGAGAGCCCTTTGAGCCTGAAAATCAAAGAGAGCTGGTTCATCTTTTAAAAAAAGTAAAAGAAACCTATCCTGATAAAGATATCTGGTCTTATACCGGCTTTATCCTGGATCAAGATTTATTAGAAGGTGGAAGAAAACATTGTGAAGTAACCGATGAAATGCTCTCGTATATTGATGTATTGGTGGACGGTCCTTTTAAACAGGAACAAAAAAATATTTCTTTAGCTTTTCGCGGCAGCGAAAACCAAAGAGTCATTGATTTAAAAAAAAGCTTACAAGAAAAAGAGGTTATCCTATATTTGGAATAACCTCTTTCTATTTTACATAATGTTCTATAAAATATGATACTCCTCGTTCATTATTTGATTTAGTAATATAAGTCGCATTTCGTTTCACTTCATATGCAGCATTATCCATAGCCACACTGTATTTTACGCTCTTAAACATAGAAATATCATTAAAATTATCACCAAAAGCAATTACATGCTCTTTTTCGATTCCTAAATGATCTAATAACCATTTTACCGAACTGCCTTTTGATGCATTCTTGTTTGTCAACGTAAAAGCTCTTCCTTCTGATCGAACACAATACGTTCTTGGAAATCTCTCATTTAGAATATTACTGATTTTAGTCATCAGTTCATCATCAGGATGAGACATGATGATTTTTTCGATATTTTCTTCAACTAAACGGGATATTGGAACAGTGTTAAACACAGGACATTTCCCTATAGACCTAAGTTTGAATTGCTGTATTAAAGAATCTTGACCATATGAATAAACACCGGAATCACAATTCACTAAAAAACTTATATTGTAATTTGTCAAAAACATTAGTATGTCTTCTACAAAATGCCTATCTATAAAGAGTCCATACAATCTTTCTTTACCTAGACAAACGCTAGCTCCATTATTTGTTATAAAAGGGATTCTTATATCTAAAGCATCTACGTAAGTAAGTACCTGCCCCAAATTTCTTCCTGAAACGAGTGTTAATAAAAGATTCTTTTTTAGAGCAATGTTTTTTATGTCCAAATCTACATTCTTATTGTCATCTAACAGTGTTCCATCTAAATCGCATAAAACAAGTTTAACATCCTTCATAATTATCTTTCGGTATTTAAATAGGCATCCCAATCTTTTTTAAATTGTACTAATCCGTTATCTGTTAAAGGATGTCTCCATAATTTATCAAATAAATTATCTGGAATAGTTGCTATATGAGATCCAGCTAAAGCTGCCTCCTCTACATGTTTTAAGCTTCGAATACTGGCTGAAATAATTTCCGTTTTAAACCCATATACATCAAATACTTTTCTTAAATCTCTTACTACTTTTAAACTATCGCCACCAATATCATCTAATCTACCTAAAAACGGGCTAACAAAGGTAGCTCCAGCTTTAGCAGCAATCAATCCCTGTGATACGCTAAAAATCAGAGTAACATTCGTTTTAATTCCCTTTTTAGATAGGATATTAACGGCTTTTATACCCTGCTCAGTCATAGGTATTTTAACCACAATATTTGGCGCCCATGCAGCGAATTCCATAGCCTCTTTAATCATATCTTCAGCCTTATCACTTGTAACTTCTGCACTAACCGGTCCCTTAACAATATTACAAATTTCTAAAATGACCTCTTTGAAATTCTTACCTTCTTTAGCAATAATCGTAGGATTAGTAGTTACACCATCTGCTAAACCTAAATCAGCTATACGTTTAATCTCTTCAACATTTGCTGTATCCAAAAAAAACTTCATAATTACCCCCATCTAAGTTTCATCTACAGTGCTTGTTTCAAAAATTCTTAATACCGAAATAAATTCATCTTCTGTACTAACATTCAATAGATACTGGAATATATCTTCATTGCATAAACATTTATAAATTTGAAATAACAAAAAAATATGACTCGTTTTATCTGGAATACTCAAACAAACAACAAAATGAATTTTGATTTCACTTATACCAAAATCTATTGGATTTTTAAACCGAATAACGCTGACCCCTAATTTATTTACTCCATCCTTAGGTCCTGCATGCGCTATAACAAAGCCAGGTTGAAAAACAATGTAAGGTCCGTTCTCTTTAATTAATTCGACCATTTGATTTATATATCGATTTTCTATATATCCATCATCTAACAACAATTGACCTGTTTGTCGTATAGAGGATTCCCAATCTTTTGCATCTTGATCCAGCTTGATGTGTTCTACTTGTAAAGCTCGATAAAAATATAGTCTTTCCGAATCATCTTTTCTTTGATATTTATAGTTTAACCTTTCTAGCTCTGCATTAGCTTCAGGAGAATTTAGATTTAAATTTTCATATTCGCTCATATAGTGTTCAATGGCTTTCATTATCCCATTTTGAAAGTTTTTTGAATTCAATTTTTTAATAAAACTTTGTAATTTATCGACATCTTCTTCCAAAAACATTTGATTTACTTGTATTACCGGAACTTTTGATTCGTGAATCGGAACTGTTGAAATTATAAAATCAACATTATCAATAACATTTGACATATAAGCTGGATATACATCACTGATCTTTATTGGAAAATATTTCAAAATTCTTGCCTTTAAAAGAAGTGATACACATCTTCCTCTAGAACAAACTATAGCTGCTGTCAATTGTTTAAAATTATTATTTTTCCCCTCTATAACCGTGGCTATATGCATTGCGATATAAGATATGTCATTTTCACTAATTTCTCGATTATCAACCAACTCTTGAATAATATAAATATTTTTTTCTATACTGTGGAATATTTCTGGGTATTGTGTTTTTAATTCTTCACAAAATGGATTAACAGAAACATCAATATTATCTCTAAGATATGAAATAGTTAAAGCAATATGCTGATATAAATTACTATAGTTATCGTATCCAAATAAAGTTATAATGTTAAAATCTTGACAAACCTTCCATATAAAAGATGAAATTTTCATTTGTTCATCTGCACTATCACCCAAGTTCTCCTGATGATTTTTTACTGAATCTATCTTATTATGTATCCATAAAATTTCCATCTCATTAATTTGCTTAGTGTTATCTTTAATTCCACAATTAAGTAAAAGTTTATTGTAATCTGTAAACAAGACAGAATTTTCTATTTTAGAAAAAGAATTTTTTTCTAAATTTCTCATATTTTCACTTCGCTTAACAGAAATAATTATATAATTCAAAAATTTGTGAAATGAAAAATCACTCAGCTCTAATTTATATTTTTTTGAAAATAACAGAATCTCATTACTTAGTTTATCAATGTCAATTTTATCATACACAATAGTTTGTTTTTCAGTATTGAAGAAAACTCCATAATCAGGATCTTTAGAATCTATGATTTCCAATGCCAAATCTCGAAAATTCACCTCAGGTCCTTCGATTTTATAACCATGGTTAGTAGAAGCCAATAACTTCAAATCATATTTTTTAAGAGATGATTTCAAATATTTGAAATCATTCAAAACTGTTCCCCTACTAATCATTAAATAATTGCAAAAGTACTCAGCAGTAATATACCCATCAGAGAAGAAAAATAAAAGTATTTCAAGCTGAGTTCTTTCTTCCTTAGATAACTTATAAGTGGCAAAAGAAGTATTTCTTAAAATGGAATTCGATTTTAATAAAAAATCTTCTCGATTATTAACATTTATTATATTTTTCCAAAGAAAAATATACTCTCCTCCTAATGCTACATTCAATTCTGTAATATCACTTTTAATAGTTCTCTCAGATGCTTGAGTTTCTTGGATAATCCTTTCTAATTCAACTGACTTACTGCTCTGTAGATTGGATAAAAGTATAATCTTTCTGTAATCCATAACCAACCTTTCTATTTTTAAAGCCAACTATAAGCAAAACTAAGCAAATTTCTTTAATAACTCATCTTCAAATGAGTGTTCATCTAAACTAAATAGTCTTTTTAAGAAGTTACTATCCTGAACAATCTGAATCACTTTGGACAAAAACACAACTTGTTGATTTTTATCTTTAATAGCTAGATTCATTACATAATGAACTTTAACTTGCTTAGAATTATCCTCCATATTTTTAAAGACTACGGGATCTTTAAATCTAACTACTGAAATTGCAGTTTCATTTACATATTCAGACTCAGTGTGAGGAATAGCAACTGGAAAATCAGTTTCTAATCCCGTAGGAAACTTTTTCTCTCTTTCGATACAATGCTTTCCGAAAGAATTTTGAACATATCCTTTCTCTAATAATTTATTCGAAGCTAATATAATTGCTTCCTCCCAATTTTTAGCCACTCCATCACTGACAACTATTTTCATAAATACCTCCTATTCCTATCGATGGTCAATATAATTGAAGAGAGGAAATAAATCCTCTCTATAAGTTATATAGAGAATCAACTGCAGATTTTATATCATTTTTAAATACGTAGCTACCGGCTACTAAAATATCCGCACCTGCTTCTGCACATAATTTTCCTGTTTCAGCATTAATCCCACCATCTACTTGAATTCGATATGTGTAATTATGGTTCTTCCTCAATTCATCTAACCATTTAACTCTTTCTACAGCATCTTGTCTAAATTTTTGACCCCCAAATCCTGGTTTAATTGACATAACTAAAACAAGATCTACTTCTGTCAAATAAGGAAGGTATTCATGCAAATCTACCTCTGGATATAGAGTTATCCCAACATTAACACCTCTATCTTTTATTTTCTTAATTAGCGACAAGCTTCTTTCTATATTGTTAATTGCATCAAGATGAAATGTAATACCATCTGCCCCCGCATCCATAAAAATATCTGCATAGTATTCAGGATCAGATACAACCAAATGGGCATCAATATACATATTTACTGATTTTTTAACAGCATGAAGTACATCTGTTCCAAAAGTTATATTTTTGACAAAATGTCCATCCATTACATCAAAATGAATCCACTCCGCATTACTATCCTCAACCTCTTTTAACTGTTTTTCCAAATTTGAAAAATCAGCACTTAAAATTGATGGTGCAACTATCATTTCATGTTCTCCTTCCCAAAATAATTTAAAATATTATCCACTGCCATTTGCGAAGCTTTATTTGAAGCTTCCTTACTTATTGCAGCCTGATGAGGCGTTAAAATCACATTATCTAGTCCTTCAAACCTAATATCAAAGTTCGGCTCATTTTCATGAACATCTAAACCTGCTGCAAATACCTTATTATTTTTTATTGCTTCCAATAAGGCATCTAAATCAATCAAATCAGATCTTGCAGTATTAACAATCACCACATTGTCTTTCATTTTTTTAAATTCTTCCTTACCAAGGATTGCTTTACCATTGGATGGAGCATGAAGAGTGATAATATCACTATTCTTAACTAAATCATCTATAGATACTTTCTCCACACTGTATTTTTTTACAAATTCTTCATCGTAATAAACATCATATCCAAGAATTTTAACATCAAAACCTTGCAACTTTTTTATAACTAATTTTCCTATAGCACCTAGTCCTACAACACCAATTGTTTTCCCATCAAGATCTAATCCAGTAAATTTTTTCCAAATGTTTTGCTTTGCATATTGATTAGCAGATGCAACACCTCTTAAACAAGATAACATCAATGACACAGCAAATTCAGCGACTGCATTACTATTTCCGCCCTTAGTTACTGTTACTGGTATTCCTTTTTCTTTACAATATTCTAGATCTACATTGTCTAAACCAACACCATATCTAGATATCATTTTTAATTTTGGAGAAGAGTCAATAACTTTTTTCGTTACTTTTTCTGTACTTAATATAACTGCATCAACATCAGATAAACATTTAATAAACTCTTCTTCATTCATCATTCTATGATATGGATTCAAAATAACTTCAAAACCTGCTTCTTCTAGCTTCTTTTGTGGCTCACCACTATATTTTCCAAAGCTATTCGAAGTAACTAAAACTTTCAATGCCATCCCTCCTAAATTAATTCATAATGTTTTAACATTTCTCTAATTTCTTCATCTAATTCAGGACTACATTCACTAACTGGTAAACGTGCTGGCCCTGCTTCAGCAATGCCCCCTAGTTCTAAAGCTCTCTTCAAAACAACTGGCATAGTTGCTTTTTTGTTTACAGCTCGAATATGATTAACTTCTTCTTGTAATTGATCTGCCTTTTCTTCATCATGATTCTCTAAGGCTGTAAACATATCAGACATTAGTTTAGGAATAACATTACTCATTCCTGCAATAGCGCCGGAAGCACCCATTCTATATCCTTGTGCAATAATTCCATCAGAACCAATTAAAACAGACAAATTATATCTCTTAGCAACATCTAAATAATCTTTCAAATTATCAATATCTCGGCTACTATCCTTGATTCCAGCAACATTTGGAATAGAAGCCACTTTTTCAAATACATATTTTGTAATACTGTTTCCTGTCATTCTAGGAATGTTATATAAAATAACCGGGATATTAACACTCTCTGCTACCATTTTAAAATGATTAGCTAATTCATCCTCGGTTAACTTCACAAAATAAGGTGAAATAACTGATAATGCATCGACACCAATCTTTTCCATTTCTTGTGCCAAACAAATAGTTTCTTGAGTAGAGCAAGCACCAGGACCGGCATATACCGGTACCCGATGGTTTACAAACTCTACCACTTTCTTAGTGAATTCTATTTTTTCATCATATGTTATAACAGGAAATTCCCCATTACTGCCTAAAATGAAGATTCCCGAAACTCCATTTTCGATAACATAATCAATTATTTTTTTTGTAGCCTCATAATTAATTGTTTGTTTATCATCTCTATTGAATGGAGTCATTATTGGAGTAATAATTCCACTAAACATTTCTCATCCTCCTGTATTAACTAATTAATTCCTACTAAGTGCCCAAAGAATGCAATAATTGTATCAATGAAGTTATTCATTCCTCCAGCCATAACTTGAGCTCCAGAAGCAATATCAATTACACCTGCATTTTCAACAAACATCGTACATAAAGCAGCCGTAAAGTTGAATGAGAAATAAACAAATAACATACATACGATACCAATAACAATAGATCTAAATACATTACCTTTAGTAACCATACATACTGTTGCCATCATGTATAACATACTTGATCCAAAGAAAGCGGTCGGAAAGAAATTGTTACCAGGGAAAATAAATGCCATGGCGATAGCAATCGGAATCATGATAGCGGAAGTTGTAATCGCTGTTTCATCTCCAACACCTAATGCAATATCTACACCAACATTGAATTCTGCATCTTCACCAAGCTTCTTGATCATATAGTCTCTTGCAGCTGTACTAATTGGACTAATACCTTCCATAAACAGTTTTACCATTCTTGGTGTCAATGTTACTGCAGCGGATAATCCAACACCAATTTTAATAATAGTCGTTAAATCTTGTCCTGTAATTACCCCTAATAACAATCCCAGAATGAATCCGATAATTGTTGGATTTGCAAATGCACCAATTTTGTCATTTAATACATCATAAGAAATATTGATATTTTTTACCCCTGGAATTAAATCAATAATTTTATTCGATACCCAAGCGATTGGTAAGTTTGTACCTAACTGAAGAATTGTTGTACATGTAGTACCCTCTAAGCCAAAATACTGATGCCAATACGGAGCAATCCAGTCACCAACTTTTTCTACAAATACAGTTAAAATCAATCCAAAAATTAAGCTAAATACTAGATTGGCTGCACCTGTAATGCCAGCAAAACTCAAAACTATCGAAAGTAAAGCAGCAGATCGAATTAGATGCCAATAATTCCAAATATCTACATTCAATGTTTTTACAAATCTAACACGTAATAAAATAAAGTTTAAAATCAATCCTAAAGGAATCATCAATGCAGCAAAAGATACTGTCCAAGTAGCTGCGGAAAGAGTTTCCCAACCAACATCAATAATAGTAAAGCCTGATCCTGCTTCTGTATAATGCTCAATGATAGGATTCATTGTAGAAACTAAAAAGCTTACTACTAAACTTACACCTTGAAAACCAATACCTACCAAAAGTCCTGCTTTTAGGGCTTCAGTAAATTTAACTCTAAAGAATAAACCTAATAAACAAATCAAAATAGGTAACATGGCAGCAGCGCCAACACCCAAAATTGATTGTACGATGTTATACAATACTTCCATAATCTTCTCCTAATCTTCTACTTTTCTGAAATTTTCTTAAGTAATTCTCCCAATTCTTTTTTTGTCTTATCCATTCGAATCCCAGTAATGAATGGTGTCACACTCATAACAGGAACATCTAATGGTTTATCATATTTATTTGTGGTTAAAACAACATCAAAATTTTTCGATAAACCTTGCACCCCGCTCATACTGCAAGTTTCAATTGAATACTCCAAATTATATTCTTTACAAACCTCTTCAACTTTTTTTGATGCCAATGTGGATGTTGCAACTCCGCTTCCACAAGCTACAAGAATATTAATTTTCTTTGCCATAAACATTATCCTTTCTTTTTTATATAAGTTAGCTAGCTACATTTACATTATATTTTCCGCTATAAAATTTTAAAAATGCATTTTTGTGTAAAAAATATACAGTTTTTATACTAATGAAAGCGTTTTGATGTATTTTTTGTAATCTTAAAAACTACTTAATCATCAAAATCTAATTTAATGAAAAAATAAAACAGCAGTGTTTCTGCTGCATACAAATATAATAAAATCAAAAACTATTGAAGCATCTATTTAATAGATTTCTTCAATAGTTTCTTTACTCTTACTTTCCTAAATACTGATGTCCATAGGCATTAGCTGCCAAGATCGCATTATATGTAGATTCTTCCGTAACCTCAAATGGCATATTATGAAGCGTATCTGTTTCAGCTGCCGCCGCTTTGGCAACTGCACGAATCTTTTCTTCGGTGATTTCCGTTACACCTAATTGCTCTAATGTAACTGGCAATCCTACACAAATACAGAATTCAATGATATCTTCCAGCTCCTCTAAAGGCACATTTTCCAGTACAAGTTGTACGATCGTACCAAATGCCACTTTTTCTCCATGATACATCGAGTGACACTCTTCTAAAACAGTCAATCCGTTATGGATCGCATGGGCTCCGGCAAGACCACAAGATTCAAAGCCGATTCCTGACAACAAAGTATTTGCCTCTACGATCTTTTCCACAGCTGGCGTAAGAGCTCCAGCTTCCAAAGCCACTTTTGCCTTATAACCTTCTTCCATCAATGTATCAAAACAAAGTTTTGCCAAGGCGTAAGCAGCACTTGTTGCTTTTCCATTTGCACAAGTCGTAGCTTCACTTTCCACACAGGCTCTAGCTTCAAAATAAGTAGCTAGTGCATCACCAATTCCGGCCATCGTCAAACGAACTGGCGACTTGGCGATAATCTCTGTATCCAAGAGGACAATATTTGGATTGCTCGGCAAGAATAGATATTCCTCAAACACACCTTCATCTGTATAAATAACCGATAAAGCACTGCATGGTGCATCTGTACTGGCAATAGTCGGACAGATCATAACCGGTGTCTTTTCATAATAAGCAACTGCCTTGGCTGTATCAAAGATCTTTCCACCACCAACACCAATGATCAAATCACATTGTTTCTCTTCTACAAGAGCACTGATTCTTTTAATTTCATTATATGAACATTCACCATTAAACATCTCAAATTCACATGTGCAATCTTCGGTTTCAAAACCATCCAGAATATCCTGTCCATTTCTTCTAAACCCACCAGCGCTGATTAGAATCAAAGCCTTCTTTCCTAGACCTGCAGCATATTTACCAACATTGTTGATTTCTCCCGGACCTTGAATATATTTTCCGGGACTAAATAAGATTTTTGTCATCGTATAGACCTCCTGACTTTATTTTATCAGATTTAGCAATATTTGAAAGCGGTATCAGCAAGAAACGTGTGGTTTCCAGATAATCCAACTTTAGTTCAGTATAAATATAAATAGATGATTCGGATTGTTGTTATTAGTATCCACCACCAGAAATCCCCAGATATTCCTCCAGAGTTAATCCAGAAGCATAAATTGCTGAAGCTTGATCGCCTACATACCTTAAATGCCACGGTTCTGGCATATATCCTGTGACCGATTCTTTTCCGGAAGGATAACGAACTATAAAAACGTATTCATGCGCATGTGCTGCAATCCAATTAACTTCCGGTGTAGTCTCTACCAGAGTTCCATTACTATGCTTTAAATCAAATGCCAGACCTGTCTGATGTTCCGAATAACCTGGTCTTGCGGAAAAACGATCGGCTTGTGCCTGCCCATAGCTGTTCACGTAATTATTATATAAAGAAGATTGATAACTGTAACTCCTATATCCACTATACGAACTACTGATCGCATAGCCTTGACTTTGCATATCCGCAATCAACTGTCGAATCTTTGCACCTGCCTCTGCATTTTCTTGCGGTGCATAATTAGCCGGTAAACCATGTTTTTTATTCACGACCATGATTCCCTGAACATAATACGGATCTGATGAAACAACCGATTGACCTTCTTCATTTTCGGCAGATTTATTTTGTGATGAAGTTTCTTTCTCATACTGAACTCTGACAATACATTCTTTTTCAATACTGTTACCATAAGTATCCGATGCAATGATCATCATTCTATAATCTCCCGGATTCAAAAAATCAACTTCCTCTGTTTTGTATTGAATCGATGTTTCGCTTAGATCTTCTGCCAAAAAGTAGCTTGAAAAATCATAATTCTGATCAGAGCCTAAAGGAATCTCTACAACATCTGAAAATTTTGAAAACTTTGGTTTTGTTGTATCTTCCACTTGAATTTGGATGGAACTTGTATGTGGTATAAACCATTTGGAATATGTCACTTTACATTCATAGTTTCCCACTTCCGGATATTCTTTATCCTTCTCATTTTTGATATCTGACAAGTCAATTTTAAAATCCTTTATACGTTTCAAATCTTCCTGAGTAAAAAGATCTTCCTTTGTGATCGAAATTGGTTTTCCATATTCAAAATTAAAATCATGATAGATTAAACATGGTTGATTTAAATACCAAATACCTGCACTGACAGTAAGAACTAACATCGAAGATACAGCACCAATTATTATTCTTTTCTTTTTCATGGCCAATCTTCCTTCGACCTCATTATATCATGACTGATGTGAATTGGTCATGATAGTCTGATTTCCTGCATCTTATTCTCGTCGATAGGATTTTCATTCATTCGATGACAAAATCACACATGTGAATTCATATTTCTATGATTCTTTAGCAATAATAATTTTTAAAGTTTAAAGTTGTTATACCCTTTATAAGCATAACTGATATCATTTCTCTACACAAAAATCTATACTATTTAATTCTTTAATATCATCTTACAGCTTTTTGCTCTGGTCATTCATTTATTCAAACAACAGCTTAGTTTCTATCTGCAAAGTATCTCTCTTTATGATATTTCATTCTTTATTCCTTTTCACATCCAGTTTACAATAGACCGTTACCAACATTGTGATAAAACAAATCGATCCGCCAACAAAGTTGGAAATTGGTTCTGCCATAAAAACACCCATGGCTCCAAAGCCTGTATGAGGTAATATAAAAGTCAAAGGAACCACGATCACCACTTTCCTTAAAAGCGAAAAGAAAATTGCCTGTTTCTTTTTATTTAATGACTTAAATACAGTTTGTCCACAGTACTGAAACGCTTGAAATACAAACGCAAAGAAATAGACGTGCATAGCCGGAATCGCGAGTTGTAACAGATCTGCATCACCGTTAAATATGTGAATGAAAAAACGGGGAAACAGGATGATAAACATCCAGGCGATCAAGGTATAAATGACACCGGCAAAGGTAATGATTCGGATTGCTTTTTTGACACCTTTGCCATTTCCGGCACCGTAATTGTAACTAAGAATAGGACTAGAGCCATCCCCTATGGCCAGCACCGGAACTTCCAAAATCTGACGAACCGAATTAATCACGGTCATACAGGAAATATACAGATCCGAACCCACCTGTGACAGCATGCTGTTGCAGGCAATTTGCACCAGGCTGTTTGTACACTGCATCACAAAGCTGGAAGAGCCTAAACTGAGCACATCCTTGATTTCTTTTCCTCGAAATTCTACATTCTTTAAATGCTGCAGCTTTAATTCCGGAGATTTACCCGTCAAAAACCGAAGTACAAAAATAGCAGAAAGAATCTGGGAAATGACCGTTGCGATGGCAGCTCCTTGTACACCCATGTCCAAGCCAAAGATAAAGATCGGATCCAGAATGATATTGGCAATGGCCCCGATAAAGATTGTCATCATTCCGGTGCTCGCAAAACCTTGTGCATTGATAAAAGGATTCATACCTAAGGCAATCATAGAAAAAAGCGTACCTATAAAGTAAATACGCATATAGGGTAAAGCGTATTGAATCGTCGTATTGCTGGCACCAAATATATACAACAATGGCTCAGAAACCAAGATTCCTACAAGCGTTAATACAATCGCTGTTAGAATCAACATATAAAAAGATATATTCATGATTCGTTGGGCTTTTTCTATATTTCTTTTCCCTCGTTCAATCGAACATAAAGGGGCACCACCAGCACCAAACAAATTAGTAAAAGCCGTAATCAAAGATATGATGGGAAAACACAATCCTACACCGCCTAAAGCCACGACACCGATTCCTTCAATCTTTCCGATATAAATACGATCCACTATGTTATACATCAGATTTAAAAGCTGTGCCACTAACATCGGCGCTGCACACATTACGATATTTTCTAAAATTCTACCATTGGAAAAATCAACTTGTTTACTTTTCATAGTTTTCATTATACACCTGAAAAATAGAAAGACTGTATAGATTTTAAATGCTCTATACAGTCCATTCTTTATTTCAATTCATTGGTATGGTGTGCTTTTTCCGCAAGGCGCCAATCGTCTTGATATTTACTTAAACAATCTACAAAACGTTTGGCAACATAATGTGGTCTGGTAATAGCAGAACCAACTACTACCGCATGACAGCCAATAAAAATACATTTCATCGCATCTTCTGGTGTATATAAATGTCCTTCCATAATGACTTTGGCATCATCTCCAACAGCTCGACACATATCCGCAACCATGCGATAATTGGCCCCTTCAATATTTTCTGTGTTTTTTGTATAACCGTATAAAGTAGGAGCTACGATTTCAGCACCATTTTGAGAAGCATGTATAGCTTCTTCGATATTGGAACAATCCGCAAAGATCAAATGATTTGGATATTTCTTTCGAACTTGTGGTAATAAATCCCAAGCGATAGTTTTTTCATGCGTGATTTGTGATGTGCAATCCAATGCGATAATATCAGCACCAGCTTCAACGATCGCATCCACCTCTTTCATGGTCGGTGTAATAAATACATCCGTATCATCATGCCAGACTTTATATAAACCGATGATCGGCAAGCCAAGATCAGCTTCTTTGACTTGTCGTATTTGTTCTGGCGAATTTAAACGCAAACCAACAGCACCTGCCCATTTAGCACATTCAGCCATTTTCACTACCATATCCGGTGTATAGATCGGCTCATCCTTTTGAGTTTGACAAGATACGATCAAGCCACCTTTTAACCGATCTAATATCTCGATTTTTTTAGGATCTGTAGTTTTCATTTGTCATCCTCCTCAATCAATTTAAAATGTTTTAATGCATAAACTACACCATCTTCTTCGACAGATTTTGTAATATAGTCACTACAATCTTTTACTTCCTGTAAGGCATTGCCCATGGCAACGCTGCATCCTACCGCTTGTAACATGTCGATATCATTACCACCATCGCCAAAAGCCATAGCTTCCTCTTTCTTTAATCCATATGCTTTTAAAATTCCTTCTACAGCTTTTCCTTTGCCACCTTCTTTAGGTATCATGTCACAGGCATAAGGCCACCATCGTACAATTTGAATATGTTTGGTGCCTTGAAGAAGACTTTCTTCCTGTGTTTCTGGTATAGCAGCCATCATTTGATAAATCGATGATTGCAGATACGTTTTAAAATCATCTATTTTATGAATACTTTGCGAAGCAATCTTAAAATATTCATCTAACAATTCTTCATGATCATTACAATACATCGAATCTTGATGACAGGCGACTAATGCTTTTTTCATATTTTGCGCATTTTCAAAAATTTGATTCACATCTTCAGGATCTAAAGGATTTTCATACAACACCCTTTCCTTGTCATAACAATACTGTCCATTAAACGTTAACGCCCCATCAAATGTAACTCCTTCAAAATGAGGAAGTACAAATTTTGGCCGCCCGGAAGCTAAGAATAAGCGAATTCCCTTTTTTTGAAGTCTCTGTAAAGCTTCTGTCAATGACGGTGTCAAAGTTTTGATTCGTAACGGAAGCAAAGTTCCATCAATATCAAAAAATATGATCTTAATCATTTTCTATCTCCTTACAAATTTTAAAGTTTTCCGGCATTCTTTCGTTATTTGGATATGTATCCATATATACTTTTGAAAAAGATGATAAATTTGACCAGGTATAAAAAGCCCTTGTCTTTAATTTGGTATGATCTATCAACAAGATACTTTTTCGACTACGCATCTGTACTTCTTTTTTGATTGTACCTATATGCATATCAAATACATACGCTTCATCTTCTTGTACACTGATGCCATTGGCCGTTAAAAAACAAAGATCAAAACGAAACTGTTTCAATAACTGTGTAGTCATTGATCCAAATGAAGAATCATACTTTTTAGAAAACTCGCCACCTAATAAATACACATGCCCTTTAAAATCCAACGGCAATCTTTCTAACAGATAGGTGTTTGTCGTAACCAGCTCTACATCTTTATGTTTTAAGCCTTCCAATAAATAAACCGGTGTAGTTCCCGCGTCAATAAAAATACAATCCCCATCATGTACTTCTTCTATTGCCTTATGACAAATTATTTTTTTCGCATCTTTTTGTGTATCTTCTTTAAACTGCACAGCCGGTTCATTATATCGTGACAACAAGACATCTGTATCTACAAGGCTGGCACCGCCTCGCACACGTAAAATGCGCCCTTGTTCTTCTAACTCTTGTAAATCACGCATAATAGATGAACGAGATACTTGAAAACGTTTCATTAAATCTTGAATCGACACAAATGAGTTTTTATGAAGCAGATCCATAATTCGAACCATTCTTTCTTCTGTTAACATCTTATCCTCCTATTTTAACGTATATATTCTTTGTCTTTCCATACGCAAAAAAAGCATTTAAAGTCTCTTTTTTCATCATGGGATAGGATGCATATGGATATACTTTATTTAAATTTTCCCATTTGTTTTTTCCTAAAGAATGAAAAGGTAAAAGATCCACTTCTGAAAATCCCAAACGAGATGCCTGATCGATCGTTTTTTCAATCTGATCTTCATTAAAATCCCAAATTACCGGCATACGAACAATGACTTTTTCAGGACAATGTTGCGAAAGATAGGTAAAGCTATCTTGTACAAACTTTGGATTGGCACCAGTAATTTTTTGAAGTTTTTCTGGTTCCAAGTGTTTACAATCCATCAAAAACAAATCAATATAAGGTTCCACTTTTTTTAAATGTTCCAAAGGATAATTACCTGTCGTTTCTAAAGCTAAATGATAGCCTCTTTCATGAAGTGTACAAATCAACGAAAAAACTTCATCAAACTGAAACAAAGGTTCCCCTCCAGAAAGTGTCACACCACCATTTGATTTTTGATAATATCGATCATCTTTTTGTACTTCTTCTACAATTTCTTCTATGTCCATCCACTTACCCGATATTTCTAATGCTTCTAGAAGACACGCATCCACGCAAAGAGCGCATCCATCACATACATTGCGATTTAGTGTAAACTCCGGTTGAAAAGAGATCGCCTGTTTTGTACAAGCTTTTAAACACGAATGACATCGTATACATTTATTTTCTTTATGCATTAACACCGGTTTCAAATTCCATGTTTCCGGGTTGGCACACCATGGACAATGTAAGCTACACCCTTTTAAGAAAATCGTAGTACGAATTCCCGGTCCATCATGCGTCGCAAAACGTTCGATATTGGATACGCTAATCATATAAAGTCCTACTTAGTAACTCATCTTGTATATCTTTGGTCAGATTGACAAACACGGCCGAATAACCGGCAACTCTAACAATCAGATCCGGGTATTTCTCTGGATGTTTTTGTGCATCTTCCAATTGCCCGTGATCTACTACAGTAACCATTAACTGGCAACCACCATTTTCAAAATACGTCTGAAATAAAGCTTTGACCTTCTCTTTATCTTCATGCATCATACGTGGTGTAAATTTGATATTTTGCACACTGCCGCCATGATATTTCGCATCAAAATGCACCAGGGAATTCAAAACAGCGGTTGGTCCGGATTTGGCAGCACCACCTTGCGGGTTGTTAGCCGGGTTCATATACACCCCTTTGTTTCGTCCATCCAGACTGGCATCTGTCTGATGCCCCCAGTCTGTATTGGTTTGATTGTTGGAAATGACGATCAGATAATAACCCATTCCGGCATCAATGCCTCGTTGACGTATGCCTTTGGCCACATATTCATAACAGCGATTGGCCAACTCATCACACTCTTTTTTATCATTTCCATATTTATCCTGTTTCAGTAAATCTTTCTGGATTCTTTCATAGCCTTTAAAATCATGCAAAGTCGCTTCATTTAATTGCTCCAACGTATATTTTTTCTGATCAAATACCAACTTCTTGATCGCATATAAGGAATCACTGGCATTGATATTGCCATATGTTTCATTGGTACCGCCTAAAATTTCAACACCACCATCCAACAAACCTTTTTCACGATGAATACAATCATCCATCAGAATGGAAGTAAATAAGAAGCTGACTTCCTGATTCATGATCTCATATGAATGTTTCTGCGCATACACACTTAAATCAAAATAATAGTCCTGCACTTTTTGATATTGATCCATCAAATCTTCAAACGTTTTTAATTCCTTCAAAGGCTTACACGTTACAGGACCGGCTTTATATATGCCATCCATGGGATCGATTCCCTCATTCATGGAAATCTGTAACAACTTTAACATATTCAATAATGTATTTGGCGTTCCTACACTTTTTCCCTGGATCACATATTCACCACAACCAAAAGGAACATATTGTTCGGCAATTTTTTCCGGTACACGCATCGCATATTGTACAGCCGGTATATTGACATCATCATTGTATAAAGTCGGATAGGTCGCTCCCGAAGCGATGCACTCATAAGCCATATCTAAAATATCTTCCGGTGTTGTATGATCAAACCGAAGAGTAAACTGTGGTTCCACATAACGCACTTTTTTACAGACCTTTAAACACAATCGAGTGAACAAGTCACAAGCTTCTACGTTTTCTCTTCCTCGTCCACCGACGATAATACGACCATTGACTGTCGTTCTGCGATTTTCGATCATTTTCCACAAAGAAGCAATATATTCCAGCGCCTTTTCTTCGGTCAATCTTCCGGCATCGATGTCCTTTTTCAAGTATGGCCCTAAAATCATATCCATACGTCCATAATTAATACAACCGGCACATAACGCATACAACCAGAATAACTGCAACGCCTGATGGAAAGTAATCGGTTTATGCTCCTTGATCCAGATTAAATCTTCTTCCATCACATCCAAATCCTGTTTCCAATCAAGACTCGCTTCTTTTTTAGATTCTTTAACCAAATCTATCTGGTAGGAAATAACCGTTTGAAAGAGCTTCATTGCCTCCAACGAAGCTTGGATAAATTGCTTGGAAAGATCTTGCCTTTGAATCTCTTCTATCAATCCATTCACGCCCAAACGCATCAGTTTTTGATAATCTAACATCATACCTGACAATCGGGCGGCCGCCATAAACGGATATTTACAATCGATAAAACGACCTGTAGTATCTTCCGTCAGCACATCCTGACAATAGATGGATTTCACATCATGATATTGCCAATAATCATATAAGGCATCCACTCGCGCCTTTTCTTCCTCCGTCTTTAACAAGGATTTAAAGGCTCGTAATTTATGAAACACACAATAATGACCTACTCCACCGATGGAAGTAACACTGCCAAAACCAATCGGAAGAAAATCCAAACGTCCGGCAATTTGATCACCGGGTTCCAAAGTCCGAAATAAGCGCGGAAATAAAACCTTTAAACAATGAATTTCTCGAAAAGCTTTATCTAAATTTGCCCCATTTTTATGGGCACGGGTATAAGCTTCCATGATTTCCAGCTGTTCCTGTGGGCTTTTCTGACTGGGAATCGGTTTGGATACTTCTACATTTTGTTCGCCATCAATATTGATATGTGCCATACTGTAGCCCTCCTATTCAGTTACAATATAACACCTCGCCTTTTTACAATCAATCATTTTTATTCTTTTTTGTTCAAATTTATTCATGGCACTTATAAAAAAAGGAGCTTTATTCCGTCGCTCCATATTCTGCATAATAAGCATCAATTCGATTTTTAAGATCCGCGTCCAAAGTGTTTTTACTTTCGAGATATTCTACAACCTCTGGCATAGATACAATGGCGGCAGTTGGAAAGCCATATAACTCACTAACTTCCTTCAAAGCGGTTTTATTGCCTTTTCCCTTTTCATTACGATTTAAAGAAACCATCAAACCTACGATTTCCACATTGGCTGCCCCTCTTACTTTCGGTACCGTTTCTTCCATAGATTTACCGGATGTGGTCACATCTTCAATCATGACAACACGATCTCCATCCTGAAGCTTTGTTCCTAAAAAGCTTCCTTTATCTGCTCCATGATCTTTGTCTTCTTTACGATCCGAACAATATCGAACTTCCATTCCATAAAGTTCATCCAGCGCAATCGTCGTAGCAACAGCCAATGGAATACCTTTATAGGCCGGCCCAAACAAAACATCAAATTCTTTTCCATATGTCTCTACAATAGCTTTGGCATAATATTCGCCCAATTTTTTTAACTGATAGCCTGTTACATATCCACCGGCATTCATAAAAAAAGGACTTTTTCTTCCTGATTTTAGTGTAAAATCCCCAAATTTAAGAACTTTGCTTTCTAACATAAAGTCAATAAATTCCTGCTTGTACTGTTCCATACTTCATACTCCTTCAATATTCACTATATTCATTATAACAAATCGATGTATTCGTATCAAAGTCTCTGTACAGGGATGTTACAATTTATTCGCATGTGCATTTTCATAACATTGTACAATGTCTGCAGGCATATCCTCTTCCATATGTTGTGGCATGTTCACTTCCGTTCCTTCTTTACAGGCTGTTTCATAGTACCAGCACTTGAATTTGACCATGTCCAATGTTCTCTGCAACTCTTCCATCTGTTTTTCAATTTCCTGACGACGTGCACAAAACATTTCTTTTCGTTTTTCTAAAGTACGATCGCCCTGGCTGCACCAGTTCATAAATTCACGAATCTCTTTGATCTGCATCCCAGATTTCTTTAAACATTCAATGACACGTAAAGCTTCAATCGATTTTTCATTAAATTTACGAATACCGGATGGTTCTCTTTCTAAATCTTGAAATAAGCCTTCTTTATCATAATATCGTAAGGTTGGTATTGGTAAATCAAACATTTTTGAAACTTGTCCTATCGAATACATACACATCCTCCTAAAAAATTTATATTTTTTCTTGACCTAAAGTTAGCTTTAGGATTTACAGTAAGCTTAGTCCAGCAGAATCAAGTTGTCAAGGAGGAACTTAAAATGAATGAAACTTTGCATTTATGCCAAGAATGGGACAAGATTTTCCCATTAAGTGATGAAGTACAACATCATAAAACAACCTTTACGAATCGTTATGGAATCACATTGGCAGCCGATGTTTATGAGTCAAAGAAAGCAAGTGGAAAGCTGCCAGGCATTGCGGTCAGTGGGCCTTTTGGAGCTGTTAAGGAACAAGCATCCGGCTTATACGCACACCAATTGGCAAAAAGAGGCTTTTTCACGATAGCCTTTGATCCATCCTATACCGGAGAAAGCGGTGGATTTCCCCGCAATGTCGCATCTCCGGATATCAACACCGAAGATTTTATGGCTGCCGTTGATTTTCTGTCGGTACAAGAAAATGTCGATTCAGATAAGATCGGAATCTTAGGTATCTGCGGTTTTGGAGGTATGGCTTTAAATGCTGCCACGCTGGATACGCGTATCAAGGCAACTGTCACATCAACGATGTATGATATGACAAGAGTGAATGCCAACGGTTATTTTGATGAAGAAGATAGCGAAAAAATTCGCTTCCAGAAAAAAGAAGCGTTGTCCAAACAAAGAACAATTGATTTTAAGAATGGAAACTATGCTTCTGCCGGTGCCTTACCGGATGACATTCCAGAAGGTGCACCGCAGTATTTAGCCGATTACATTTTGTATTATCGTAGAAAACGTGGCTATCATCCTCGTTCACAGGGAGAAGGAAAAGGATGGAATGTGACCGGATGCCAGTCTTTTCTAAATATGCCGATTCTGCAATATTCCAATGAGATTCGCAGTGCCGTCTTGATGATTCACGGCGAAAAAGCACATTCTTGTTATTTCAGTAAAGATGCGTATCAAAAGATGATTGATGGAAATCCCGTACCGGACAATAAAGAATTGTTGATCATTCCAGGAGCTGTGCATACAGATTTATATGATCAAATGGATATTATTCCTTTTGATAAGATCACCGATTTCTACCAAACCTATCTTAAATAAGAAGCCCAAGAGTCATGATCTCGTCATGGCTCTTTTTATCTTCCTATTTTTAATGCTCTATCCTTTTCATTCTGTTTTTTGTGCATTAAAATAGAAGTAAGAAGAAAACCATACAGGAGGCCTTATTATGAAACACACGATCATTACCATTGGCCGACAATTTGGAAGTCATGGCCGAAGCATCGCCAAACAATTGGCAAAAAAATTGGAATATACGTATTATGACAAGGAGCTCTTAGTCAAAGCTTCCCAGGAAAGTGGTTTAGCCACCAGCTTTTTAGAAAGCATGGACGAAAGACAAGCCAGTCCTTTCTTTTATTCCCTGTTATCCGGGCCGACGCAATTTATGTGGAACGATCAATTCATTTCCACAGAAGCTATGGCCTATCAGGCACAACATGATACGATCCTAAAAGTTGCACAGGAAGGAAATTGTGTAATCGTAGGTCGCTGTGCCGATTACATTCTCAAAGATCAAGAACGACTGGTGCGTGTTTTTATCAGTGCAGATTTAAAAGATCGAATTGCCCATGTAATGGAACGTGATCAAATCACTGAAAAAGAAGCACGAAAGAAAATAAAAGAAATGGATAAATCTCGTGCTGCCTATTACAACTTTAACACCGATCAAAAATGGTCCGATGCGGCAAATTATGATTTATGCATTAACACCTCTCGTCTTACAGAAGAAAAAACAGTAGAAACCATACTGCATTTTATTCATAATTTACTAGATTGATCCCGTCATGGGATCTTTTTTTCAAAAGAAATCTTATTTTATGCTATAATCAGATGGCTGTAACTTCAGAAAGGAAGATTCCATGACCGATTATCAAAACAACAATACCTTTTCCTTTGAAATTGAAAAAAGACTGGAAGGAAAACTAGGCCGTGCCGGTATCATCCATACTCCACATGGCGATATCAAGACACCGGCTTTTATGTGTGTAGGAACACGAGGCAGTGTCAACTTTTTATCGATGGAGGATTTAAAAGCCATTCAGGCGCAGGCCATGTTGTCCAACGGATATCATTTGCGAAATGTCTCCTATGAGATTGCCCAAAATGGAGGTCTTGCCGCATGGTCCCAATGGAATGGCCCTACTTTAACCGATTCCGGTGGATTTCAGGTCATGTCATTAGGCTCCGGCAGCGGAAAAGTCGTCAGCATGAAGGTCGGCCATGATTTAAAAAACACCGAACCAGAACATCGTTTTGCCAAAGTAACCGAAGATGGAGTTGCGTTTACCGATCCTAACAGCGGACAAGATGACTTTATCGGCCCGGAAGAATCTATGCAGATTCAATGTCGTATTGGAGCCGATATCCATATGGCCTTTGATGAACTGACTTCTTTAGCCGATGATTATGATTATAATGTAGAAGCTTTGGCAAGAACTGAACGCTGGGCACTACGAAGCATAGAAGAACATCGAAAACATCAGTACGATCTAGGTTATTATCAAGCTTTATATGGTGTCATCCAAGGTGGACGATGGGAAGACTTACGCCGATCCACTTCGAAAAAATTTGCCAAGATGGATTTTGATGGTTATGGCTTAGGCGGTGCCTTCTTAAAAGAAAATCTGGGAGATATTTTACGCTGGTGTTGTGAAGAGCTGCCGGAAACCAAGCCACGACATCTTTTAGGGCTGTCCCATCCAGACGATATCTTGATTGGAATTGAAATGGGTGCGGATACCTTTGACTGTGTAGCACCTACAAGAGAGGCCCGTCATGGAAAGATCTATACACGATATGGCAATATCAATCTTGCCAATTCTCGTTTTAAAGACAGCATGGAACCACTTGATGATGACTGTGACTGCCCTGTTTGTAAAGCCGGATGGACTAAAGGACAACTTCGTGAATTATTAAAGTCGCAAGACAAAGAAAAACGTCACTTGTATTTTAACTTAGCTTCGCAACATAACCTTCGCTTTATTCTTCGATTGACCGAAGAAGCCAGACAAGCCTTGTTAGATGATACTTTCTATGAATATCGAAATCAATTTTTAAAAGATTATTATCATAAATAAACAAGTAGAACCTCATAATCACAGATACTGATCATAATGAGGTTCTTTTTTTGACCATAGAAAAACTAGGAAGATTGCTTCCTAGTCATTCTACTAACTATTTACGCTTTTTAAGCAAAGCGATCATACCAACAAGGGCAACGCTCATAAAGCCAAGTGCTCCAACAATGGATAAATTTGCCGATGTATTTGTTCCATCTGTTTTCTTTGTTTCTTCTTTTGATTGTTCAGTCTGCGCTGGTGTTGCAGGTTCCTGCGGTTGGTCTTCTGCCGGTGTTTCCGGACTCTTTTCTTTTTCGATTTCTACTTCCACAACACTACTTGTACCATAAGCAACTGTTGTATGAATGGTATCGATTCCAGTTACAGAAACATATCCTTCCGGTATTTCTAATGAAATGTCAAAAACAGTTTCCTGACCAGGTATGCCTGCTTCAGAAGTGTAATTTTTTGTCGCAACAACATCTTCGCCATCTACATAATTTACCGTTAAAGATGCCGTTTTTAATTCCGCAAAATTCGCTGTATATGTATTGGAAAAACGACTTTGAGGAACAAATCCAGGATCTGTACTTACCACTTCTCCATTAGCATCTGTCCAGTTCACAAAATAATATCCTTCATTTGGAGTTGCGATAGAACCTGTAGGATTTTGATCCATAGATGTCAATGTTTCAAATGGCACAGATACGCTACCACCTTGCGTTTCGACATAATTGATTTGGTTGGCATTTACAGTAACATCAATACTACCTACGGTAACTTCACCGAATATTCCGGCAGTACAACGAATTGTCATAGAACCTGTGTTACTTGCAACCGTAGAAAACTCGCTATCATAATCGTTCATGCTTTGATCACCAATAAACCAATGATGTCCATGTAACCATGAATCTAAATTGCATTTTACAAAAATCGTTTCTCCTACTTCATAGTTTGTTTTGTCTGAGGTAACGTAATTTCCATAGCTGTAAGCTTCAGGAGCAGCAATGATTGTCGTTTCCTCTTGCGCCAAAATTGTTGTCGTTGCACCCATAGTTAGAGTAATACCTAATGCCATAGATGCTGCTAAAACTTTTTTCATTCTTTTCATGATTCTCCCCTCCTAAATCTTTTTAAACTTCAATCATATCTTAACCCTCCCCTTAATAAATCGTCAATATATATTTGTTGTTATTTTGCTTTATTTTAGTTATTTTTTATAAATAGAATAACCCTTACACAAAAAAACGAATGAGGTTTATACTTCATCCGTTTTCACATTTTCTTATTTATTCTATTTCTTATTCCGAATATCAATGATAATCATCACAATAGACCGAAACACAGACAACAATCCACAATGACTTCTTTGTTTCTGCAGCAGTTTATGTACTACATGGGTTTAAAAAATTTCTTTTTAAAAATTTTTTCTCCTTCTGTAGTTTATCTGAATCTGGTGCCTCACCCCACTTGGTCAACCTATGTTTGTGCCATATTTGAAGTCGAGACTATTTTTGATGGTTTCGAAGCCAAGTAGTTATCAATACAGGTAACCTTGTCTTTTTAAATCATACCTTATATACACCAATACTATCCTTAAGGTTTTCATACCTTGCTCCATACATTTTATGGTTTGATTGACAAAAGATACTCCGCCTAAATCGCTACATCATGATCACTAGAATGACATATCCGTTTACTACTGATTCTGCTATGTCCAGTTTTCACCTTTTATTCAAAGCTGGAGATCAATTCAAAAGTAAAGTTATCTCCATCTTCAATAACTACTTCATCCATTGCCGGACACATACCTGCCTCTTTACAAACGGTATTGTTTTCGGATTCAAAAACAAGCCATGGGCCTTTCTCCATATCTTGTTTCAAGCCACAGATTTCATTCAATAAGGAACCATATTCACCTTGTTCGATATTCACATCCAGTTCTTCTGTTTCTTCTAAAAACTCTGTCAATGTTTTGGCATCTGTATAAAATGTTTTCTGTAAAACTTCTTTATCTTTTGTCGCATCAACAACCTGAATTTCTATTTCTTTTTCACCTTCATGCGCCTTTGGTGCAAAGTATTGCGATCCAACCACCACACAAACAATAACAATCACAGCCACCAGGGCCCATCCTAATTTTTTCTTCATTTTCAAAACTCCTCTTTTCTACTGAATTCTTTCCTGTTGTATTCTTTCCAGCACATGTATAACCGGCTCCCATAAAAAGAGTGTTACGATAAACGTTAGACATCCTTGAATGAGCGACGTTTTTACCCCCATCACCAGATAAAGTATCGTGATCGTCTTACTGAATAATAAAAAGGGAAGATCCACCAGCTGGCCTGTCAAGAAGGAAAAAAAGCCGGCCAATAGCGCATTGGCCCACAGACGTTTTTTCAGAAAATCTCTGCTTTTGGAAAAAATCCAGCCATATAGTGGAAAAATCAGTAAATATGCGACATTCCAAAGAGTCAATCCGTTTAATAAAATTTGAATACATGCAAATAAGATACAGGAAACGACCACTTCTTTTCTTGTAAAGGCATGCGCAAAACACAGAATCGTAAAAGTAATCATTTCCAAATATAAAATGTTGGAAAAGGCTTGAAACACCGCATATAGTATGGCTCCCATCAATGCGATGTGTGCCATTTGTCTAACGTTCACGAACCCGTTTCCTTTGCTTGTGTGCATAGACTTCTTTTGGTCGCTTAGCAGGAATTAAACATTTCGGACCGGAACCGATCAAATCTTCTCGATGCGCCTTCTTTAAAGCACGGTAGACAATATCATAATTCTTCGGATATCGATACTGCATCAAAGCTCTTTGTTCCAGCTTTTCTTCATATGTTTTTGCCACATAGACTGGCTTCATCGTTCTGGGGTCTAAACCGGTATAATACATACAAGTTGCCAGGGTTCCCGGTGTTGGATAGAAATCCTGCACTTGTTTTGGCGTATGATGAATTTTCTTTAAATAACAAGCCAGTTCAATCGCATCATTGAGATCACAACCCGGATGCGAGCTCATCAAATAAGGGACAAGATACTGATTCATACCAAACTCTTTGTTTTTTTCATAATACTTATCCACAAATTTCAAGTACAGTTCTTTTCTTGGCTTGCCCATCTTATCCAACACCTTGGCACTCACATGCTCCGGTGCTACTTTTAACTGTCCACTGATATGATATTTGATTAAACGATCAAAGAAGGTTTCATCTTTGTCATACATCAAATAATCGTAACGAATTCCTGATCGAATAAAGACTTTTTTGACCTTTGGCAATTGTCGGACCGCGTCTAACATTTCCACATAATGAGAATGATCCACCTTTAGGTTTGGACACGGTTTAGGCCATAAACACTGTCTTGTCTTACAGGCTCCATATTCCTTTTGTTTATCACAAGCCGGGCGAGAAAAATTGGCACTGGGACCGCCAATATCATGAATATAGCCCTTAAAGTTAGGCATATCGATGATTTTTTTTGCTTCTTCTACAACACTTTCGGTACTTCTTGTGGAAATCACCCGTCCCTGATGCGAGGTAATGGCACAAAACGCACACGATCCAAAGCAGCCTCGGTTACTGGTGATGGAAAACTGCACCTCTTCTATGGCCGGAACATAGGTATATTTGGGATGGAAAGTTCTTTCATACAGCAAAGAATACGTAAAATCCATTTGTTCCTGTGTTAAAGGGAGCGGTGGTTGATTACATACGACATACCAGCCATCATAAGGTTCAATCAACATCTTAGACTGAATCGCATCTTGATTCTGATATTGGATCAAAAAGCTTTTCGCATAGGCCTTTTTATCCTTCTTGACCGTATTAAAATCCGGTAAAAGAATATAATCATCCACAATCGTATCGATGGATTTTGTCTTCCAGACCGTTCCTCGAATATAACAGAGATCTTGCACCTGTAATCCGCTATTTAAGGCATCCGCCACTTCAATGATTGTATTTTCTCCCATGCCAAACATCAAAAGATCAGCCTGCGAATCCATCAAGATGGATCGTCTGACTTTATCATCCCAATAGTCGTAATGTGCCAATCGGCGAAGACTGGCCTCAATTCCGCCAATTAAAACGGGAACTTTTGGAAATAAGCGTTTTAAAATCTGCGTATAAACAATCGTAGCTCGATCCGGTCTTTTGCCCATGATACCCTGATCGGTATAAGAATCCTTATCTCGTCTTCGTTTGTTGACCGAATAATGATTGACCATAGAATCAATATTTCCGGCAGAAACTAAAAATCCCAGCCGCGGTGTTCCAAATTGTAAAAATTCTTCATCGTTATGCCAATCCGGCTGAGCCAAGATAGCACAACTGTATCCAAAGACCTGCAAAGTTCTTGTGATGATAGCACATCCAAAAGAAGGATGATCGACATAGGCATCGCCGCAGACATAGACAAAATCCACCTGTTCAAATCCCTGTTCTAACATCTCCTGTCGTGTTGTTGGTAAAAAAGACATAGCATCCTCCTACTGATTTAGTATTTGTTCGGCATAACGAACCGTTGCCATCGCATCTTTGGCGTAATGATCGGCATGAATCTGATCGGCATATTCCTGATTTAAGACCGCGCCTCCGACCACCACAAACGTATCCGGTTTTTCTTTATGAAGCAGTTCAATGGTTTTCTCCATACTTTTGACGGTCGTTGTCATCAAGGCACTTAATCCAACCAGCTTTACTTCTTCAGAAATAGCCGTTTGAACAATCACTTCCGGGGCTACATCTTTGCCCAGATCCAATACCTCATACCCATAGTTTTCCAATAAAACCTTCACGATATTTTTCCCAATATCATGAATATCTCCCTGCACAGTGGCAAGGATAATTTTGCCTTTTGATAAAGACTGATTTTGTGCCATTTTTTCTTTTAAAACTTCAAAACTGGCCTTGGCCGCTTCCGCACTCATTAAAAGCTGCGGTAAAAATACCGTGCCTTGTTCAAAACCTTTTCCCACAAGGTCTAAAGCCGGAATCAATTCTTCATCAATGATCCCTAAAGGCTCTTTTGTTTCTAAAAGCGAAGTCGTAATTTCCTTCACACGATCCTGTATACCTTTCTGGATCGCAAACGATAAAGAGATTTCCGGATTTTCACTTTTCTTTTCTTCCACCTGCTTACTGTAGCTGGAGATATAATGCATGCATTGTGCGTCTTGATTCATCAAGGCCATTGACGCATCAAATGCTTTTTTCATCATTTCATTATTTGGATTGATCATGGCACACGATAGTCCGCTTTGTAAGGCCATGCTTAAAAAATAAGAATTGATGATCTCTCGTTGTGGTAATCCAAATGAAATATTGGAAACTCCCAGTATCGTAGAAACATTCAGTTCTTCTTTAACCTTTTGTAGTGTATCCAGCGTAACCAAAGCACCATCCGACTGCGAAGAAATTGTCATCGCAAGGCCATCGATCACGATATCCTTTTTTTGAATTCCGTATTCCTGTGCCTTTTTCACAATCTTTTGGGCAATGGCCAGACGCTCTTTAGATGTAGAAGGAATACCACTCTCATCTAGACAAAGCCCAACGACCACAGCTCCATATTTTTGAATCAAAGGAAATACAGATTCCATAGAATCTAGTTTTCCATTCACCGAGTTGACCATCGGTTTTCCATTATAAAGACGTAATGCGTTTTCTAAAGCTTCCAAATTTCCGGTATCGATCTGTAATGGCAAGGCACAGACATTTTGAAGACGCACGACCGTTTCTTTCATCATATCGGCTTCATCAATATCGGGTAAGCCCACATTCACATCTAAGATCTGGGCACCGGCTTCTTCCTGCTCCAAAGCCTGCGATAGAATATAATCAAACTCCTTGTTTCGTAAAGCTTGTTGAAAGCGTTTCTTACCCGTGGGATTGATTCTTTCTCCAATCACAACCGCCTTTTTTCCTATCTGCACCGCTGATGCATAAGAAGTTACCCACGTTTGCTCTTTCATCGTATTTGGTTTGCAGGGAATATCTTTTATAGCTTCTATCATTTTTTGAATGTATTCCGGAGTTGTTCCACAACAACCTCCTAATCCCTGTACACCAATCTGTGCCATCTTGACCATCGCCTGGGCAAAATCATCGGCTTTTAAATCATAAACAGTCTTTCCATTCACCTGGACAGGAAGTCCGGCATTTGGATTGACAATGATTGGCAGAGAAGAAACTTCGCGAATCCTTTTTACAACCGGAAGCATCTGTTTAGGGCCTAAGCCACAGTTGATTCCCAAGGCATCAACACGTAATCCCTCCAACATTGCTACAGCGGATTCTACACTGCCACCGGTCAATAATCGCTGATTTTCATCAAAGATCATCGTTACGATCACCGGAAGACTACTGTTTTCTTTTGCTGCCAAAACCGCCGCTTTGGCCTCATAAGTATCTGACATCGTTTCAATCAAGATAAGATCCGCTCCTGCCTTTACACCAGCTTTGACCATTTGAGCAAAATAAGATACAGCCTTTTCAAAAGGAAGATCACCCATAGGCTCCAATAATTTCCCGGTTGGCCCGATATCCAAAGCAACATAGGCATCCATGCGCCCTGCTTGTTTTTTGGCTTCTTTTGCCAGTTGAATCCCGGCTGTAATGATTTCTTCCACATTATCAAACTTGAGACCATTGGCCCCAAACGTATTGGCATTGATCACATGACAACCGGCTTCCAGGTAAGCCTTATGTATCGCAATCAATTCTTCAGGATGAGTAAGATTCCAGGTTTCGGGATATTCACCGCCCTGTAATCCTCTTTCCTGCAACATGGTACCTAAACCACCATCAAAATAGATCCACTCTTTCCCAAAACGATCTGTGATCATACCTTCACCACCTTTCGATACATGCAATCTGTCTTTTCGCATTGTTGACAAGAACCAACCAAATCTTGATTAACTTCTCTTGTCAGTCCGATCATGGCCGTAACAGATTTATACGGCACCATCAAATCACCCTGCGTCAAGGTCACACCTATCGTCTTTGGCATATCCAAGATCCGAATAAAATCTCTTTGGTGCGCCAAGGCACAATCCCCATAGCCACATGAATACCGAGGACGACAGCGATATCCTCTTTGTTGGGCATCTGCTTTGATCTGCTCATTAATTAGATCCGTATAAGCTTCAATCATGGCACAGCCTAAAGCCTGTAAGATCACACTTTGTGCTTTATTTTGAATATTAGCTCTGGCAATCAATCGATCCGGCACAATACCTAATGTCGTTGCCAGACATACTATTTTTTCACAACCTTTTAAATTTTTGGATAAATCCTTTGAATGAATATGGACTGATGAAAAATAAAGATCTTCACCGCATTGTTTCAAATCAAATTCTTTCATCACAAATTTAGGTGTACACTGTTGCATCTGTTCCATACAGCTTTGAATCTGTGCTAGAATCGATGCATCCGGAATCTGGTTGCGATAGCCCAAATAGCGGTACACTTCTTTTTCGTTGACCTGTATCATTTGATCATTTCCGACAGATTAGCCTGAATGCGTGCTGCCACATCCGGCTTATTCATCGAGTACACATGGATATGTCGAATTCCATTGGCAATCAGATCAATGATCTGTTCACTGGCATAAACGATACCCGCCTGTTCCATAGATTTAGGATCATCTCCAAAATGATCGACGATCGCCTTAAAGCGCTCTGGCACCTGTGTACCCGACATCTGCACACTTCGAGCCAACTGCTTTTTGTTCGTAATCGGCATAATTCCTGCCAATACCGGTACTTGAATGCCGGCTTCACGAATTCGATAAAGAAAGTTATAGAAGATATTATTGTCAAAAAACATCTGCGTGGTCAAAAAATCGCAACCAGCATCGACCTTTTCCTTTAAATGAAGAATATCTTCTTTTTTATGCTCACATTCAATATGGCCTTCCGGATAACAGGCTCCTCCAATACAAAAATCACCTTGCGCTTTAATGTCTTGAATCAACTGACTGGCATATTGATAATCGTGTGCGATCAGACCATCTTTAGGAATGTCCCCACGTAAGGCCATGATGTTTTCTATACCGGCATCCTTGCACTTTTGAATCATATCCAACACATGTTCTCTGGTACTGGAGACACAAGTTAAATGTGCAATGACCTGTGTTCCATATTTTTGATATAAATCTCTTGCGAGATCAACCGTATATTGACTCGTACCTCCACCGGCTCCATAGGTGATCGACATAAAATCCGGATGTAAAGACGCAATCTTTTTTGCGGCTGCTTCTACCTTGGAATAATCATCAATCTTTTTTGGTGGAAACACCTCAAAGGATAATGTCACTTTATCCTGCTTTAATATTTCCGAAATCTTCATCGAATACCACCCCTTTTAAATATGTGATATTAAGATTATACTAAAAATTACTTCGTTTTAACATATGAAAAAGAAGTCCCGCAGGACTTCCGATATCATACAGCATGAAAGGCATTTTCTAAATCGAATAAGATATCTTCAATATTTTCAATTCCAATCGATAAACGAATCGTATTCTCATAGATTTCTCTTTCCTCTAATTCTTCTTTTGTACATTGTGAATGCGTTGTAGTAGCCGGATGAATCACTAAACTTTTGACATCAGCTACATTGGCCAATAAAGAGAATAACTGTAAATGGTCAATAAACGCAAATGCCTCTCTTTGTCCACCTTTGATATTAAAGGTAAAGATGCTGCCGCCACCCTGTTTAAAGTAGCGAATATAGGTCTCATGATCCGGATGCTCTTTTAATAAGGGATGATTGACACGTTCTACTTTTGGATGTTTTTGTAAATAGTCCACAACCTTTTTTGTATTTTCAAAATGTCGTTCCAATCGCAGTGATAATGTTTCCGTTCCCTGTAATAGTAAGAAGGCATTAAACGGAGAGATGGCAGCACCGGTATCACGAAGCAAGATGGCCCGTATATAGGTTACAAATGCAGCCGGTCCGGCCGCCTCGGTAAAACGGACACCATGATAGCTTGGATTAGGTTGGGATATGTTCGGGAATTTCTGACTTTTTGCCCAGTCAAAACTTCCTCCATCAACGATCACGCCACCCAGGCTCGTTCCATGACCTCCAATAAATTTAGTGGCCGAATGCACAACAATATCCGCTCCATGCTCTAACGGGCGAAACCAGAAAGCCGCTCCAAAAGTATTATCCACAACGACCGGAATGTTTCGTTCATGCGCCAGTTGGGCAATGGCCTCAAAATCCGGAATATCACTGTGAGGATTGCCGAAAGTTTCCAGATAGATGGCTTTCGTGTTTTCCTGAATCGCCTCTTCGACTTCCTGTAAATCATGAATGTTGACCAATGTCGCATCGATACCAAAGCGCTTATACGTATGCTCTAATAAGTTAGAAGTACCGCCATAAATCGTTTTCTGTGCCACAATATGTTCTCCCTGTCCTGCCAAAGCCTGAATCACATACGATACAGCCGCAGCCCCAGAAGCGACAGCCAATCCGGCAACACCACCTTCTAAAGCCGCAATGCGCTCTTCAAATACAGCTTGTGTCGAATTGGTCAAACGTCCATAAATATTTCCTGCATTACGTAATCCAAAACGATCGGCCGCATGTTGTGAGTTGTCAAACACATACGAAGTTGTCTGATAGATCGGTACGGCTCTGGATCCTGTAGTCGGGTCCGGTTGTTCCTGTCCTACGTGCAGCTGCAATGTTTCAAAATGAAATTTTCTTTCTGTACTCATGTCTATTACCTTCTCTTTCTTTTTGGATGGTTTTTGTGAGTGTATAAAAAAAGACCCATCCCTTAGGACGAGTCTATCGATTCGTGTTACCACCTAATTTTATCATCACCTTACGGTAATGCCCTCACCAAGCACCATCATGCTCTGTTGCGATAACGGGCAATCCCGTGATGATCTCATCGATCATCCGACTCCAAGACCATGTTCATTTTGCCTTCTGCACTTCTTTTCACCAACCAGAAGCTCTCTACGCCATCCAACAAAACTACTCTTCTCTTCTTTGTCTTTTCTTATAGATGAATACATATTATAGTACTAGGCATTAAATGTCAACTGTTATTTTCATTTTCTTTCATATTTTTGAAAATTTTTATCATTCTCTCTTTTTAATACCACCTATCTTTGTTTTATTGTATCTGTGTACTTGCCTTATTATAATGATTTCAGAAAGGAAATTGTTCATGAAAGTTCAAATTCAAATTGAAAAAGACTGTGTGGAAACACAAGTGATCATCGTCACAAAGGCTTTGAGCGCATCCATTCAAGAGTTGGCATCCCGTATAGAAAAAGAGCCGCTATCCGTATTAACGGGCATGCAAAATGAAAAATATGCTCTCATTAAGCCGGAAGAAATCTTTCGTATTTATGCCAATCACGGAAAAGTTTGGATACAAACTAAGCGCGGTCTTTTTCAGATTCGAAAAACACTTTACCAGATAGAAGAGCTGTTAGACGAAAAACAATTTGTTCGTATTTCACATTCAGAAATCATTTCTTTATCAAAAATTATAAATTTTGATCTAAGTTTCAATGGCACTATCTGTGTAAACTGCATCGATGGTTCGAAAAGCTATGTATCTCGTCAATACGTGCCAAAGATCAAAAAAATATTAGGAATGTGAGGGTCGTATGAAAAAAGAAATAGTAAGACGCTGTTTATTGGGAATGCCTATAGGAATCACAATATCATATTTGATATCGATTATAATCTCTTATTTAGCAGGAAGCAAAGAATATATCCCCTGTGCTCCGGCTTTTCTGGCTTTATTTGCATCTTCTCTGCAAGCGGTGTGTGTGCAGACTTTACTTTCGGCATTTCTCGGTGCTGTTTTCAGTCTGGCCAGTTTAATATGGAACATCGAGTCCTGGAGTCTTTTGAAACAAAGCTTTATCCACTTTTTATGCTTATCTATTACCATGCTTCCCATCGCATGGCTGATGCATTGGATGTCACATACTATATTCGGCATTTTGATTTATATCGTTTTATTCTTCCTTATTTATCTTTTTATATGGCTCATTATGTATCAAATACAAAAAAGAGAAGTTCAGCGCATCAACCAGCATCTTAAAAAAATAGTATAAAAAAAACACAAGAGAAATCCATCTCTTGTGTCTTATATCTTATCGCATGACAACATCCACCAGTTGTTTGACCAAAGCAGCATCCACTTGATCATAGTCCGATTCATGTGGTGCCTGCATATAGGCATAGGTGACATATTGCGATACCGTTGTCGGATCATGTGCAAAGCTTTTACAGGAAGAATGAATCTGATGCACTTGTGTCTTTTCTAACATTTCTTGGGCATTTTGTGCATTCATTCCGCTACCCGGTAAAATCTGAATCCTATCTCCATAGGCTTTTTGCATATGTGCGATGCATTCTATACCTTCCATCGCTTTTGCCCTTTGTCCGCTGGTCAAAATACGATCCACCCCGCAATGGATCAAACATTGCACTGCTTCATCGATATTCATCGTAACATCAATGGCGCGATGAAAAACCACTTCTCTTTGATACGACTTGATCAGTTTAACCATATCTTGTGTCTTTTTTTCATCGATCGTCTTATCTTCTTTCAAAAAGCCAAAGACAATACCATCCGCTCCATTCTCCAAAAGTAATTCTGCTTCTTCCATCATGATAGCTGTATCCGTTTCATCATAGCAGAAACCGCCGGCACGAGGACGCACCATGCACATCACTTTTAGATCCGTTTCTTTTTTTAATCGCCTTAGTGCAACTACACTGGGTGTAAGTCCGCCAACGCTTAAGGCACTGTTTAACTCAATACGTTTGGCTCCACCTTGATGGGCGGCAATTCCATCTTGATAACTTCCGCAACAAATTTCTACCTGATTCATCTTATTCCCCACTGGCTACCCGTAAAATACTTAAGGCATAGATTTTTGCGTTTTTGATCAAATCGCTTCGATCCATCCATTCATTCGGGTTATGCCCTATTCCTTTCTGCCCCGGAAAACTTGGTCCAAACGGTACAATATTGGGCATGATTTTGGCATAGGTACCGCCGGTTGTCGTTACTGGTGTTCCATCCATTCCGGTTACTTTTTCATATGTTTCTTTCAAAGTTTGGCATAAAAAACAATCTTTTTCAAAGCGTACCGGATCATAATTGCTGGTACAAATCAACTTCAGATGATCCGATAACTTTGACTGAATTTGTTTTAAAATTTCTTCATTTGTGATTACAGCCGGATAGCTTAACGAAAATTCAAACACCAGTTTTCCTTCTTCATCGACCAGTTTCTTGTTTCTTAACTGCATGATACCAAACTCTTCATCTTGAATCGCAAGCCCCAGCTTATTGGCATGATCATCACTGGATAACAGGTATTCATTGACAAAGGCATTGAATTCCTTTTGATGATTCATATCGGCTTTGATCTGATAGACACCTCGTCCACGCTCGGCATAGACAACTGGATACTTACAGTCAGGTGTCCACCCCATGATCGGCGGCTTTTTTACTTTTAAATAGTGTTCTAAATCATGAAATCCTGTTTCTTCATTGGTTCCAAATAAGACCCATACTGGATGTTTGAGCTGAATCTGCAATTCCTTAATGGCATATAACGCATAGAGATTGGCTAAGATCGGCCCTTTATTATCCAAAATACCACGAGAATAGATTCTTCCATTTTCATCTTCATAAGCTGAGAATGGTGGCTTCTTCCATCCATCGCCCACCGGTACAACATCTAAATGGCCCATGATGCCAATGTAATCATCACCGGATCCATATTTGGCAATACCGACCATATGATCGACATTTTCTGTTTCAAAACCTAATTCATGAGCCAGCTTTAAGGTTTCCTCTAAGGCATCATTGACACCTTTTCCAAAAGGCATATCTTCGCATGGTGTGTCTTCCACACTATCGATACGAACGATTCGTTTGATACCTTCGATCATCTGATCACTGATTTCATCAATTTTTTCTAATAGTTTTTCTTCCATGATAAGCCTACTTACGAACTAAGGGAGCGGTTCGTGTCTTCATATAATTATCCATCCATTCCTGGCTGGCTTCTTCAAAATACTGTTTTCCGTTTTCGTCGAACTTTACTAAGTAAACGGTTGGTTTTAAATCTCTTGTAGCCACAACAAAAGAGAACCCTTCGATATTGGTAGCACAGCCCCATTCTCCTTTATTATTCATGGCGATCAAAGACATATCTCCGGCTTTGCCTCGTCTTTCTTTCAACTCTTGATCAAAAGACTGTACCGCAATCTCACAAGCTTTCTGTGGTGTCTTTCCTTCCTTCATCAACCGCACGATCTCATACGATACACAGCCTTTCATCACATCTTCGCCTAAACCGGTCGCACTGGCTCCACCGACCTTGGAGTCCACATAAAAACCAGAACCGGATACCGGGGAGTCCCCTACACGTCCGGCATGTTTCATAAATAAACCGCTGGTACTGGTTGCACTGGTCATATGCGCATCGGCATCCACACAAACCATACCTACCGTATCGTGTCCGGAATAGGGCTTCAATTCACTGTCGATACTTGTTTCTTTGACACGGTTATGATAATGAATCTTAGCTCTTTCCGTTAACATATTTTTTCTTTCAAAGCCATGACGATGCGCATATTTTTCAGCACCGGCTCCGACCAGAAAATTATTGACCGGCTCTTTAGATAGAGCTCTTGCGATACTGACCGGATTGGCAAAATCCTTGATAGCACCGACACATCCAACATCTAATGTATCGCCATCCATAAAGGCTGCATCCAGTTCAACTTCCATTTCTTCATTAGGAAGTCCACCATAGCCTACACTTTTATAGAATTCAAAATCTTCCACATCTCGAATAGCAGTTTCAATAGCATCCTTGGCATTGCTTCCTTCTTTTAACATCGCATCAGCTTTTGTGATCCCTTCCAAAGCCATGCGCCATGTTGCGATAATTCCGTACATACGCTTCCTCCTGTATTCTAAAAAATCGCTGTTGACAGCGACTATTTGTTTTTAAATTTTTTCATCTGTACGATGGCTTTTTTCAATACCTTCTCGGCATCCATCATACCATAATCGGCAGCATCAATGACCATAACCGGAATCTTGTCCCCATATTTGTTGTTGATTTCGTCATACAAAAATTTTGTCTGTGGACCGATCAAAATACAATCCAGTTCGACTTCTTCCAATACTGCATCGATTCTTTTGTATGAATGAGCTTTACATTCAATTGGCAAATTATGCTTGTCTGCCACTTCCTGCATTCTCTGTGCCATCATACTTGTGGACATTCCCTGATCACAAAATAAATATACTCGTTTCATTGTCTCTTCCTCCTATCCCAATTTGTTTTCTAATGCCTGAAACTTCTTAAAAATCAGAATCTGTTGTTGGGCAAATGCTTTAAAATTCTCAGCAGCCATTAGCTGATCTTCCGCATGCATCAACAACATCGTCGGTGATACGCCCTGACCGGCTGCTTCCTGTTGAATCAAAGAAGCATGAACTTCATGACCTTTGACCATCACTTCATCGGCTTCATCGATCATATTTTGTGCTTTGGCAAATTCATAGTTTTGCGCCAGCTTTGCCGCTTCGATAAACATAGATTTTGCTGTCCCAACACTGGAAATGATTTGGAAGCAAATCAGTTCTAATCCTTCCATATACTTTTCCTCCGTCTATTTACCATCATTTTACAATAACTACCTTCCCTTTTCTACCAACCATATTTCCTAGCACCTAGGAAATATAGCGGTAAATCGAGCGTTTGAAGTCGTTTGTTCATGCACAACTACAACCCAAAACTTTTGACATTGAATCCATCATAAAATAATAAACTTTAAATGATTTCACGATCACAACTTTTACAGTTTAAACCAACAAATCATATATACAGAATCATCATTCATTTCTTATAAATTCCAACCAACGCATTAAAGCAGGCTTCTTCCTTTATGAAAGATTATAGCCAAGGTTTACTTCCTAATGATAGGAAACGGATTCATCCTCTTCTCTTTTAAAAGATGCCTATAATAAAAATAAGGAAAAAGGAGAATCTTTATGTCTAAATCAACCCATTGGAGCCTGGATGCCTTATATACCGGCTATCAGGATCCTCACTTTCAAAACGATGTACAAGCTTTAAAAGAATTATCTTCCCGTTTACCTTCCTTTTGTGAAGACTTGCAGAAAGAAAAAGAAGAATGTATTTTACATGACGGTCTTAAAAAGCTGGAAGAGATCCAGGATCTTTGTTATCGATTAAAGATGTACACACAGCTGATGTTAAGCGTCGATGCCAACAATACCGATAACATTGCCTGGTCCAACAACATTTTATCTATGTGCTCCTCTTTAAATCTGTATCAGTCTAAACTTTGGTCGATGATCTTAAACATTGAAAATTTAGAAGAAAAGCTGCAGGATGACAAACTTGCAAAATCCTACTCTTTTATCATTAAGGAAAAGCTTTCAAAGCGATCCCACGCGTTAAGTGACGAACAGGAACAAATCTTATCCATGGTCTATCCGACCAGCTTAAAAGCTTTCTCGGATATGTATTATGCCCTTACCGGTAATGCCAAAGCTTTTTATAATGGCCAGTGGCTACCTTTGACACAGGTTAAAAACATGTGCCACGATACGAGTTCAAAAGTACGTAAAGAAGCTTATGAAGCCGAACAAAAAGCTTACGAAAACATTGCCCAACCATTATCCTTTGCGATCAGCGCCATCAAACAACAACAATACAAAGAAGCCCGATTGCGTGGCTATAAAGATCCATTGGAAAAGATGTTGATCGATTCTCGTATGTCTGAAAAAACGTTACAGGCAATGACAGAAAGTATCGAAGAATACTTACCACTTTTTAGAGATTATTTAAAAACTAAAGCTAAACTTTTAGGATATGAAAATGGACTTCCATGGTATGAGATATATGCTACATTAGGAGATTGTGATTTCAACTTCTCCATCGATGATTGTGAAAATTATCTTCTTAAACACTTTAAAAATGTCAGTGAAAACTTATATCGAATGACAAAACAAGCCATTGATGAACATTGGATCGACTATCCAACACGTCCTGGTAAACAACCAGGTGCTTTCTGTGAGAATTTAGGATGGATACGTCAAAGTCGTATTATCACAAACTACAACAATACATTAAGTGATATCGTAACGGTAGCTCATGAATTAGGGCATGCATTCCATGGCATGATGATAGAAGACCAGCCTATTCTTAATCGTGATTATTGTATGCCTTTAGCCGAAACCGCAAGCACCTTTAATGAGAATCTGATCTATAATGCCTTAGCTAAAGATATGGATGAAAAAAATCGTTTGTTGGTCATTGATTCACAATTATCTGCGCTATGTCAAAATATATTAGATATTTATGCTCGATTCCAGTTTGAAAAATCAGTGTTTGAACATGTACAACATGGTTTCTTAAATGCAGAACAGCTATGTGATTTGATGAAACAGGCGCTTTTGAAATCTTTTGGAGATGGACTAGATCCAAATTGGATCCATACATACCGTTGGATCACAAAAGTGCATTACTATATACCGGATATTGCTTATTACAACTTCCCTTATACATTTGGCGCCTTATTCTCCAGAGGTTTATATGCCAAATACCAAAAGGAAGGACAAGCCTTTATTCCAAAGTATGAAGCACTTTTAAAGGCTACGACAACCAATACCGTAGAAGATGTCGCCGCCATTGCCGATATTGATTTAAGTAAACCAGATTTCTGGAAACAAAGTTTACAGTCTATCGTAGATCAAATGCACGAATTTTTAGAATTATCCCAGGGAGAAAAGGCATGATATTCGCAAATCTTCACGACGATATAGGAAATGATCTTTTCGATCATAAAGACAGTGATCCTGATCGTTTAGATTACTTTCATTATCCTCGTTTTCGACAAGGAAACATGAAATTTTCTGCCATTGTCTGTTGTTTTGATGGAAACCAAGATTGGAAAACCATGCAAGAGACAGTCAACTATACAGAAACATGTATATTCAATAGCCGCTACTTTTCCTTTGATCTAGATAAAGAAATTCAAGTCTTTATCGCTGTAGAAGGATTATGTGGAATCACAGAAGATCCTGAAGAAAAAATAGAATGGTTATATGCGCATCATGTACGTATGGCCTCTCTTTGTTGGAATGATGAAAACGCTTTAGCCTGTGGTGCAAAAAAGGGCAATAAGCCTTTAACCGATTTAGGAAAACGTGTCATTCGCGCCATGAACCAAGCAGGCATAGCCGTAGATACCAGTCATTGTTGCGAATGGAACTTTTACGATATTGCCAAAGAGAGCACAAAACCCATTATCGCTTCCCACAGCAATGTCAAAGCACTCTATAATCACTATCGTAATCTAAGTGATCCACAACTTGAAGTCATCAAAGAGAAAAATGGCTTAGTGGGCGCCATTCCGGTACGCTGGTTTGTCAAAAAGAAAGACGACAATGCCACATTAGAAGACTTTATACAAGTATTGATCTATCTTAAAGATAAAATAGGCATCGATCATATGGCTTTAGGATTTGATTTCATGGATTATATGGCAGGCATGGAAGACAGTAATGTCATTGGGATGAAAGATATCACACAGATTCAAAATATTGCCGATGCCTTAAAACATCATTCTTTTACTTCAGAAGAAATTGAAAAAATCTGTTATAAAAATGCATATGAGTTTATGCAAAAGTATTTGCGGTGAGAAAATTTCTCACCGCCTTCTTTTTAACGAAATGTTTCTTTTACAAGATCCTCCAACAAAGAAATCTCATAAAGAGGAATATTCAATATCCAGTCCTGCTTACGATAATCTGACATAGAAGTACGAACACATATTGGACAAGAATACTTTTGATAAAATGTAACTAAGCTTTTCGCTCTTAAATTTTCCTCTGCTTTCACTTCCAATGGTATGATATGATCTTCTACCTGCATCAGAAAATCAATTTCCATCCGTGAATTCGGCGTCGAGTAATAATATAGTTGTGAATCACTTTGTTCCACTAGCTGCTGCAGAACAAATTGCTCGGTCAGTGCTCCTTTGAATTCTGTAAAAATTTCATTTCCCTCTAAAAGTGTTTTAGAAGACAAATTACTCATAGCCGATAACAAACCGATATCATGTAAATAGATCTTAAATGCAGAAAAATCACAATAAGAAATAAGAGGAAGATATGGTTTGGAAACACAATGCACTTTATGAATCAATCCGCAATCCAAAAGCCATTGAATAGCAAGTTCAAAATCTTTGGCTCTGGCTCCCTGTTTAATCTGACCATAAAAAAACTTCTTATTTTCTTTGGCAAGCTGCATAGGTATCGATTGCCATACCATGTTTAACCGAGGGATAATTGCTGTCTGTGCATGCTTAGAAAAATCTTGACGATAATAATCGATCAAATCTTTTTGTATCTCTCTGACCGCCGAAAAATCAGAGGATTCAACAAAACAACGAACAGCCTCTGGCATACCCCCTACAAAATAATATTGTTTTAATCTTTCGATATATTTCTCTTTTAATAATTGGATCGTATTTTGGTTTCTATCTTTTAAAAGTTGCACTAATGCCGTTTCATTGCAGGCCTCCAAAAATTCTATAAAAGATAATGGATATAAATTTAGAAACGATACTTTCCCTACAGGAAAAGAGGTTCCCTCATGAAGTGCTACGCCTAATAAGGATCCAGCTGCAATAACAGGATATTCCGGTGCTTCTTCATAAAAATATTTTAAAGACGTTAAAGCCCTGGGAACTTCCTGTACTTCATCAAATATAATCAGTGTTGTTTCCGATTGAATGGAAATACCTGTTTCCGCATTGAGAAGCATAAGTATTGTTTTAGGATCAATATTTCCTTCGAACAAATCTTTCATCCGTCTATTTTCATCAAAATTAATATATACAAACTGATCAAAATATCGTTTTCCGAATTCCTTCATGATCCACGTTTTTCCAACTTGACGTGCCCCTCGTATAATCAATGGCTTTCTGTTCTTATCTTCTTTCCACTGTTTGAGTTTAGTCATTAATTTTCTTTCCATAGCAGACTCCTATCCACCATGATTATACATCATTTTCTATCAAATTACATTTTTATGTACGAACTTTTGTACTCATAATACATTTTTATGTACGAACTTTTGTAAAATATAAAAAATCTCGTAATTCTACTTCTTTCGAAAATACGAGATTTTAATATATACCATGACAAATATATTAATCGTTTCCTAATTCCTCTCCATTGGTCTCAATAACATGTTTATACCAATAGAACGAGTCTTTTTTTAAACGTTTTCCACTACCACTGCCATAATCATCCAAATCCACATAAATGTATCCATATCTTTTACTCATCTCAGCACTTGAGGAAGATACAAGGTCAATGGGCCCCCAACTTAAATATCCTAATATATTGACCCCATCTAGAATACATTCCTTTAATTGTTCAATATGCTGGCGCAAATATGAAATACGATAAGGATCATGAATTGATCCGTCTGTTTCTACCGTATCTAAAGCACCTAAACCGTTTTCAGCTATCATCAAAGGAACCTGATAGCGATCCCAATATTGACTTAAAGAATTATAGAATCCTAATGGGTCCGCTCTCCATTCCCATGGAGTTGGCTCTAAGTATGGGTTTTGCTCACCATCAAAAGGAGTAATATCATTTTTAGTATGATCTACGATTCTTGTATAGTAATAAGAAATTGCTAGAAAATCTGCAGTATATTTTTTTAGAAGTTCTTCATCACCTGGTTGAATTTTTAAATCTATGTTATGTTCTTTAAAATACCGTAAGGCATATACTGGATATTCTCCTCTTAACTGAACATCTGTGAAATAATACTGCATTCTATTCTTTTTCATTGTCAATACAATGTCCTTAGGATTACATGTCGCCGGATAGAACGTACCATCCGCAACCATGGTACCCATTTGGGCCTTTGGATCAATTTCTCGGGCTGCCTCTATAATTTTTGCACAAGCCACGAATTGATTATGTACTGCTTGATACATCAACTCTTCCATATTTTTAGATTGGCCATCATAAAGACCTAACGATCCAAATTGTACAGTAGGCACAAGATTGACTTGATTACATACAATCCAATATTTTACTTTCCCTTTAAATCTCTCTAGTAATACTTTTCCATACCGAACAAAAAAATCGGATACTTTTCGATTCGCAAATCCTCCATATTCAGTCACCAAATAAATAGGCATGTCATAATGTGACATTGTAATGACGGGCTCCATTCCATCTTTAATGATTTCATCAATTAAATGATCATAAAACTCTAACCCTTTTTCATTTGGAGAAATCTCATCTCCCTTGGGAAAAATTCGAGACCATGAGATGCTTGTTCTGAAAGCTTTAAAACCCATTTCTTTCATTAAAGCTAGGTCACTTTTATAAGTATGATAAAAATCAATTCCATGTCGTTTGGGATAGTATCCCTCTTTATCATGTAAAGAAAATTCAATTTCTTCTAATGTACCTCCTCCTTCTTTTGTGATGTTTGCACGATCTATATCTTTGTCAAAAACACGTACATCAGAAGTCGATGGTCCTCTTTCATCAACATCCCATGCCCCTTCTATTTGACAAGCTGCAACTGCTCCACCCCATAAAAAATTTTTTGGAAAACCTGTTGGTACTGTTTTCATCACTTTCCTCCTTCTATTTAAGAAGACACACCTTTTTAGCTAGTGTGTCTTGTCTACTTATAATTCTTCTCCGTTAGATTCGATGACTTTCTTATACCAATAAAATGAATCTTTCTTTAATCGTTTACATTCTTTTGGGTCGTCATCCGTACGATCCACATATATAAATCCATATCGTTTTTTGACGCCATTACTAGTGGAGAGCAAATCAATAGCTGACCACGGGCAGTAGGCTAACACTTCCACACCATATTCCATGGCACGGTTCATAGCTTTGATATGCTCTCTTAAATAATGAATACGATAATCATCATGGACTTTCCCATCCATGGTCAATGTATCATAGGCACCTAGTCCATTTTCCGTAATCATCAATGGTTTCTCATATCGAGTATAAATATCTCTGAACATATATTCTAATCCGGTAGGATCAATTGCCCAATCCCAGTCTGTTGTATCCAAATTAGGATTCTTGCACATTTCATAAAATCCTGGATGCGTCTCAAAACCTGAAATCTCTCCTTTCTTACCAGAGCGATTCACACCACTATACCTAATTTGTTTAGTTCCATTATCTGGACAGTATTTAGCACATTCACTAGCATAATAATTCAGTGCCAAAAAATCCGAATAACCTTCTTTGATGAGTTCCATATCACCTGCCTCAATATTAGGTGCAAGTCCATGCTTTTCCAAATAAATCCATGCAGATTTGGTATAATGTCCCTTAAAGTAAATATCTAAATAAAAAGCATTTCTTAAATCATGAGCATTCTGTGCTGCCATGACATCTTCTGGTTTGGAGCTCAGAGGATAAACCGGAGAATAACCTAACGCTGCTCCCACTAATCCATTAGGAACCAATTCATGCACTAATTTACAAGCAATAGCATGCGCTAAATTCATGTGGTGATTGATTTGATATCGTAATTGATTGTTTCCCTGCAATTCTTGAGGGATATAACACTTTTGTGTCCAATATTGGACAATAATGCTTTGTTCATTGATTGTAGTCCAATATTTTACTTTATCCTTAAATTCATTGATGATGAAGCGTGCATAATATTCAAAATCTTTTACGACTTGTCGATCAAGCCATCCACCATATTTTTCAACCAAGGCCCAAGGCAAATCGTAATGATACAAAGTAATAATAGGTTCAATATCATTTTTCTTTAATTCATTGATCAAATCACGATAATATTGAATTCCCTTTTCGTTAACTTCACCAACTCCATCTGGAAAGACACGCGACCAAGCAATCGAAAACCGATATGCCTTAAATCCCATTTCTTTCATTAGAGCAATATCTTCTTTATAGTGATGATATTGATCGCTAGCAATTTCAGCAGTTGCAAAGCCAAATTTTTTATAGGAATCCTTATTAATCACATCTTGCTGAGAAGGTTTTTTTCCATCTATCGAAGCTGCTCCTTCAACCTGGTAAGCAGAAGTGGATGCTCCCCATAGAAATTCCGATGAAAAATTACTCATCATGTTCACCGCTTTGCTTACTAATAATTTTTAAGATATCTATCATCTCTTTAGACATTTTTAATTCTGATTGAATTGTCATTAGAGTATCTTGTGCATGAGCGAACAATAAGCTAAATTGATAACTATGCCCACTTGCTTCATTCTGAATGATTTCCGTCTGTGATTTATGTGCTAGTACCAAAGATTCTTCCGCCTCTTTCAGTTTATGATCAGCTTTTTCAAATTCAAAATTCTTAGCTAAAGATAAGGATTCTCTAGCAAGATTTCGGGCATCGCCAGCATGCAAAATAATTTGCATGGCGACAGATATTAATTCATTTTGTTCGTCCATAATTTACCTCCTCTATGCAACCTGTTGACTTTCTTCTTGTAACTTTTGTTTTTCGTACACCTTAAAGAATGGATACCAAATTGCGATGTATATCACAAAGAGAACAGCCCACCATAATAATGCACGCATATCTTGTGTAACCATCACCGAGCAGAATGGTGCAGGAATTTGGCCCACTTGAATCATTTTAGATGGTATATTCAATAACCCGGTACTCATTAAGATCCAAACATAAATCGGGCCAATGATTGCATTGATCCATGCAGGAAGCATTAATAAAGGATTAAAAACTACTGGTGCACCAAACATAATCGGTTCATTGATGTTGAAAATACTTGGAGCTAAAAATACTCTTCCTAACATTTTTAGCTGTTTCGATTTTGAGAAACACATCAACAAGTTCAATCCTAATGTACAACATACTCCTCCCATTGTAATAAAAGCCAAAGTAAATACAGCTTCACTGGTAACAATTTGTGTGGCTGCGTTTCCAGCAGCTACCGCATCAATATTTTGTTGAATATTGATCATAAAAACCGGTGTAGATATTGCGCCCCATAGCCAAGTAGATACACCCAAAGTGTAAAAGAAGCCCATTACAAATGAATAAAGAACGAATCCTGGCAACGTAGAAAGAATGTTAGAAATCGGCATAAAAATGCCTAAAATCACATCCACCAGATTTATTCCAAAATTAAATACGACAATCATTCCTATCGCTAAACATACCACATTAGGAATTATTGTATTGATCCATCCTGTTACAAAATCAGGAACACTACTATCCTCTAAAAAATGCAATTTTCCCCATAAATGAAATACAACCGAAACAAGCAAGCCGATCACCATACCAACCGCAATTCCACTAGGACCAAGATTTCCCATAAAGCTAGATAGACTATCTGCCGAATCTCCTTTTGGTGTCACAGCCATAAATAGAATGCAAATAGCAACAATCCCTGCATTGGTTGTATATCCAGGATGATTTAATTTTTCCATACATTGATTTGCCATCATAAAGGCAACAATCATAGTAATTAGCATAAAGCTATAATTTAAAATTGGTGACAAGTCCGGTAAACTTGGAATAAATGAAACAAATACATTATAAAAATAAATCAAAGATCCTGTTAAAATAAACGGGATAATCTTTTGCATACAGCTTGACACTGCAGCAAGCCAGGGTTTACTAAACCATCTATTCATGGTCGGAGCAAAAGATTCTGCCAACCATTTCATAAACCTATTCATATTTTATCTCCTTATTGATTTTTTACTGAATTCAAACTATACTAACAAAAGAAATCGGATTCCAAAGATTTCTTTCCGGGCTAAGATCTCTACTCTTAGCCCTTTTATGTTTACTTTAACAAGCTAAAAGCTAAATCAAGTAAACGAGCACCATCTAATGTGGCATAAATATCTTGTGGGATAGCAGCAACTTTAACGTCATAATTAGCTGTTACAGTTTTATACTGATCTAGTTCAGACGCATAGTGTGGTCCTAACAATAAAACATCTACCTTATCTAAGTATTCTCCCACTTCTGAGATACTTCTTGCTTCTACCGTAACATTTAGCTTTTTCTTTTTAGCTACTTTCCGTGTGTTGCTAGCTAGAAACCCACTTGACATTCCAGCTCCACAGCATAATAGGATTCTTACAGTTTCCATGCTCTTCTCCTTTCTTTTCATCTGTCTGTATTATGATTCATATCTTTTCAATATTCCTCTTTTGTTTTTCACCTTTTGATGCAGATTCTTATTTTGAATATTTTCACTTTAAAGTGCATCAAATTGTTTGAAGCTAAGAAATGTATAATATAGACTAATGGATATATGGGAGGAGGAACTCTAATGAAGAAAAAATATATAGACCTGCTAAAATATCTTTCTAATCAAAACACTGCTTCAACAAGTAATGAAATTGCTAATGTCCTTCAAGTATCTCCTCGCTCTGTTAAAAATTTTGTACATGACATCAATAGTATGTATGGAAAAAAGATTATTCTCTCATCACGATCGGGTTATACAATTAATTCAAAAAGTAATATTTCTTTATTACTAAATGAAAATACAGAAGTATTGCCGCAGACAAATGAAGAAAGATCATATTATATAATTAAACAGCTTTTTTTAAATCATTCTTCTTCTCTGGATATTTTTGATGTTTGTGATTATCTATGTGTTAGTTATTCTACAATACGTTCATTATTATCGAAGATGAATAAGACTTTTTCTTCCTATCACATCGAATTTACATGTGAAAATGAACAAATTTGTATAAAAGGAAATGAAAGGGATAAAAGAAAACTAATCAGTTATGTTATAAACGAAGAATATCGAAATTCATTAATTAATACTGAAGCATTAGCATATAATTTTAAAAGTATAGATGTTTTCAAATTACATAAAATCATTCAAGAGACTTTTAAAAAACACAATTTCTATTTAAACGATTTTTCTTCCATCAATATACTGTTACATCTATGTATTATTCTTGACCGTAAGATTATCGGTAGCGATTTACATTCCGGCTCTACTCTATTTCATTTTGATTCTAAAAGTGAAAAGGATTTTTTAATGGATTTGCATACTCAGCTGGAACAAAATTTTCATATAGTATTAAATGACTATGAACTTTTTGACATATATATGATTTTTAAAGCAAACGCAAATTGTTCTCTATCCTCATTTGGTAAAGAACTTGGAAATGTCGTTGGAGAAAATATTATTCAATTAACTGAAAAATACGTCCAGGAAATAAATAATTACTATATGATTGACTTATCCAGCGACTCATTTAAAACCCCGTTTGCTCTTCATCTCAAAAATTTAATTTTTCGAGCTAAAGAGAACCGATATACTGCAAACTCCATGGCTCAAATTATACGAACAAACAGTCCCTTGGTATTTGACATTGCCATTTTTATATCTTTGGACCTTATGGAGCAATTTAATATTACAATCAACGAAGATGAAACTGCTTTTTTAGCCATGCATATTGGTGCTGAAATTGAAAGACAAAGTGAAAGCAAAACGAAAGTTCCGGTTATTCTAATTTGTCCAGACTATCATGATATGTCGAAACAGATTACTAATTTTTTGCTAATCAATTTTGGAAACCAACTGAATCTTTGTTCTGTATTGCATGAAGAATCACTAATAAAAACGATTAGTAACCCATTTGCAATTATTTTTACGACTATTCCATTACGCTATCAAGCGAAAGAAAATGAAATCATAGTCCCTATTTCACCAATTGATTTAAGTTCTCAAATTAATAACATACAGCGTTCAATCAGTAAAAGTAGAGAAATTTTCAAAGATTATAAACTTAGAATCGATTTTCACGACTTTTTTGAGAAAGATTTATTCATCGTAAATAATGACTTTAGAAATAAAGAACAAGTTTTAACCTTTTTATGTGATAAGCTGATTAATAAAAATTACGTGGATTCTACTTTTGAAGAAAAGGTTTATCAAAGAGAAAATGCAGCTACAACTGCCTTTGGAAATGTCGCTATTCCTCATTCTGCCGACATGGATGCAATAAAAACAAGTGTATCAGTTTTCATATCAAAAAGAGGTATCAATTGGGGTCAAAACACAGTTTATGTAATATTATTATTGGCAATTAACAAAGCTGACCGAAGACAGTTTCGTTATCTATATGAATCTTTGATCTCTTTCTTTGCCGAACCAAACATTATACAAGATTTAAGAAACTGCACATCTTTTAAAGATTTTGAGAATTTTGTTTACACCTGGATTGATCAAAAGGAGGCTGAGCGATGAATAAAAAGGCTATCTTTTTAGATATAGACGGTACCTTGTTTGACCATAATACAAATTCCATACCAGAATCCGCCATTTTTGCCATTCAATCTGCAAAACAAAACGGGCATTTTATTTTTATTTGTACAGGTCGTGGAATTTCAGAAGTAGGAAATGATTTTTCGTTTCTTCCTCTTGACGGTTACATATTATCCTGTGGGGCAAACATTAGTATCCATAAAAAAAACATCTACACTGCGTCATTCCCCCAAGATGCGCTACATTATTGTGTTAATTTCATGAAAAAGCACCACATAGGTTTTACCTTAGATGGCTATTCAAAAAGTTTTCTTGATGGAGAAGCTTACGACATGTTTCATAGTTTTAAACTAGGGCAGGCAAATAATGACTCCGAATTAGCCAGAGCTCTTTTAAACGAAAATAAAATGTTTCATTTTTCTAGCATAAAGTCTATAGATTATTACTCCATTTTAAAAATCTCTTTATTCTCTAAAAATAGAAAGGTTTGCGAAAAATTAATGCAATCTTTGCCAAATACAATAACCGGATTCTTGAATACATCAACATCCTCATTAACACATGGAGAAATTATGATAAATGGTGTTACAAAAGCCACAGGAATTAAAAAAGTTCTAAATTATATTCGATTTCCAATAGAAGATTCAATCGCTTTTGGAGATAGTTTAAACGACATTGAAATGTTAAAATTTTCCAATATTGGTGTCTGCATGGGAAATGGAGATAAAGAGGTAAAAAAGGTAGCCGATTTTGTTACTAAATCCATAGATAAAAATGGTTTATACTATGCATTTTTAAAATTAAAGCTTCTATAACTTCATTATTCAAAAAAAAAATAAGAACCTGTGCCTTATAGTTTCACAGGTTCTTATATTTTATGAAGCATATGAAATTCAACTTCATTGTCCTATTTAGCTCGATTTTTCCGTATAAAATCTATTCTTTTTCGATCCTGCGGACGATCTCTAAAGATATCATCATTGTACTTGTCCAAATACTGATAAAGCATTTTCGGATTTTGTTTGAGTCTTTGATACAAGGAAATTAAGTTAAGACGATCCGTAAATACTTCTTTCGATACTCTTTGGCAAAATATTATCGCATCATCAAAATCATAGGTTTCTATTTCTAAATCCCATTTTTTTACTTTCATATGTAATGTCAATACATATGTTTGATGCAAAGTGGCTCTTCGTCCACAAACCGATAATTCTAACAATTCTATATCCTCATACCGAAAAGAATATTGTTCCTGTTTATACTTTAGTAAAAAGCCATGTTCATCATATTCAATCTGAATATAAGCTGGATAAACTCGATACACCATCTCAAAAGGTGTTTTTGGATAGGTTCCCGTATAAACTGATGCCACTATTATATATTGTTTTGAAATTTCTTTTAAACTCATTTTTCTCTTCCTTTACTCTGTTTTGTTTTCCATTTTTGATACATTGGTGTTTTGTGCCATGGACGCTGTTCCCAATAAAAATCATCTAAAATTTTATAAGCTTTTTCATGAGGCAGTTCTAAAATTCGATCTAAATGCTTCGGATCGATCCATTTAGGTGCTTTATCATGCAGAACACGGAATACTAACATAAAATGATCTTCCCCAAAAAAGAGATTAGAATCTAAACGAATTGCTCTTTCATCTTTGGTAAAAAGAATGATAAAAAACGAAATCAAATGATTTCCACCAGTGATCATTCCTTTAGTCTGTGCATCGACTTTGACGGCTGCCAAATCATCAAATGATACAAACTCCATGCAGGATAAATAATCATTTTTCAAAATATGCTTAAATACATTCCAGTAAGAACATGGCGATTGTTTATCCATATAGATTGTTTATCCATATAATAGATACCATCTTCACGAAGTTCAAAATAGGTGCTCTTACATGAGTAAACACAATTAATATAAGAAATAGCAATCACAATAATAAAGATCAACAAATTGATTATAGATTGATGTGATGTATCCCGGTAACTCAATAAAGTATTTAATAGACTTCCAAAGAATATATATCCCAATATCATAAACAACACAAAACTAGCTAACAGATTTAACAACAAAGCTCGTCGGCTTAATCGATTTTTCACATTGGATGATAACAACTTTCCATATACCGGTGGTGTCTGCTTATTCTTTTTTTCTTGTAAAGTATTTTCAATAATATGGGTCACACTACTGCTCAAAGGAAGATCTTGATGTTCCAGCTGTTCACATAACCGATATAGAGCATCCATATCTTTTCTTTGCAGATCCAGTTCTTTCTTACGTTCCTGAATGATTTGCTCAAAAGTTTTTTCTTTTTTAAAATATGCTTTAATGGATTCAAGCCCAATACCCAGATTACGTAATACTCGAATTTGTTGAAGTCGTTCGATATCTTCCGCATCATAATCCCGATATCCATTCTCCACCCTTGTCGGTTTAATCAAACCTATCTCTTCATAAAAACGAATATTGCGTGGACTCATATGGCATATTTCCGCCGCTTTTTTAATCTTCATATTGATCACCTCACCATCATAAAACACCTTACACCTGGTGAAAGGTCAACTCTTATTTAAAAAAAGACGAGATTTTTTTCATCTCGCCTAGAATTCTTTTAATTTCTTTAGTAAATTCGCATCTAAACGTCGGGCAAATTCAGCCATCAATAAAACTGTTTGCCAATAATCTTTTCTATGAATGATCAAACGATGTGAGTGCATATAACGTGTCGGAATGGAAAGTGTCATGGTCACAACCCCGTCATGTGCCTTATGGATATTGTCGGCGTCCGTTCCACCTACTGTCATCATATCATAGTTAATATCCAGATTTAAATCTTTACAGATTCGTTCCATTTCATACAAGAAGTTTTTGTTTCCGATGATACCGGCATCCATCACACTGAGTATGACACCTTTTCCTAAGCCATTGACTCCTTGATCCATTGGTGTATCCATGCTTGTGGTCACATCTAAGGCAATCGCCACATCTGGATGAAGCATATCACTTGCCGTTCTGGCTCCGCGTAAGCCAACTTCTTCCTGTACCGTACCTACGCCATATAACGTACAAGCGTGTTTTTCTTTTCGAAGCATGCGCATGACATCGACTACCATTGCTGCACAAAGACGATCATCCCATGCTTTTCCCATTAAATAGTTAGGATTGTTCATCACAGTAAATTGTGTATCTGGTGTAACCATATCGCCAATCTGAATACCCAGATCATAGATTTCCTGTGCATTTTCAACACCCATATCCAAAAACAGATCTAATGGATGAATCACTTTTTCCTTTACTTCCTTAGGAAGACCATGAGGAGCACTGGAGCCAACAACACCTTGATAGCGTTTGCCTTCCTTTGTCGTAACAACCAATGTTTGACTAGGCAGTACATGTCCCCACCAGCTTCCAACCGGCAACAATCGAATAAAACCGTTCTTATCAATTTCACGAACCAAAAATCCAACTTCATCCATATGACCGGCAATCATTAAAGATACATTTTCTGTTCCTTTCTGAATACCGATAATCGATCCGTTATTATCATAAGTAATTTCATCTGTATAAGGCTGCATCCACTTTTTCATGATACGACTTACTTCTTTTTCGTTTCCGCTGATACCATGGGCCTCGCTGAATTCTTTCAGCATCTCTAAATTGATATCTCCTATTGCTTCTTTTGTCATAGAAAACATCCTTTCTAGCGATTGTATTCCTTAAACTTCTGAATTTTTTCGCTGTTTAAGCCTTTGACAATTTCCACTAATGCCTTTCCTGCACATTCCAAATCGTGTAAATCGATTTCTGCATTGCCAGTATGAGAGTTTCTAGAGCATACTCCCAATGTCAAAGTAGGACATCCACTAAACAGCTTATGTACCCAAGCCGAATCCGTCAGTGCCATTGTATAGTAGTATTGCGAATCAATCTTGTTTTCTTTACATACCATTTCCAATTCTTCCAATAACCCACGGTTTGGCATCATTCCCTTATCATAGTATCGAATCAGAACGCCTTTTCCTAACTGACCGACTTCATTGTCTTTTCCTTTATAGTCATCAGCAGCCCCGCCATCTAAAACGATACCAAGATCCGGATGAATCAGGCCTGTTGCTGTGGTTCCGCCACGCTGACCAACTTCTTCCATTACGCTGGCCCCCACATAAAGATCAAAATCTAACTCTACACCCTTTAAAGCCTCTAATAATACGAGTCCAAGAACACATCCTTGACGGGCATCCGCTGCTTTGGCCATGATTCGATTTTGATGAAGCATTGTATATTCACCATCCATAACCGCTGTATCACCGGCCATGATACCTTGTGCTTGTACTTCTTCTTTACTGGAAGCTCCGATATCAATGCGCATTCCTTTTACATCGTTATTTTTCATCGCATCTTCGTCAGCTGTAATGACTCCCACCATTTCCTTTTCTCGTGTCTGAATGCGCACTCTGCTTCCATATAAAGCTTTTTCTTCAATTGGCCCGATCTTGATAAAAGACAATAATCCATTCTCCTGAATTTCTGTGATCATCAAACCAACTTCATCCATATGTGCGCAAACCATAACACGATTCGCATTTTCTTTTTTGCTTTTCTTGAGCGCAAATACCGATCCTAAATTATCATAAACGATTTTATCGCATTGTCCTTGATAAGCCTTTGCCAAGTAACGAGAAACTCTTTTTTCATCACCTGATACACCTATGATCTGTGTTAATTCTTTCATCCATTGATTATACATAATTAAGCCACCTTTCCCTGTCGGTTTTATTATAGGCTTTTTTCGCTTCTTCATATTTTAAGGTTGTTTCCTAACTTATAGGAAGTCAAAAAAAGAGGCCTGTGGATAGTGGAGTGACCTCTTTGAAAGATATATTTCTAGTATGCGTGTTCCTGAATAAACGCTGTTGTGTCTTCTTTATTTGCCAGCATTCGGGCAAATACACACATTTCACTTAAAGCTTCGTTTAATCCCGTTCCACCTTTTTTTGGCATTTTCAAGATCGTAACTTTATCTTTGAATTCTTCAATGGCTTGTTCACATTCTTTGGACATGATCGCAAATGCCGGAATATCCGTATGCTCATTGATTGTCAAAGCTGTTTTGGCTGCCATCCATCCATAGCCTGGATAGTTAAAACAGGGTCCGCAAATGACTACATCCGGATTAAACTTTTTAGCCATGGCTGCAAATTTCTTAGCATTCTTTTCCGGATCTTCTTTGAATGTTCCATCTCCACAATACAAAGTGGCAATGATCTTACCATCATTTTGTTGCATAAAACGTTCAAACATGCCACAGGAACCAATGGCCATTGCCTTTCCTCCCATCGCAAGATCCGGACTTTCTTTACCGCCTAAACCAGCCTGGGTCTGATCAAAAATCATCATTACTTTCATCAGTATGCCTCCTTATTATACTATATAAGCAATAAGCACAAAAACAGGCATCAGGATAGATGGCCTGCTTTTATATTCATCTTATAGATCGTCTAAGTCTAAATCATCAAAAGAAATTTCGTCTTCTTCACCGCCGGCAGCTTCCGCATTCGCTTCATCCAACAGATATTTTTTATCCAATGTCTTTAAGAATGGGAAGTAGATCAGCATGTTCAATGCCAACAGGAACAACTGCCATACACTGGCTGTCCATGAACCGGTAGAAAGCCATCCGGAGAAACCGATTGGAGTTGTCCAAGGCAAGTTTACACCGGTAGTCTTTGGAATGATTTCCCAAAGTGTGGCAAAATAAGACAACGTCAGGTTCAACATCGGAGCCAAAATGAATGGAATCGCAATGATCGGGTTCAATACAACCGGTAAACCAAAGATGATTGGTTCGTTGATTCCAAAGAAACCTGGCACGATAGACAAGCGTCCCAATTGCTTTATTCGCTGTGACTTACAAACTGTACACATCAAAATCACAAGACCTAATGTGGAGCCTCCACCTCCAAAGTTGGTAAAGAAGTTACTGAATGGGTTGGTAAAGATATATGGCAATTCTTTTCCAGCCTCAAATGCTAATAACTGTTGTGCTGTTAATACGTTTCCGATGAAGTAAACTGAGTTACATACCGCCGGACCGTTGATACCAAAGAACCAAAGGAAAGAACACATGAATGTATATAATGCATTGGCTCCCAATGTATCTCCTAACCCTTGCAATGGTGTCTGTAAGATCGCAACAACAAAGTCCTGCATCGTTCCAAATTCTGTAAAGGAGAACAGAATTCGAATCAGGAAGGCAGCTGCCATAACCATTGCACTTGGTACTAAAGCGGCAAAAGAATCGGTAACTGCCGGAGGAACACCCTTAGGCATTTTGATCGTCCATCCTTTTTTATAGGCAAAACAGAACAACCATACACCTAAAATCGCACAAATCAACGCCATGAAGATACCATCTGGTCCGATGTAGTCAAAAGACAAACCGGCAACGGTAGCACCTTCTACCAAATTACCATCTGCATCGCTGGCAATGTGTGTCGTTGGCATCAAAATAAAGAACGCAACTACCGCAACAGCTGCACCCTGAATCTTATCGCCGCCAAATTCACGAGCCATCGCATACCCTGTACCTAAAGCTGTTAATAAACCGGTACAGTTAAAGGATGCCTTAGATACTGCTGTAAACCATCCTGTCCAATCTGGACCTAATACAGATGAGATTGCCTCATTCCACCCTGGAATAGGGAAGTTTGCGATCAACAAGAAAATAGATCCAACGATCAACAATGGTGTCGTGATCAAGAATCCATCTCGAATCGCAATCAAAACTCGGTTTTTCGTAAGAATATCTGCCATGGGCATGAGCAGTTTTTCGAGTTTATCCATAATATACCCTCTCTTTCTTGAAATAACGTTAACATTTTGTGAAAATTCATACAAAATAAATGATTTCCTATCTCTAGGAAATCAATTCTCATCTTTTGTACTAATAATATGCGTATGCGCAATAAAGTCATGAATCATCTTTCGGGAAGGACTGGCCAGTCCAATCAAAATCGAAACTGCGGAAATGATTCCAAATAAATAGACCGCAAGATCCATGATATTAAAATCGGTAAAAAGCTGCAGAATCTGCCGAAGATAGCTGGAACTGTTAGCTAAATACCCTTCGACGATCATGATTCCCAAGCCTTCTCTTAGCAGGATCGTTTTAAAATCCACATCGCTTCCATCATCTTTTACGACCTTCAGCTTAAAGATACGCTTTCCAAAGCTTTGTCCCTTATAGACTTTTAGCTCTACAACAAAATAATAGCCCAGATAAAAGACGATAGCTAAAATACCGGCTATAACGGCCCAGCCTAATGGTAAGGTACTTAAATCCTGTGTGATCGTTGTATTATGATTGATCGATGTGGCAATCAAGGTAATCGGAATACCGGCAAACATCGATGCGATATACCAGTCAATCAAATAGGCACCTACACGAGAAAAGTTATTCACACTCGTCTTCTGTAGCTGTATCCCGGCCCTTATATTATGTTTTTTACTCATGATAGTCCTCCTATTCAACGATCTTGGCGACAAAGTCGTCGTAATCTTTTGTTTCCAGTAAAGCGGCAAAATGATTGGCATTGTTGATCATACCGCTTAACCACTCAAAGAACATGATCAGAAGATCCTGATGTTCTTCATTGACCGCCAGCAGCAAAACCATCTTGACATCAAATTCGCCCCATTTGATTGGACGCTTTAAGAAACCAACAGAAATGGCCGGCCGAAAGCTTGGTACATTCAAAGAATGCGGTACCGCAAAAGAATAGACAAAACTGGTGGCAGCCACTTCCTCTCTTTTCAAAACCGCCTCTTTAAATGAAGCATCGCAATAGCCTTTTTTCTCCAAATTATCACACATATAAGTAATCACTTCTGTAGGTGTGCGCAATTCCAAATTCTTATAAAACAGCTCCGGTTCAATCAGATCAATTAACTCATCTTCAAATTTTTGTTGATAGCGCTTTTTATCCAAAGCATTCAATGCCTGAAAGATCTTACTTTCATCTTCGGTACTGATAAACAAAGAAATCTGAATCGTTGAAATATCTAAATTGTGCTGCAGCTGCAGTGTTGTCAAGATCAGATCCGGATTTAACTCTTTGATCATCTTTTCTTCAAAGAAACTGGAACAGTTAATTACTGTCATTCGCTCCGAAAACAGCGTATCGACTTTTCTTAACAAGATATCCCCAAAAGCCTGATCGACCGGATAGATCATCACAACTCGATACTTTTGAAAAGAATGCGATCTTTCATAAGCGGCTCCTAAATGGAGTGCCAAAAAACCAACTTCATTTTCTGATACCTGCATATCTAATGTTTCATTTAAGATTTGTCCGACATGAATCGCCAATTCAAAGACAAGCGGATATTTTCTCTTTAATTCCTGTAAATATAGATTCGATACGACAATATCCTTTTTCTTTCGTTCGATCAAGCCTTGTATATGAAGAGCCAAACCGGTTCTTAGATCGAGATCTTTGACAAAATCGATATCAAAATCTTCTTTGATCATCGTGACGATCTTTGTCACCAGGTCATTGACATTGATGCCATCGGTTACGCTTTGTACAAGGTCGTTATGCATCGTAATGGCTTTCTTCCCTCGCAACAAAAGTGCCAATAACACGACTTCATTTTCATTGACATCTATATGGATCGATTGTGCCATCGTATCAAAGAACTCTTTGGTGATGCTGTATTCCTTGGTGTTTCTAAGCTCCGGTGTATCTCTGGAAGTTTCCACATAATTGTGGTGGATCATTCTCTCTAATGCTATTCCTACATGAATCATCAACATAGGTTTTTGCATTTCACGAACATGAAAATTGTACTTTTTAAACATCTTGTCCAAAACTTCTTTGGCATACTCCAAATCTAAATCATGAAACATACTGGAAAGTCGGTTTAAATTCAAAAAGTTTCCCTGTGTTTCTTCAAACAGTAATTGCTTATAAAGTTTCCGTTTACTTTCTTCACTGCCATCCAAACGAATACAGTTTTTAGAGCGAATCAAAGAAAGATCCTGGTACGGCTCCAACATCTTTTTGATGCGTTTGATATCATTATCGATAGAATATCCACTAATAAAAACTTGTTCCTGAAGATCTAACAAGTTGATTTGTTTCTTTTCTAAAATTAACTCCTGCAAAATATATGTACAACGCTCATCCGGTGTCTGCGGAATCGATACCGCATTGAGTTCGATTGGCAATGTCGTCAGTATTTCTTCATTGATTCGATAACCACTGCGTAAATTCGATTCGATCAAATGCGCATTGTATGTACGATTGATCGTATCGATATCGCTTCGTATCGTTCGATCTGAAACATTCATCAAACGGGCAAATTCCTTACCCGTGATCCATTTCTTCGAATCCTGCAAGAGCATGATGATTTTTTCCTGTCGTTTATTTAACATAGTCTAATCCCTTACTTTATTGTATGCATCCTCTTTATTTTGTCCATTTTTCCTGTTTCCTAATATTAGGAAATAAAATCTTTGCGGTTTTTCCTTATCTGTTAGGAAGACAATCTGTGATAGAATCTCTGTATTTTTCTCTATAATGGCTTCTGTACTAAAGGAAGGTTCATTATGGCTTCTCAGATTCATCAACTTCAAAAAAACAAAATCACACGTTTTATATTTTCGGTCCTTTTGATCCTAAGCAGTGCATGGATGCAAGTTTATATCATACAGGTTTTTATGAATCCTTGCGACCTGCTTTCTAGCGGATTTACTGGTCTTTCCATTCTGATCAGTCGCATCACTCAACTGCTTGGCATTGATTTTTCCGTATCCTTGGGCATCTTAGTTTTAAATATTCCAGCCGCTCTTTTGTGCTATAAAAGCGTATCCCATCGCTTTACATTTTTAAGTTGCCTGCAGTTTGGTTTAGTTTCTCTATTTCTTCAAGTTTTTAATTTTACACCTTTTTTCGATGACAAGATGTTAAATATACTGTTTGGAGGTTTTTTATACGGTCTTTCCATCGTTCTTGCCTTAAAAGCCGATGCCTCAACCGGAGGTACCGATTTTATTGCTCTCTATGTATCCAATAAAATCCATAAGAGTTTATGGGATTATGTATTTTTATTCAATGCTACTTTGATATTGATCTTCGGTGCTCTCTTTGGTTGGGAAGCAGCCGGTTATTCCCTGGTTTTTCAGTTTATATCAACCAAGACCATTTCTGGTTTTTATGATCGTTATGCCCAGGTAACTTTGGAAATCACCACCGATGATCCGGAAACGGTCAGCGATGCTTTCCTTAATCATTTCCGCCATGGAATGACAATCTTAAAAGGGCAGGGAGCTTACAGTAAAAAACCTTATTATGTCTGCAAAACCGTTATCAGCACCTATGAACAACGTGATGCAATCGATTGCATACGTAATGTCAAACCTGATGTTTTGATCAATGTCTATAAGACGCATCACTTCTACGGTGCTTTCTATCAAAAACCCATTGAATAAAATAAAAAGTTTTGAAGTTCGATACCTCTTTGAAAAAAATACGCTCTTTAAATATATAAATAATATCGAATAAAATGTATGATTTTGTCTATTTTATGCGTATTGATTAATAGGAGGTTTAATCATCTCACATTTAAACGAATTAGGTCATATTCTGGAACTGGACAAGCAGTATTTTGATGCCCAGTCCAAAATCATTCTTTCTTTTAAATCGGTTCAAACTGTTCTTCTTCAACAGTGTTTAGACAAATGTAAACATCTTTCCCTGCAAGAAACGCTTCTCTGATTCAGCCAGTCTCATCCCTTCCAAGATGAGCGATGTATTCTGATTCGTATTGAAGCCCAAGACGAAGAATCCTATACGTATCGTCTTCTCCGCCGTGGTCTTTAATATGCCTATCGATTCATTGCCGGCCAACAAAATCATTCTCCAGGATTTCTCCGAACATATTGTACGATGAGGGCCTCGATGTTCGATTGATTTGGATCTGCTTGCGCAATGCGAAGAAAAAAAATATAGCTGCTGGTTAGAATATACAACCGAAGAAAAGAAAAAAAAGCGAAGACTTTCGATTTGATCCCAGAGATCTATGGAATCTCAAAAGATATCATGGAGTTATTATCTTTACTGTTTCTATCCGACAGAAAATTCAAACAAATTCTATTAATCCTAGAAAAGATGCATGTTCGAGAAATGTGCACATTTGTCCAGGGCGCTTTTCTGGCACGGAAAAAAGAAAGTTGGATAATTTAATTGACAACATTTCCATTTTATTGGAAAGTAGCACAATTTCAGATATCCACCAAGCTTTTTCTATTCTTCATGTTCAAAACGAATTACAGCCTAAAATTCTGGAACAATTGAATTTTCATTCATCCTTTTAATACATAAAAAATTCTCCTGGTATATTTTCATTATCCGGAGAATTTTTTTGTGTATATCCACTTTTTAAATCAAATTCAATTTTCGTAAAGCCCAGCTGATTCCTTCTTCTTTGGCAGACGGGGCTTTGATATCAGCTAAGTCTTGTAAGTGTGGTGCATGATTTCCAATTAAAACACTGCAGTTTGCTTCCTTTAACATCTCCATGTCATTATCACTATCCCCAAAGGCGATGCTTGTAGAACATGGAAGTGATAATTCTTTCAATAACATGCGCATACCACTGGCTTTCGAGTGCCCTTTTAAAACAGCCTCCGCTTTAAGATTTGGGAAGTTGATGAAGTCAAAATCTTCCTTTAACAGATTTTCAAATTCATCTTTTTGTTTTTGATCTGTATAATAGAGACTCATCTTAGAAAACGCAAAAGAAGGATCCTCTGTAGACAACATATTTACATTCATTCGTTTAAAAAAAGAAATCACCTGGTTCAGCTGATCTGAATACGTCTGATCGACAAACAGGCCACCATGACCTTCTAAAAACGCATCGAGTCGACATGTGCGTAAAGCCTTGAGCACACGCTCTTTTTGAATCGATGTAGCTTGTACTTCATATAATATCTGTCCTCGATATCGAATATAAGTACCACATCCACAAATAACACCATCTAACGGTAAATCTTTGGCCTGTCCTTCTAAAGAAGAAAAACAACGTCCAGTATTAATAAAGATCAAATTCCCTTCTTTTCGCAAAGTTCTTAAATTCTGTATTGTTTCTTTTGAAACTTCATTGGTTTCTGGTACACGTAAAGTACCATCAAAATCAAAAAATAATGTATGCATAAAGATTCCTTTCCAGACAACTTATATATTATAGGCTATTTTTCTAAAATCAAAAAATAAGATTTTTCCTAACCATAGGAAATATGCACGGATTCGACCCAGGTTAAAATTTAGGTGTATAATGTTGAAAACGAAAGGATTCCATATGTCATCTTTAAAAGTATTATTTGCCTATACAAAAGGTATTCGACGATATTTTGTTTTTTCTATTTTATGTGTTGCGATTGAAACTTCATTTGAAGTTTTTATCCCCCTGTTGATGTCAGAGATCATCGATGTGGGGATTGCACAAAAAGACCCCTCTGTTTTTATGGAACAAGGGCTTGAAATGATTGGCTGCGCCATCTTATCTTTAATTTTTGGTTTACTGTATGCTCGGTATGCCGCTAAGGCCATTACCTTATTTGGTCAAAGGCTTCGATCTGTACAATATCAGAAAATTCAAAGTTATTCTTTTGCCAATTTAGATCACTTTGAAACCAGTTCTTTGATCACACGTTTGACAAGCGATGTGACAGTGATTCAGAATTCACTGGTCAATGGGATTCGTCCTTTTGCCCGTGGACCGATTATATTAATTTTAGGTCTTGTGATGTCTTTTCTGATCAATAAAGAGCTTTCTGTGATTTTCTTATTTACCACCCCGATCCTGGCCGTCATTCTCTTTTTTGTGGTCAGAAAGGTTGCTCCTATGTATTCTGTACTACAAAAAGCCATTGATTCCGTCAATCGCTTGATTCAGGAAAATCTAACGGCGATTCGGGCTATTAAAGCCTTTGTGCGCGACGAATATGAAGAAGAACAATTTGAGAAAGTGAACCAGGACCTTGCCAAAATTTCGCAAGATACTTTCCATATTGCCTCTTTAAATACCCCGGCCTTTCAAATGACCATGTACATGGCCATCGTTGGTTTAATGACCTTAGGTATTCATTTAATTGTACAAAATCAAATGCAGGTGGGAGAATTAACCGGTGTTTTAAGCTACGTGCTTCAGATCATGAATTCTTTGATGATGATCTCCAATGTCTTTTTATTGATTACTCGTTCTTTGGCTTCCTGTAACCGTATTGCCCAAGTTGTAGAAGAAAAAGTCACTTTGACCTCCGGAGCCCTTCCTTTGACACCAAAGGACAGTTCCATCGACTTTCATCACGTGTATTTTAAATATGCACAAAACGCCAAAGAATACGTGCTTAATGATATTGATTGGCATATTCCGGCCGGTTCCACTGTAGGGATCATGGGAGCAACCGGCAGTGCCAAATCCAGTTTGGTACAATTGATTGCCCGATTATACGATGTCAGTGAAGGCTCCATCAAAATTGGCCAGGTCGATGTTCGTGATATGAATTTGGAAGATCTTAGAAACAGAGTGGGAATGGTCTTACAAAAGAATACCTTATTCTCAGGTACGATTAAAGAAAATATGCGTTGGGGCGATTCAAACGCAAGCGATGAAGAAATTCAAGAGGCTTGTAAAATCGCATGTGCTGATGAATTCATTCAAAAGATGCCGGATCAATACGATACATACATCGAACAAGGTGGAAATAACGTATCAGGTGGTCAAAAACAACGTTTATGTATTGCCAGAGCTTTATTGAAGAAACCAAAGATCTTAATTTTAGATGATTCAACGAGTGCGGTTGATACTAATACCGATCACGCAATTCGAAATTCACTTTCAAAAATTCATGGGTTGACACAGATCATCATTGCCCAGCGTGTCAGCTCTGTCAGTCATTGTGATCAAATTTTGATCTTGGAAGACGGAAAGATTGCTGCGAAAGGATCCCATGAACAACTCCTGCAAACAAGTGATTTCTATCGCGGTTTATATGAATCACAACAGAAAGGAGCCAGTCTATGAAACCACAAAACATTACACAAACCATTCGTAAACTGATGCATTATATGGGAAATCATGCGCTTTTATTTGTGTTGGTCGGCATTCTGGTTGCCCTTTCCGCATTAGGAAATCTTCTGGGTACCTATATGATTCGTCATGTCGTCAACGAAGTATTGAGCACCGGGTTAGATAAAGCTTTCCTTCAAATCCTACTCATGGCATTTATCTTTTTGATTGGTGTTTTATCCGCTTTAGGCTATACACAGATCATGGCAGTCGCCGCCCAAAAAGTGGTCAAAGATATTCGAAAAGATTTATTTCATGTACTGCAAAAACTGCCATTGTCCTTCTTTGACACTCACTCACACGGTGAACTAATGTCACGCTTTACCAATGATGTAGATACGGTATCGGATGCGTTAAACAACTCTTTTGCGATGATGATTCAAAGCTTTATCCAGGTGGTTGGTACTTTGATTCTGCTCTTTGTATTAAGCTGGCGATTGTCTTTAATCGTCGTACTTTTTTACATCATCATGTTTATCTATATCCAATTTTCCAGTAAAAAGAGCAAATCTTATTTCTCTTTACAACAAAAAAACATCGGAGATATCAATGGTTTTACTGAAGAGATGATTTCCGGACAAAAAGTCGTCAAAGTTTTTAATCATGAAAAAGCAAACCAAAAAGTTTTTGAAAAGTTAAATAAAAATCTGCAGCGCAGCAGTGCCAAAGCACAAGGCTATGCCCAAACAATCGTTCCGATGGTCGTATCCTTGTCCTATGTCAATTATGCGATTGTATCCGTGCTAGGTGGGTACATGGTTTTAAAAGGACAAATGGATGTCGGTTCTTTGGCCAGCTATTTAATTTTCGTGCGGCAGGCGGCTATGCCAATCAACCAGTTTACGATGCAGATGAATTTATTATTGACATCGCTTTCCGGGGCTGAACGCATCTTCGAATTGATGAATATGGATCCGGAAGTGGATCAAGGAAAAATAACTCTTGTCAGCATTCGGCAAGAAAACGGTCAAATCATCGAGACAAAGGAAAATACCGGTAAATGGGCTTGGCGACATCCCCGAGAAAACGGAATCGAATATGTTTTACTGCAAGGGGATGTCCGCTTTCACGATGTCAGTTTTGGTTACACAAGTAAGAAAATAATTTTACACGATATTTCCTTATATGCCAAGCCGGGACAAAAAGTTGCATTTGTCGGTGCTACCGGCGCCGGTAAAACGACGATTACTAATTTGATCAATCGTTTCTATGATATTCAAAATGGTTCAATTACCTATGATGGTATTGATATCAAGATGATCAAGAAAGCCGATTTAAGACGATCTTTGGGTATCGTACTACAGGATACTCACTTATTCACCGGTACGATCTTAGATAATATTCGCTTTGGGAATCTGGATGCCACAGACGATGAATGTATTCGTGCTGCCAAATTGGCCAATGCGGATTCCTTTATCCGCCGATTACCGGAAGGTTATCAAACTATGATCCATAATGACGGAAGCAATCTTTCCAGCGGCCAAAGACAGTTATTGGCCATTGCCCGTGCTGCGGTTGCCGATCCTCCGGTATTAATTTTAGATGAAGCGACTTCTTCCATTGATACGCGAACAGAACAGTTGATTGAAAAAGGTATGGATCAATTGATGGAAGGGCGAACTGTATTTGTGATTGCCCATCGTTTATCCACAGTCCGCAATGCGGATGTCATTATCGTTTTAGATCATGGACAAATCATTGAACGTGGAAATCACGAACAGCTGATTGACCAGCATGGTGTATATTATCAACTTTATACCGGTATGTTTGAACTATCGTAAAAAAAACAGGAAGCTTATGTATTCCTGTTTTTAATTACCATACATTACGATTGATCGTCCCATCCTCAAAAGTAAAACCAGAACCATGAATTTCATTGACATCACTGACAACCATAAAAGCGGCTGGATCAATTTTATTTACTTCTTGTTCTACCAGAGGATATTCTTTTCGAGAAATCACACACATTACAACAGGACGTTCCTGTTGGGTATAACCACCTTTTCCGGAGAGAATCGTTACTCCACGGCTCATCGTATTCATTAAATAATCACGAACTTCATCCCACTTTGATGAAATGATCATAACGTTCTTGGCACTCTGTGAACCTAACAGAACTGTTTTATTAATAACCTGACCAGAAATAAACACAGTAATGATTCCAACCAGTGCTTTTTGAAGACCATAGGTTATTACACCAAATAAAATTGTTAAAATATCCACAATCATGACAGAATTTCCAGAGGACAACCGGGCATACTTATGTATAATCAAGGCTGGAATATCCATTCCTCCTGTACTGGCACCGGCTCGAAACGCCAATCCCAGGCCAAATCCTGCCAACACACCGGCATAAATTGCCGCCAAATAATCAGGCATAACAAATGTATCTGCAGGGAATTGTTCTACCACTGCCGATAAAAGCGTAACTAGCACTGGATAGGCAATGGCTGATACCACTGTCTTCAAAGCAAATTCTTTTCCTAAAAAAATAAATCCTAAAATAAAGAGTCCCACAGTCAAAATATTGATCATCCAAACTGGATCTATTGGAACTAATGGTTGTAAAGCCACAGATAAACCGGCAATTCCTCCATCTAGTAAATGATTCGGCAATACAATGAACGCAACTTCGCAAGCAATGATCAAGTTGCCTAATACTACAAAAATTAAATCTTTCCACCAATTCTTATTTTTCCCCATAACAACCTCCCATATGCACCTTGTCATTATAACATTGAAACACTATGCAAAATAAGAGATTTTACGGTATCTATGCAAATTCTCACATAAAACCTGTCTATAAAATGATTTTTTCCATCCAATAATTTTCCATCGCCACACCTCGTACATACACTATTTGTTTTTGTATACATCGATAGCCTCTATACTCAAAAAAAGGCTTTGCCGTTATAGAAGCTTGTGTGATAACTCTTTTCGTTGCCAAAGCTTCCAAGGCATCACATAACATAGTGCCAATTCCTTCATTTTGATGATCTTTATGTACGAACAATCGATCCAGATACCCTTGTGCATCCATATCCCCAAAGCCAACGATGTGACCATCGTTTTCAACAACAAACGAAGTGTGATCTAAAAAACGCTGATTCCACGCATTACGATCGTATTCTACAGGTGCCCATGCATCCAATTGTATCATGGTATAATCGACTGCATTCACCGTATGCACTGTATTCCAAAATAAGTCGCGTAAAATTGGCGCATCTTCTTCCTTATAAGAACGAATGTACATTTTACAAGTTCTCCAACATATGTGATATTACAGAGTATTCATCATATGGACCAATTTGATAGCTTGCTGCTTCTTTAGCCTGCACAGTACCTGTAGATGGACAATAGGAATGTTCAAAACGCTTTAACATCGATAGATCATTTAACCCATCTCCATACACATACACATCTTCATCACGAATATGAAGAAAATCTGCAAGTTCTTTGACCGCATTTCCTTTTGTCACACCAAAACCTGTTATTTCAGCTAAACTGGTCACACTCGGTGCATTGACAATTTTATCCGCATAGTGATTTGCCAATTCTTCAATTTCTTGATACATCTCTTCATGCGTATAGTGCAGATTCACTTTATAAATATCTTTAGATAAAATATCAAAAGGATCACATTGAAAATGATATTTTCTCAAATTTTTTGCCATATTTTTTTGAACTGCCCGATTCCTCATTCTTTGATTTTGCATATATATCTTCGTGAAAGTTTCCTCATCCCCTGTCGTATAAATTTCATCGAATGTCTGGTATTCAAATTTATACGGTGTTTCAAATAGAAGAAGCCGGATGGTTTCTTTATCCATTGGATGCGAAGAAATGATACGTCCTTCTTTATCTAAAATACAAGCGCCGTTCATACCAATCAAAAAGGTATCTACCAAACCCGCAGAACGGGTTAACGATAAATTTCTACCGGTACACACAGTAAAAATATGGCCTGCTTCAAATATTTTTTCAATACCTTCATTGATTCGATGATCCGATTGATGATTCTTATTCAATAAGGTTCCGTCTAAATCCGAAGCAAACAGTTTCATAAGCCATCTCCTTTTGCCCCTATTATACATGGTTTTATTTTCTTCTACACCTTATTTCCCAAAACAAGATCCCACCTGCCACCAATAAAAATCCAACACTTGCCAATACTATCCAATTCATAGACAAGGGCTTAAGTATATCTACATTTGCGCTCTCTTCTACTCTTGTACCAGTTACTAATAATCGGTGTGAATTGATCATATAAGGGGTACACGTAACAAGGGTGGCTAAATCCTGGTGTTCGTTTAGAGGTTCCATTTGAAATGCATCCGGCAAAATGGTATCTATAGAAATCACTTCATATGTATGAAGTCCTTCGACGGTATATATAGAAAAAGTATCTCCAATTTCCAACTCGTTCAATCTAGAAAACAATGCAGCGCCTGGTAGTCCTCTATGGCCTGCCAACATAGTGTGTGTACCCATACCACCAGATGGAAACGATGTACCACTCAAATGGCCAATCCCCTTTTGTAAGGTGGTATCCGATGTTCCTTCGTAAATAGGTTCTTTAACTTGAATTTTTGGTATTATGATTTCTCCAATTACATCATGAGCGGCCAGCCGATCATTGATCTTGTATACCTCCTGACCGGAAGAGTATGGATCACTTACACTTTGATTTAAAGTCGATTGGTTATATTTTTCAATTTCCTTTGCCAGCTGTTCTCGATCTTTATCTTGTATGGATTGAACATATTCTTCAAAATCATTAGTACTTTGCATACTACTTTGCTCATGTTCAAAATGATGTACTATTGGATAAAGTACTAAAAGAACACCCAAAACAATCAATGTTATATAAATATATTTTTTAAATTTCATATTCTTTTCTAAAAAGACAGGCTATTTGCCTGTCTTATTTCTTTTTATTCTTTCGGAATCCCTTCCAACCGATTCCTGTCAATACAAGACCTGATATCGTATAGAATAGAGAACCTATTCCTCCCGTAGAAGGAAGAATGATTCGATTAGAAATTTCATAGATGATCTGGATCGTCTTGGTTTCCGTAGAGGGATCGACATTTTCTGCTTCCACTTTCTCCATGGAAGGTTTTTCATATCCCTGTGAACTCAAGTCTGGAGAAACAACCTCGCTCCATTCTCCATCTGTATGCATCCAAGCCTGATCTGGGTCTTCGGTATCTACTTGATTATCATCATTGGTATCATAGCCTAACACTTCACCTGTCACTTTATCAATGATCACATGTCGTTCAAATTCAACTGTCTGCTCCACAGAATCCGCTACATTTTCTTTTGTCATTCCATCGATATATTCAATCGTTCGTGTAGTGGATTTTTGAAGATTTTCTTTGCCTGCTTCTTTAGGCCAGACACTTTCACTGCCATCGATAGGATCTCCCGGTGTTTTCGCATTGTCAGGAGTGATTGCTTCATACGTATGTTCCAGATGGATGATTACAACCTGATCAGTAGATGGATCTATGTCAAAGTGTTCCGGCAGTGTATCCACGCTCACGATCGCATACCCTTTTGTACCATAGCCATCTGCAATCTTCTGCAAATCCTCCTGAGTCTTGTTCAAAGATGTTCCGGAAGGTCCGGTATCTAAAAGAACATTGTCTTCCAGTGTTTTCTTAGCCGTATCATCGATAATTGTATAAACCACCTTTTGTGTGGAACGATTATAGGTAACTGTAACGGTTTCATCAC
>OKSF01000084.1_pt1 | contig 77412 bp, 88 predicted proteins | sample 1606061 | NCBI WGS metagenome assembly OKSF01 (sample SAMEA3541567, study PRJEB24748) | human gut metagenome | biome: human gut; feature: human-associated habitat; material: faeces | place: China | collected 2012
TGTTTGCCATCTTTGTATAATTTATAGTGTTTTTTAATTTCCATTGTTATCTCCCAAAATTCCCCTATAAAAAAGCTACTTATTTATTAACAATAAGTAGCTTTTCTTTATTACTTAGAACCATTCCGAATTAAGTCTAATGGATTTAACCAAGTACCATTATTGTTAAATGAGTTAGCTAAAGCAATATTAAAGTTATGTTGACGGGTAACACCGATATGAACGTGTGACGTATCACGACGACCAATTACATCACCAGTGTTAATTTGTTGACCAACTTGAACTTGAATATTGTTCTTGTTTGAGAATGCTTCTTGATAAACAGTAAGGTATTCACCAGTGTCAACTAATACATACCAATCTAAACCAGCAGTATAACCAATTTGGGTAACCTTACCACCGTGAATTGCATGAACCTCTGAGCCTGGATGATCGATTGAGCCAAAGTCAAGACCATCGTGGAAGCCATTTCGACGGAATTGTCCACCAGGATTTACACCAAATAACTGCGCACCGCCAAAGTGACCTTCACCAACGTTAGGGAACGGCCATCCCCACTTATCATTTTCAACTGCTACACCATTACTACCGAAGTCATAGGATTTGCCATCAACGGTATGGGTACCAGTAAACATAGCACCTGTAGATGGATCAAGGTAGTAATTATTATTATTGATGTTAGCCCAACCAGTCTTTTTAGCACCAGTCCGAGGATCGTAGTATAAAGTAGTACCATTTTCATTTTGGAATTCTGAATTAATAGAAACTGGATTTGAGTAATAATCTACATAACTGCCTTCACCATTAGCTTGGTTAGAGTAACGATGAATCAAGCGAACAGCTTTATGATTAATTTGATCGTTAATGCTTACAGAAGTATCAAAACCAGACTTAGCACTATTAGCTAACCATGGATATACCTTTTGAACATCATTACGAGTGATGTTCTTTGTGTTTACCGCTTGACGAGTTAATTCATGACCATTCTGATCCAATACGATAATAAATTGGTAGTCCTTTCCGGCAGTTTGTGTACTTGCGTGCCAACCAGCAACCTTAATTTGGTTACCAGAAACATTTACCGTATCAAAACTACCCGCATTTGTAGCGTACTTATTAGTATTTTGATCGGTGTAATTACTGTTACCATCATTTGAACCAGTAAAACGAAGAATCATTGAAAGTTCGCCAGTTAAACTTGCTGGATTTACTATTAAATCAGTACTAAATCCACTGTTACGACTGTTATAAAGTCTTGGGTAAACAGCAGCTACATCTGAACGGTCAGTTAAAGTAACCTTGCTACGAGTAACTTCTTTACCATTGTTAAGTAAAATAACATAAGCGTTTGGACGATTAACCGCAAAGTCACTCGCCATCCATCCTGTTACATGGAATCCTTTATCATTTTGAGTAAATGAATCTACACTGTAGCGTGCTTGATTGAACTTAAGGCCATTAAACCAATAGTCTACATAGTGACCTTGATCCCCGTTACCATTAGCAGAAGTAGAATAGCGACTAACTAACGCATATTCGTGACCAGGAATAATGACATTAGCATTAAATGTGCCAGTAAATCCTGACTTACCTGCAGTTTGAATAGCACCAAATGCCTTGGCAACATCTGGACGGTTAACTTGACCCGCTGAAAGAGAAGCAGCTTGTTTGTTAGCAGTCCGATCAAAAAGGATCAAGAAGTGGTTAGGTGCGATGGTTGATGCATCGTTTGCATGCCATCCATTAACAACTAATTGCCCATTACTAAAGTTAGCACTATCAAGATTACCTTGGTTTTCACGGCTTGTTGGTGCAAACCAGTAATCTACACGGTTACCTTCTCCGTTTTGAGCATCACTGTAACGGCTAATTACTTGTAATTGATCACTAGCGTCAAATGATAACTTTGATAAATCAAATGTTACATTAAAGCCAGACTTAGCGGCATTATTTACATTTTGATAAACCTTTTGAACATCAGGACGTTGACTATTCTTTTCATCAACCAATTGACGGCTAAGTTCATGGCCCTTTGTCTTGTTATAAAGAATTACATAGTGGTAATTTTTATTATTTGCTTGGTTAGTTGCATTCCAACCAGTAACATGTAATTGGTTGTTTTCGGTATGCATATCATCTAAATATGCATGGTTTCCTTGGTCAAAAGTGAATGCAGGATACCAGTAATCCACACGGTTACCCTCACCGTTTTGAGCATCACTGTAACGACTAATTACACTAATTGAGTGGTTAGTGTAATCCTCGTTAGCAGTATTTAATTTAATTGTTGAATTAAAGCCAGAAGTAGCAGCATTAGTAGCATCAGGATGTACTTTGGCAACATCCGGGCGACTTACATTTTCAACTTGTTGGCGACCTAATTCAGCCTTTGCAGTATTATCATAGGCAATTACGTAATGATATGGCTTATCCTCAGCTTGGTTAGTTGCTTGCCATCCACTGACCTGAAGTTGGTTATTGGATAAACTAACAGAATCTAAATAACCATAATTATTAGGATTTTTTACCGCTTGTTGTTCTTGCTGATTTGTCTGTGCAGGAACAACATTATACTTTTCTGTCTCTTGAACTGTAGCTGCTTGAGGATTGACAGCTACACCGTTATATGTATTTTGTGCTTGAACATCAACTTTAGCATTAGTTTGTTGTTCATTTGTTGCTTGTTGAGGGGTAGTGGATTGTTGTGCATCAGTGGTTTGATCAGCTGCAGCATTCCCACTTAATAAGAATAATGCTCCCCCACAAACAGTAAGAGTTGATAAAACTTTTGATTTTAAATGACTAGGTTTAAAAATAAGCTTGTCCTCCATTAAAGATAAAACCGAATTGAAATTTGAATACTTAAATTTTTCTAACGATTAATATCATACTGTTTACATTGTTTTGTTGCAACCTACTAAAGAAGCCTCTAAATGGTTGTTAAATCAACCTTTAGAGACTTTCGTAATTATCCGGATATATATATTTAACTTAATTGTAACAATTGTTAATAATTCATTTTTAATCGTTACGCAATCAAAGAAAACGTTTTCTTGTAACTAATACGCGCCATCACGTTTAAAAATACTAATAATGTTCTTAAACATTATCTTTGTATCAAAAGCAAGTGAAGCCTTATCAACATACTCTAACTCGACATCACAGCGTTCTGGATATGGAATGTTGCTCCGACCACTCGATTGCCACAATCCCATTGCACCTGGTTTTACTGATAAAAACTTATCAACCCGATCACCATATTCTTCAAGTTCTTTTTTTACAATAGGGCGGGGGCCAATAATGCTCATATCGCCACGCAAGATATTGATAAACTGTGGAATTTCATCAATTGATGTTTTTCGTAACCACCGACCTAAACTGGTAATCCGTGGGTCTTCTTCTGGCTCCAGTTTATAGTTATTGGCAACATACTTAGCATACATTTCTGGATCATTTTCTAAAATCTTATCCGCGTTCACAATCATTGACCGAAACTTATAAATCTTAAATGGTTTGCCATGCCAACCAATTCGTTCCTGCTTATAAAATAATGGACCTTTGTTATCACCAAACCGATTCATTATAAAAATAGTCAGAAAAACTGGACTAAAACCAATCATTGCTAATGACGACAGCGTAATATCAAAGAACCTTTTCCAGAAAAGGTAGCCCTTAGATTGTTGTTTAATTTTTACCTTCTCATTCATGATCCTCAATCCTACTTTTTCTCTTTAATAATATAGATCGGTCGTTTCTTTGTTTGCATATAGATGCGTCCAATATACCTACCAACTATTCCAAGGCACAACAGTTGAATACCGCCAAGGAATAAGATAATACAAACCATTGAAGCCCAGCCAAAAGCACTACTAGCAGGCTCAATAATCTTTCTTATTATGACAACAATCATCCCAATAATAGAGACAAAAGCTGTAAAACCGCCAGCCCATGTAGCAATTGCCAGTGGGGCTTCAGAAAAATCAGTAATTCCATCAATCGCATACTTAAACAGTTTCCAAGTCGACCAATCAGTCGTTCCAGCAACTCGCTCAACATTTTTATAAGGAAGGTACTTGGTCTTAAAACCAACCCAGTTAAAAATTCCTTTCGAAAAACGATTATACTCCGTCAATGACAGTACTGCATCAACCATCTGACGAGTCATCATCCGATAGTCACGGGCCCCTGAGATAATCTTCGTATCAGAAATCTTGTTAATGACATTATAGAACTGATCTGAAAGGAAAGACTTAAACTTCGCCTCCCCTTTTCGATCAGTCCGCCGCATTCCCACACAGTCATACTCGCCAGTTGAAATATCCTGATACATCTCAGGCAAATATTCTGGCGGATCCTGTAAGTCGGCATCCATTACAACTACGTAATCCCCAGTGGCTGCCTGTAACCCAGCGTACAGTCCTGCTTCCTTTCCAAAATTACGGGAAAAAGAAACATAGTGAACCCGCTCTGGATCTTGTTTATGCAACTTTCGCATTTCAGCTAATGTGCCATCACTTGACCCATCATTAACAAACCAATACTCAATCTCTACCGGCATTTTTTTTACCACTTTCTCAACAGCTGGATAAAAAAGCGGGATAGCTTCTTCCTCGTTATAGCAAGGAACAACTATTGATAATTTGGGCATTTTTATTTCTCCAATCGTTAATGTTCACCATGGCCGGTAACTTTACGTTTTAAGAACTTCGCAATCTTTAATGGCCAATTTTGCTTTTCTAGAAATACCCGGTTAACTTCCACTGTCTTATACTGTGGATTTGTCATTAACCATGTATCCAATAACAGTTCACTCAAAAAGCCAAAAACCCGCTGTTCATATGAAGTATAAGCTGAATAATCAACTTTCTTCTCAACTTCACCCAGAACGTCAAATAGCCATGTGCAGTACTCATCCAACGGCTGCTTTTTCATAATCATCATGTTGAAGTAATGAGCGGAAGTTTGCTTCATCACTTTTTCAAAGGCTGGCAAATATTGCGGATACTTATCTTTTAGGACTTGGCGAGTTATTTCAAGCGGCTCATGTTCATGGACATGAAGGTAGTGAGACTCGTTTGTTTCAATGTAATAATGCCGTTTCTTAGGTAAAATTACATCTACAGCTTTAAATAATTCTTCAACTTGTTCCTTATTCAAGATTGTTGATAAGTCCTTCGAGTGCCCCATCGTTAAGTAACGGCGATAATGGACCAGTCCCAACGCATCAACATCAAGATTTTTCCATCCCCAATAAAGGGCCGTCAATTCATTATAATGAGGATTCTTTTTTGAAATACTATCTCCCGTATTGTCACCTTGAAATGTATGGTTTACACTCGGGTGAATCTCTTTACCAACAAAGACTGGTAAATACATGGGATCATCTGGCATCCGATAATTTTTATGGACAGCCACTAAGATTTTAATATTCACTGTCGTACTCCTAATTAATAGTTTTTAAACATAATCATTAAAATAATACCAGTTATTCCCTATCTTGGAAAGCGATTATTATAATTCATGCTCATCAAGCCAAGTCTGAACGTCATCAAGGTCAAAACCTTTTCGATACATTGATTGTTTAAAGTGCTGTTCTCGTTCATAACCCTGGTAACGGCGAGCACGATGCCATTGCTTTTCGGCTTCTTTAACTAGTAATTCATTTTCTTGCTCAGTATCCGGCTGTGGAACCACCTCATCCTTGATCATGTCATAAATGTTGCTGGCAAATCCCTTTGTCATTAGTCCCTGCTGTACCTTTTGCGCTCGTCGCCGCTCTGGTTGATTGCGGTAACGTCGAAAAAGCTTTAACGCTAATTTCTTTGCTACTTCGGCTTGGTCTTCGATAGTAAATTGAACTAACGCATCATCAATATCATTTTCACCGATCTTTTTCTGCCGTAAATGCTGGCGAATAACTGTCGGCCCCTTTAATTCCGTATTCATCACGGTCCGCACATAAGAATCCGCATAAGCATGATCATCGACCAATTGTTGCGCACGGAGTTTACTAAGAATTGGTTCAATAAACTCTTCTGGAGTATCGATCTCTTTTAGCTTCTTTATAATGTCACTCTCAGTCCGCATTTGATAGGAAAGGTAGTCTAACATCCGGGAATATGCTTTGGCTTGCTGGTCAGCCGTCGTAATCGCTGCAATTTGTTTTTCATCTAATTCCGTTCCCTTCATTAAATGAAATTGGATTAAAACGTTTTCAGCAACCGGAAATGCATACTTGCCATCAAGATATACATTATACCGACCCTTCCGTTTTTGTGCTTCAATTTTAGAAATTTTTGCCATTTTTAAAATTTCTCCTTAACATTTTCTGTTCTCAACCGTTTATAAAGGTGTAAGCAGTGGCCGCTACTTAACAAAGTAAATCAAGCAAAGGAAGTTTTTATCATGCAAATGGTTCGTAATTTCAAATCCGCCAAAATCCAACTCACTATCACTAATAATGACCATCCCAAAGGCGTTAAGCATCCCTTTAATAATGCTAGCGATGGTGTTACTAATGATCAGGTTGCACGATTTAGCTCTGCGATTGAAATGCTCACCGCGGAAAAATGCCTTGGTGCAGATATCATCGTTACTAACCAAGTCACAATGAACAAGTAATCAGTGGAGGGAATAACATATGCGTACATTAAACTTAACTTTTAAAGGCAGTCTTGGCAAAAAGCATTCATTAAAGCTATCATATGCTAGTGGCGATCTCGATGCTAAAACAGTTCGGAAAGCAATGGAAGAAATTGCTCAAACACATATTTTCGTTAAGGATGGCGAAGAACTTTACCAATTACCCGTATCTGCAAAATACGTTGATACTGTTTCAACTGTTATCTTTAACGATGAACATAAGTAAAAACTAAGTAAGCATACTAAAGATTTCAATAATGGAGACTGGAAATTTTCCGGTTTCCATTTTATTTTTTTCTTTCCACCAACTGCCAAAAGTGCTTTTTAGCGTGCAGTTCTCCCTCATGACACTCTTGCAGAGCAGCATTTAACGCAGCCCCTAACATGATAATATAACCGGAAAAATCCAGCCATACCATCATTGCAATAAAGGCTCCAATCGTCTTATAAGAAATAACCCCATGGCTAAATATTAATGTATAGAAAGAAAACAGTCGCGATAATCCCATCCACAGTAATGAGGAGAGGAACGACCCAGCCAGGGCATATCGTAACCGCACCTTCGCATTAGGCACAAAATAGTACAACAATGTTAAAGCAATGAACAGCACCGCAAAAGTTACCGGCCACCGCAAAGAACTAAACAGGGCAATATAATCACGCCGGAAATTAAAAATCGGTTGAATACTTTTAAGAACCTGTTCCCCAAAACCGTATAAAATAATGATAATAAAGATAACTACCAACAATACGATCATCCAGATAAATGAAACAATCCGGTTCATCACGGGATTTTGATTTTCGGCGATTCCATAAGCATGATTAACGCTTCGCTGAAAAGCGGCAATTCCCTGACTAGTGGACCATAGTGCAATCAAGGCCCCGGTTGTTAAGACACCACCACTCCCGTGCCGTAAGAAATCATAAATCAGCGGCTGGATAAAATCGTAAACCGACTCAGGGATTGCAGTTGACAGGTAGGCTAAGATCGTCTTGGCATCAATTCCAATCATTGGCAGTAAATTTCCGACTACCATCACTGCCGGAAAAATAGATAGTAAAGTATAGTATGCCAAAACAGCAGCAGAACTTGAAATCTGGGCCATTGTAATATGTTGAATTAATAACGCAATAAAAGTTTTACCTTTGCCCGGTTCCTTGTCCATAATAACCTCCGAAAATATTTTATAGGTTCAATTATAACAAAATGCCTCCCCGACAAATATTACATTATTACTACGCAACGGTTTTGCTAAAACTCGCAAATGATATATTACCTAAAAATAGGCGCTAGTGCTCGGTAAAGCTGAACTCTAGCGCCTTCTTTTATGCTGTTAATTGTTTCTTTATACTACTTAATTTACTAAATGGCATTGGCATAAAGCCTATATCTTTAGCAATTCTTAATGCTTGATCGCTCGGTGAAGATATCTTATCGTTATAAATTAGCATTAGCTTAGGAGAATTATATTGAAATGATGAATTGTTTTTAATATCTGAAAATTGAAAGGCAGTCTGCATAATATTTCTATTATTAATATGATTAGTAACATCAACAATTTTTAAAGGATGTGTCTTCTGCTGCGCAACAACATACGGAAAATTATACTTGACACCGCTACGTCCCATAAAATAGCTGGGAAGACCCCCTAGATCATTTTGGTTTAGAGTAGCAATTACATCATCAACAAACATTTTTTTAACCTGAGAATGTTGTGTAAAAGAGAGATCACCAATTTTTAAGATTGCTGATGTTATATTTAATTTCATTCTTGGAAAGTCTGCAGTCGTACCAATATTATATAAAATTCCATCATCGGACAACGATACTTCATATTGACTACAGATTTTCCTAAGTACTTGTTGACGTGCGTCTGATAAATTGACATTCATCATTTCTAAATTATCTAAGGTATAACCATCATCGTCTAATTTAATTTTATTATCCTTGCTTCGCGACAGATAAAGAGTAATCTTATCACCAATATTATCTGTAAAAGGAGTAATAATCTCATCAGTATCATCTAGCTTATTAATCTGATAACTTTTGCTTAAAAATCGATAGTAATTATTAAGTAGTTCTTTAGTGCTTAGGGGCATTTTTGCACCTCCTATACAAGGTTCTGTGAAAAAGTCAATCCTTGAGTTTCAAAATTATTATAATCTAAAAATGCTATTAATGATCTCGTTGCATCATCAGATAGATCGGGATAGTTCTTAAAAACTGACAGCGGTATAGCATCAATACCATTATTATGGGTTTCATCAAAAATATGAACATGTGGTGTAGGAATATGCTCATGTGTTTTCCCATTAATATCAATACGAATCATCAACCCCTTCTTACTCCGCAGTACGTAAGTCAGGTTGTCTTTTCTATGATGTCCTTTGCGGTTTTGAATTACTATAAATTTTTCATTTGCAGTAAACTTACCATGGCCCTGTATCTTAGACTGAGTAAATTGAGCAGCAATATTAACATTATAATCATCTAATTCCTTAGGTAAATCATGTAACTGCTGATACTCTTTATCTTTCATTCGTTTCTATCCTTTCATTAAAGGGATCATACTATCTTGCAAATTTGCAACACTCGACATTTCATACTGAAAACACAAAATCAATTATCTTTTGCATCTTATTTTATCATAAGGAATACCCAAAAATCCCCTAACCAATGGCTATATACCACTGACTAGAGGATTTTTTATATCATTATTAATTGTTATTCTTCAACATGATTACGCTTAGCCGAAATTTGGTAGAAGACCAGCGCAACAATGGCGAAGAAGATTGGTCCGGCAAGTGTCCAGAATGCTGTTTGATAATCTTTGTCCATCAATGGTTGAACGAATGTGAAGACAATCCCAACAATCAAGATTAATTCAACAAAACAAACTAAAACATTTGTCCAAAAGCGGTTCTTAAAGACAACAAATGGTCTATTAAGATCTTTCTTAGCCTTAAAGAATGGGAATGCCCCGATTAAGAAGATGTATGGGAAACAAGTCGAAACATTCGCCATATCCGTCAAAATCAAGTAAAACTGTTGGGCTGCATTACCCCCAAAGGCAACAAGGAAGACAATTACACAGACAATGGTAGCCTGTAGCCACATCGCATTAGCAGGCATCCCCGCCTTATTGAGCTTTGTCAGTTTCTTTGGCCATAAGTTAGGGTTTGAACCAAGAATGAAAGCTTTAATTGGGGAATAAAGCAAGATGAACAATGCACCCAAGAATCCTAACGTTTGTGCAAAAGCAACGATCCGCGTCATAACGACCCCAAATGTTAGGGCCGCGCTGTGAGACCAGCCAAGTGATTCACCCATGGTAACCCCTAATTGATTAAAGACAACGTAAGTAACGTTACCAAGGTTAACACTACTCTTAGTCAAAGTTTGTTGGTAATTGACTGACCAGCCGAGCATGAAAATCATTAAGACATAGGTACCAATTGTAAAGATACTTGCAATAATTAATCCCCGTGGGAATGTCCGTTCAGGGTTTCTCATACTATCCGTAACTGAACCCAATGATTCCATTCCACCATAAGCAAAAATAGCATAAACAACAAATGAAATAATAGCAATTGGTGTTTGGAATTGTGGATTAGGCGAAGTAATAAAAGTTGAAGCGCCATGAATCGGCTGCTTTAAAATCCCCTTATCAGCGATTAAAACGATAATGCTGACAATTACAAAGATAACATTAACAACAATTGTAAAGATTCCACCAAGTGAACCAACTTTGGCGATTGCTGTCATTCCCCGTGAACTACACCAGGTTGCGCCAAGAATTAAAATAATTCCTAACACCCCAATCAATTGAGTAGATGTCAGTCCAAATGCATGCCATTGCTGGGTCGTATCTTTACCAAAAAGCAATGCAGAAAAAGTAATCCAAATCCGTGAAGCAGTTGACACCATCCACACGATCCAGGACGCAAGCCATACGAAAGTACCGACAAAGGCAATCCGTTCGCCAACTGAACCGGCAAGCCAGGAATAAATCCCACCTTTAGCGTCCTTAAAAGTTGAACCATATTCTGCCATCATTAAACCACAGGGAAAGAAGAAACAAATCCCTGCCAGTGCATACCAAATAATACTACCATAGCCCATTTGCAAGTAGGCGTTTGAAACATTCCCAAAGCCAAAAATGGCGGTAATGATCATCGTCACTAGTCCAAAGGTAGTAATCATTTTCTTATTACCACTCTGTTCGTCCAAAATAATGCCTCCAAAGCTTAAAATTCTTAAATAAAAATAAGAAACTATTTAATAATTATTAGTATAGTCGTCTTTAAAAAAAAGAAAAGGCTTTTACAAAATTTCACATTACATTCATACCATTTATTGTATTTTTATGCTATTTTTCACGAATTTATTTGCACATTTGTATATTTAACGGTAAATGATGTATGCCCTTTTTACCAATTAATAATTAATTTCACATTTAACCTTAATAGTATTGATAGCGTTTTCTAGCATTGATATAATTAAGCCGTGATTTTTTCACTCTAATATATGATTGTGAGGTGGAGTAAATGAGTGAGAAAAAAGGTATTAATACAATGGAACTAACCCTTTTGATTGTCGGCTCAACAATTGGTTCCGGAGTATTTGGAATAACGAGTGATTTAGCTAGTGCGGCCGCTCCCGGACCAGCGATGGTTGCATGGGTAATTGTTGGTATTGGTGTTTTAACCCTAGTCTTATCGCTAACAAACCTATCCCAAAAGCGGCCAGACCTTGATTCAGGTATTTTTAGCTATGCAGCTGCCGCATTTGGCCCATTAGGTGAGTTTATCTCCGGATGGGCTTACTGGCTTTCCGCGTGGCTTGGTAATATTGCTTTTGCTACGATTACGATGAGTGCCCTGGGGACATTTTTCCCACGTTTATTTACAAATGGACAGAACTTATTCTCAATTATTGTTGCAATTATTTTAACGTGGTTCTTAACATTTTTAGTTAACCGTGGGATTGAATCAGCTGCCTTCATTAATTCAATCGGAACAATCTGTAAAATCATCCCCTTAGTTGTTTTTGTTATTTGTGTCATTCTCGGTTTTAAGGCCGGAATCTTTACGGCTGACTTTTGGGGTAATGTGACAGAAAACCTAGGATCAAAAGTTGAAACCGGCTCAATCTTTGACCAAATAAAAGCCTCCATTATGGTAATGATGTGGCTATTCGTCGGGGTTGAAGGTGCCTCAGTTCTTTCCAGCCGGGCTAAAACACGGACCGATGCTGAACGAGCTTCAATCTTTGGTCTAATTAGCTTGCTTGTTATCTACATTGTCGTTTCAATTTTGCCATATGGAGTCATGACGCGGGCCCAGTTAGCGGCTGGCGGACAACCTGCCCTTGGTGCCATCATGCAACACCTTGTCGGAACATGGGGTGCAGCCCTCATTAGTATTGGTTTAATTATTTCTGTATTAGTCTCCTGGCTTTCATGGACAATGCTTCCAGCTGAATCACTAATGCTAATGGCAGACGATCAAACCCTTCCAACATCATGGGGTGAAGTAAACGATAAAAAGGCACCAACTCGTGCTTTGGTTATCACGGGAATTTTGCAATCAATTTTCCTCTTTTCGTTACTGTTCACATCATATGCTTACAACTTCGCCTACACCTTGTGTACTGCAGCAATTTTGATCTGTTACCTACTCGTCGGAATCTATCAAATGATGTACAGTTGGCAACACCAAGAATGGGGTCAGTTCATTATTGGTTTAATTGCGACCCTCTTTGAATTGATGGCAATGGTTCTTTCAGGGTGGAAAGAAGTAATGGTCGTTTCAGTTGGATTCATTCCTGGCTTTTTCTTCTATATCCAAGCATGTAAAGAATTCAACCACGTAATTTCCAAAAAGGAAAAGTGGGCAATGGGAATTATCGCAATCTTTGCTGTAATTTCCTTAGTATTGGTTATTAACGGCACAATTTCGATTAATTAAGGAGGACACAAAAATGGTTGAAATAGCACATTTTGGCGTTGAAGCATGGTTAAACAAATGGGAAAAAAGTGCAACTTATGATATCTCACAAAGTACAATTGCTTCTCTTAGTATGCATGATTTATTAAATCTTGACGGAAATAATGGCCAAGAATTTTATGAGATGCTCGATAAGCAGCAAATGAATTATGGCTGGATTGAAGGATCACCGGAGTTCAAGAAAGAAGTTGCCAAACTTTATCAACATGTTGACCCGGAAAACGTCTTACAGACTAATGGGGCAACCGGTGCCAATATCTTAGCCCTTTATGCCCTCATTAATCCTGGCGACCATGTAATCGCAGAGTACCCTTCCTATCAGCAATTGTATGATATTCCAAAGTCATTGGGCGCTGATGTTGACTACTGGCATATTCATGAAGAGGATGATTGGTACCCTCGAATTGAAGAACTAAAGAAGCTCATTAAACCAACCACTAAGATGATCTGTCTAAACAATGCCAATAATCCAACCGGGACTGTTCTTGATAAGGAATTTCTTGAGCAGGTTGTCGATATTGCTAAGTCTGTCGGTGCTTATATTTTAGTCGATGAAGTCTACTTACCACTTGACCACCCAGAAAAGTTCACACCAATCATTGATCTTTATGATAAAGGAATTTCAACTAATTCGCTTTCTAAGACCTATTCCGTTCCTGGCGTGCGAATTGGTTGGACAGCCACTAACGCTGAATTAGCAGAGCTTTTCCGCAAGTTCCGTGATTATACAATGATTTGCGGCGGGGTATTTAACGACCAGCTCGCTACTTATGTTCTCCGTCACCGCGACCAAGTCCTGGCCCGCAACCGAAAGCTAGTTCTTGGCAACCTCGCAATTTACAGGGATTGGGTTGAACATGAAGACCGTGCAAGCGTTGTTATGCCACAAGCGGTCTCAACTTCTTTCCCTAAGCTTGATGTTCCCGTTGATATTCATACTTTCTGTGAGAATCTCCTACACGATGAGGGAGTTCTCTTAGTTCCGGGAACCGCCTTTGATACTCCTGAGCATGTTCGCCTTGGTTACTGTGCTCCTGAAGCAACACTAAAAGAAGGATTGAAGCGTCTTTCAAAATACATGCACCAATATGACTAAGTATTAATAAAAGGGTTAGAAGACCAATAGTAGTTTCCTAACCCTTTTGTTAATTTAAATTATTCAAACTGTTTTGCCACTTTTTCCGCAATCTCACGGTAATGTTCAAGGTACTTAGCATAATTATCATCATACATGTAATCAGCATCTGCTTCTGGATCTTGAGAAGTCAAAATCTTAGGACCATCGTTGGTAATAACCAAGGTATGTTCATATTGGCAGCTCCAACCACCATCAGCCGTCTTTGCAAGCCAGCCGCTCGGATCACTAGTATCTGCTTCCCAAGTACCAGTATTAATCATTGGTTCCACGGTAATCGTCATCCCATTACGAAGCCGAATGCCTTGACCATGCTCACCATAATGCGGAACCATTGGATCTTCATGCATTGTTGGTTGAATACCATGGCCAACGAATTCACGGACATCCCCGTACCCATTTTCATCTTCTGTGTAATGTTGGATAACAGCACCAATATCACCAATCCGATTGCCAGGAATGCATTGGTCGATTCCCATGAATAATGACTTCTTGGTTACATCCATTAATTTTTGGATTTCAGGGGAAACTTCACCAACGGCATAGGACCAGCAAGAATCACTAAAAGCACCATCAACACTGACAACAGTATCTACTTTAACAAGGTCACCCTTCTTTAAAATTAACTTCTTGCGGGGAAAGCCATGGCAGATTTCATCATTAACACTGACACAAGTAGCATACTTGTAGCCTTCAAAACCAATCTGTTCTGCTTTAGCACCAGCTGCTTTGAAGTATTTCCGCGCGAATTCTTCAATTTTCCAGCTTGAGATGCCTGGTTTAATAATTTTTCGTAAGCCAAGGTGCATTCCTGCTAAGGCTGCCCCAGCTTTTTCCATTGCATCGATTTCTCGAGGTGATTTTAAACTAATCATTTTCGCAATCTGCTCCTTATTTACAATCTAACATTAATAGTATACCACTTGTCTGCCGTGATATCGTAAACCGTGCTATACTATATGAACGTTAAGAATTAAATGGAGGTTATAAAATGGCAAAAGCACTTGTAGTATACGCAACAATTACTGGTAATAATGAAGACGTTGCGGATATTATCACGGACGCACTAGAAGATTTAGGTGCGGAAGTCGATGAAGTTGAAATGACCATGGCTGATCCAGCTGACTTTGAAGACGCTGATATTTGTGTGATCTGCCCTTATACTTATGATGAAGGAGCATTACCAGAAGAAGGCCTTGACTTTTACGAAGACCTGCAAGAAGAACAATTAGCAGGTAAAGTCTATGGAGTCGCTGGTTCAGGCGATACTTTCTATGGCGACGATTTCTGTGTTGCTGTTGATAAATTTGGCGATGCACTCGCAAAAACCGGTGCAATTAAGGGCGCAGAAAATGTTAAAGTCAACCTTGCACCTGACGAGGAAGATATTCAAAAACTTGATGCTTTCGCTAAGCAATTAGTAGAAAAGGCGGCTAAACTTAATGATTAAGGATTTATGGGAAAAGTATAAGTCAATCATCGCCTACCTATTTTGGGGCGTTGTAACAACGGTGGTTAACTTAGCAGTATTCCAGATCCTAAGTCCAGGGTTACACTGGAACGTTGCGCTTTCTACCGTAATTGCTTGGTTTGCATCCGTTTTAGTTGCATATTTTACTAATAAGGTCTGGGTATTCGGCTCACATTATACGACCATAAGTGACTTTATCGTTGAAATTTTACGCTTCTTTTTCTATCGGGGACTAACATTGGTAATTGACTTAATTATTACTTACGTTGGTATTAAAGTTCTTAAATTTGATACTCCCTTCCAACAATTTATCGTTAAGTTTATTGATAACGTAATTGTTGTAATTGCTAACTATGTTTTCTCAAAGTGGTTAATTTTCAAAGATAACCGTGACATTGCAGATAAATAGAGTATGCACAAATGGCATCTAGCGTTCAGTATTGGACTCTAGATGCCATTTTTATATAATGAAAGCTTTTTATTTAAGCTGCAAATATTTTGCAATGATCTTAAGGATTTTCTCGCTGGCGTGACCATCCCCGAATGGTACTTCTGCTTGTTCCATCTGCCGATACTTTTTTTCGTCATTTAACAATTCAAAAACTGCTTGTTGAATTGTGGTCGGGTCTGTCCCAACAATCTTTACCCCACCAAGGCTAACTGCTTCTTGTCGTTCTGTCTCATCCCGTAAGAGTAAAAGCGGACGATGCAATGCTGGCGCTTCTTCCTGTAAACCACCTGAATCGGTAAGTAAAATCGTACTCCTTGCAGCAATATTTAAGAAATCATGATGATTTAACGGCTCAATGAGATGAATTCGTTCATGATCACCTAAAATCTCATTGGCAAGCGATACCTCTTCTGAATAAGGATAAATAGGAAATATCAAATCAACATTACTATTTGTTTCTACAATGTCACGCATCGTATGGAAAACCCGTTTCATCGGTGATCCCATATTATCTTTACGACGCATCGTCATCAATAAAATGCGATGATCTTCTGGAATTTTCTGAAGTAAAGGATGCGTAAAATCGCCTTGTAGAGTATGGTTAACATTATCAATTGAAGTATTACCAGTGACATAAATCCGTTTAGCTGGATGATGTTCCTGTAACAAATTATCCCGTGCCCTTGTAGTCGGCGCAAAGTAAAGGTCAGCTAGGTTATCAGTAAGCCGGCGATGCATCTCATCTGGAAAAGGCGAATATCGTTCATAAGTACGCAGACCAGCCTCAACGTGCCCAAGTGAGATATGATGATAAAAACTAATCAAGCTGGCAGCTAAACTCGTTGTCGCGTCACCAGCTACAAGAATCATATCAGGCTGTCCAGCATTAATAACGTTATTTAAATTATGCAAAAGCTGACTTAATAACTCAACTTCATTGGTGCTGGCGATATTAGATGCGTCAACACTAAAATCAATCTTAAAATTCAGGTATGCTAACGTATCGTTTAATAGCTGAGAATCCCCGGTTGAAACAAGCACTGTTTGCCACGTCTCGGTATCACGGTGCATGAGGTTAATAATTGGCGCCAACTTCAAAACCTCAGCCCGCGTGCCGAATAAAAACATAACCTTATATGGCGGTTGCATCCTCCACTCCCCTTTCTACTGTCATACTCCCAGTTTAAGAAACTTTATAATTTTCTGCAATAAAAAAAGACGTAATCACTCTACAAAGCAACCACGTCAGCAATTAATGGTCCCATCCGGATTTGAACCGGAATCGACCGCTTAGGAGGCGGATGTACTATCCAATTATACTATAGGACCAAGTCAAAGAATATTATCGCATTTACGAAGCGCTTCGTAAAGACGATAATCATTCTTTTTTAATTTTCTCCATTTTGACGACGGTGTTTTAGTCGAATCCCCTTGTTTTTCCGGTTCTTCTTTTTTCGTCGTTTTTTCGGTTTTGAAAAGCCATTAAGCGTCTTATCCATTTTCTTTTGCAAGCGTGGTTCACCAGTTAATTGTTCTTTTTGCAAATGGCGACTAGCTTGTTTATTAATTGAAACTACTTGCTGCCCTTTTTCCGGCTTTTGCTTCGTTAATTTATTATCACCGACATATAATTTTGTTAGCTCATAATCGCTGTCGGCGAGCAATTTCTTAAGGTCACGGATATCATGATCATCACCTAGACTAAGCGCTAATCCCGGCTCACCCTGCCGTCCGGTTCGGCCAACGCGGTGAATATAAGTATTCAAGGCGGTTGGCAAGTCAAAATTAATTATTGCTGGTAGCTTAGGAATATCAATCCCCCGAGCTGCTAAATCAGTAGTTAACAATAACTTGATTTGGCGTTTCCGAAACATCCGCATTGCTTTTTCTCGTTGCGTTTGTTTTTGCTTACCACCAAGCGTTGCAACGGGAATGTGTTCATGGCGAAGACGACTAGCTGCATAGTTAAGCGTACGCGTGCTATTGAAAAATACTAATGCACGAAAGTCCTTAATGCTGGTTAATCGCCGTAATGTTGCCGCTTTTTGCGCATTGGTCCGAGCACTTAAATAACCATGTTCAACCGGCCCCTGCGATGTATCTTCATCACGAACATCGATAACCTCAATGTCCCGACCAAACATCACATTTAATTCATCTAAAACCGGTGACTTAGTAGCAGAGAAGAATGCTAATTGAGCGGATAATGGCGTCGCACGTTCAATATCTTCAACTACTGCAAGCGTATCATCTTGAAGCATATCATCAGCTTCGTCAACCACCATCGTCATTAAATGCCCAAGTTTCAAATGATGATTATCAAGCATGTGCAGAACTCGTCCTGGTGTCCCAACAACAACATCAGGATGCTGATGAAGCTTCATAACCTGCCGGCGTAAGTTAGCACCCCCTGTCAAAGATTGAACACTAACTCCAATTAAGGATGCCCACTCACGCATTACTTTTGTCGTTTGAATCGCTAATTCTTGTGAAGGCGCAAGAACCAATAGCTGGGTTCCTTCGCCTGGCATAATCTTAGGCAAAAGCGGTAACGTAAAAGCAAGGGTCTTGCCTGAACCAGTTGGTGCTATTCCAAGGACAGATTGGTCGGTTTGTAATGCCGGTGCAACAGCAGTTTGAATTGCTGTCGGTTGCTTATATTTTTCATCAAAGTGTTTTTGAAATTGTTCGATCAAATTAAACCATCCTATTCTTGATCGTTATCAGCGGGGAAAACTAATTGGGCAGACTGGCGTAAGGAATACATCACTGAGTTTACAGTCTTCGATAATTCTAACCAGTGCTTGTACTTCTTCATTTCTTCTTCATCGTCAGGATTGTTAAAAAGATCCGCAAAATCGTTCATCTCATCAGTCATTGAATTCTTTTCAACTGGTGCTTCAATTGGGTGCGCATTTTGATCTGCATCATAGTAAGTTACTTTAGTAGTATTAAAAATACTATCAAATACCAATGTATCCTTTAATCCGTAAACTTCAGAATCAAGGTGGGAGTTGGCAGTTTTCCCAAAGTTTAATGTAACGGTAAATTTATCATAATTAAGGATTGCAACACCTTTTGCATCTACCCCGGTCTTAGCAAGGGTTGGGAAGTATACAACTGATTCAGGTTCGCCATAAATCGTTACAGCACCGTAAACAGCATAAACTCCTAGGTCCATCAATGCTCCACCCGCATACTTAAGAGTAAAAATATTCGGGTACGGTTCTTCGCCAGCTAAGACCTTGTCATAACGTGAAGAATACTTCATTACAGTCAAGGTTGCACCCTGAACATGGTGGTCTTTCATCTCATCTACTTTCTTCAAAGCAGCTTGGTAGATCTTTGTATGAATATGCCGAGCCGCTTCCACCAACCGTGCCTTAGGATGGGCAGCAAGCAAAGATTCAATCGCACTGTATTCACTCGGATTAACAAAAGCCGGCTTTTCAACAATAATAAATTTATCATTTTCGATTGCTTTTCGTACTTGTTGATAGTGCAGGCTATTTGGTGAAGCAACGTACACTACTTCAAAGTCACCGTCTTCAAAGAAACGGTCAAGATCATCATAAAACTCGGTAGCACCGTAAGACTTACCAAACTCTTCAGCCCGTTGTAATGTCCGCGAATAAACTGCTGTTAACTTGTACTTACCAGTCGTCTTTGCTGCATCTAGCATCTGATCAGTAATAATATGTGTTCCAATAACGCCAAGTTTTAGCATAAAATCAACTCTTCCTTTTCAATTATTTCTTTGGTTACATCTAATTTTAACAATTATTGCGCGTTTTTAACAGAAATGAAATCTTCTGATAATAGAAATGTGTGTATAATTAGTTATGTTATAAATGACTTATCACTTAATTGAGGAGACTGATAAAATATGAGGAAAAAAGGAATGTTACTTTTCGGCGCGGGACTAATGGCTGGACTCACTAGTACTTTAGGGTTCAGTCGTGCAAAGAAAAGCAATAGTACGATTTCGTTGCCTATCTTTTATGCCGGCACATGGCAATATTATGATAAAGAACGAGATCGCTCTCATAAAATAACAATCTCTCCTGAATTAAAGCTCGGTATCGATAATCAAATCATTCCAGCAACGGTTCAACAGATCAAGCCCGATAAGTTAGTTTTCCTTGATCGATTTGGTTATCATATTACTATCCGAGCAAATGAACAACGACCAGTTTCACTAACTGATGAAGCTGATGATCAAGTTTACACCATTCACCCCTTAAAATAATGTTGGCGCTGTGATTCAGCGTTTTTTATTTTTAAATTTTTTTAGTATATTGCCGATGGGCAGGGGCCTTATAAGACTGCATAAATGCTAAAATCTGGTCAAATTGATCACCAAAATAAACACTATTCAAATAAGAATCTTCAACAAAACCCGCCTTATTCATTTGCTTAAACAAGTCCAATAACGGATCATAAAATCCTTTAAAGTTATAAAACGTAACTGGTTTGTTATTATCTCCAACCGTTGTCCATGAAGCTGCTTCGCTAATCTCCTCAAGCGTTCCAAAGCCACCAGGAAACGCCAGTAATCCATCGGCAAGGCTCATCATCGTTTGTTTCCTAATATCCATGTTAGGGACGATTCTTACATCCGGCAACTCATTATAAATAGCACCACGCTCAGCTAATTCTGAGGTAATAACCCCATGAACCATTCCGCCATTTTGTAAAACGGTTCGTGCTAAAGTCCCCATTAAGCCAAAGGCGCCGGCACCATAAACTAATTCGATGTTATGGCTAACTAACCATTTACCCAAACGTTGAGCTTCATGATTAAACACAGGATCATTTCCATCGCGTGCTCCGCAATATACTGCAATTCGTTTGATCATTAATTATTCTCCTTCAATATTTTTTAGGGAATCTAATTGATGCTTGATTGTTGCTGCGGCGCTTTTTATTTCCTCATCTTCTAAAGGATAAAGCTTCAACAGTAACAAATTGCCTATTCCCTGACGACCGATTAACGCGGGAAAACTAATATACGTGGAATATTGCGGCTGATAAATTGCAACTGGTAAAGCCAACTGTTCATCAGCATAAATAGCCGTTACAATCCGTAATGTCCACGCTGTCACAGCACTTACATTATAGCCTAAACCATCAAGTGTGTACCAATTACTAAGATTAGCCTTAATCTTTAACTGGCTTTGGTCAAGATGGTGGCCATTAATTGCAGCTGTTAATGGCTGTCCGTTAACCCGCACTGTTGACCATGCAAATACCTGGTGTCCGTCATGTTGTCCATAAACAAAGCCAGTAACATTCGCAGCCGCGACATTTGCTGCCTCCGCAATTGCACGATAAAGGCGGGATGTTTCAACTACGGTGCCAATCCCAATCACTTGCTTTTGCGGTAAGCCAACTGACTGCTGGAGAACGGCGGTAATAGCTTCATTAGGGTTTGTTAAGTTGATTAGGATCCCGCTAAAGTCACTTTTAAAAATCTTATTGCCGATCTCTTTTGCCTGACGATAGCTGGTCTCCAGTTCAGCCATTGGTTGCTGCTTTAATAAGGCGCTGTTACCAAAGGCCGTAATAAGAATATCTGCATCTGCCAAGGCAGCATAGTCCTGAATGATTATCTTTGTGTGTACGGCAAGCACTGTTTGGGCATCATTTAAATCAGCTTGAATAGCAACTGCCAATTGATCTTTTTCATCAATTAATACTAGTTCGTCGACTTTTCCATTCATGACTAGTTGATTGGCAAGCATTTGTCCCACGTGTCCAAGGCCAATGATTCCAATTTTTCTCATCTTTAGATCTTCTTTCTATTTCCCGGGTAATAATCTAAAATTAAAATTCTAGCTAATGAGGTCCAGAGCATTGAATCATCAATAATCTGGACCTTTTTACATTATTATTTTTCTTGAAAATCTTTAACTTCTGGAAAATCACTAATAATTACATCACGAGCGCCCCTTGAAAAATCAAAGTCTGCCTGTGCATCATAACTTTCCTCATGATCACCTACATGTAAGATCACTTGACCGGGCTGCAAATCTACTTGAACTCCTAACTCAATTGCAGCTTTAACCAGCCGTTGAACATCATCAGAGTATGCATCGCTAATGGCTTGTAGCGGATGCTGGAAGTTAATATTTTTAGTATAACGGTCATTTGCAATCTTCAAACCAAAGGATAATAAATCTCCATCATCAAGTTGGTCTGCCAACTGGCCACTGATTGTTAAAGACGGGTCATCTACACGGCGACGAACAAATTTTAAAGCAAGCTGATACTCACGAGGCGCATTAAATTCAATAATGAAATTTTGTAATTCTGCAATTAATTTTATCGCAGCTTCATGCATCCATGGCAGTTGATCTTTCGGCTTTTGCAACGCCACTTCATTATTGCGTTTCTTTACTTCTGCCAGCCTTGCAGGTAAATCATCCGGTAATGGTGAAATGATACTATTTAAAAGCAGCAATTCAAGGAAATTAATCGTATCATCACTAATTCCCGTTCGTGATAAGGGATCAAGGTCGAAGTTACGAAATTCAAGATAGTTAATTCCCTCACGCAAAGCATCATCGATATTCCGTGTATTATGACGTCGTAAACGAACCGGGCCAAAGAATTCCTTCATACTATAATAGGTCCCATCATTCATGAACTGTTTTAGTTCTGCAAAATGCTGATCATATGAAGCATAGGTAACCTGTTCATCAGCAAAATTGTCATCCCCATAGTCACTGCAACGCAAACTCCGAACAGGCAACTGCAGGTCTTCAGGAATACTGTGCGGCATATCCATTGAAACCGGGCTTGCCCCATATAAGTACGTAAACAACCATTGGTAAAGGTAAAAGTTTTGTGCCAATTTGAAGTATAGGTGATTTTGAAAGTCAATGCGATTAGGATACTGCTCCACATAAAAGCGCTGGTAAAGTTCGTTGATTAGCTCATCATCTAAGCCAAAGTTAACATGAACGTCTCCTAAAATTTCTTGAACAATACCATATTTTTTACCTAAATAATCATGAGTCTGCTGATCCCATGTTTTAGTGAAAGCAGTTTGTAAATATTCCAAATCATGCTGATAAGTTGGGCCTGGTGCCATGCTTAGCGGCCATAATCGTTCGTCGCTTCGTAAATTTGAAATTGCAATCTGCTCTAGCATTTTTAACTGACGTACTGCATTCTTGGCTCCGACAACTGGCGCAGTTTCAAAATCCATCATGTCATCTGTAAAGCCTGAGTTCAAATAAATATTATATTGCCGTGAACGCAGATTTTCAGGATATGGATAACGACTTGCCCGCCCATTAGTCAAGATTCGGTGCTTCTTTGCCTCTAAACCAAACTTTGAAGAAAAGAGTTTGGCATTTAATGACGGCTGTTTTAAAGCTGCTTTAAGTTGATCATAATCGGTTCCCATCCAAGAATCCCTCCAATCATTCATTTTATTCAAAATCAACCATAACACTTTTGAAACATAATAGACAATAATTACTTAATTATTTTATCCAGATAATCACTTTAACATATATCAAAGAATGTTTAGTTTTTGTTAACGAAGGGCAAAATAATTTGTTACTACTGTCCCCATTGCCTTAGCGCAAATTAAAAGTGATTTTTCATTCAGCATAAATTCTGGACTGTGATGGGGATAGCTACCACCATCAGCCGGCTGACAGCCCACATAAAAGAAGCAGCTCGGAACAACCTGGGCAAAATAAGAAAAGTCTTCTGATGCATTTACAAAACCACTATCTTTGATTGCCGTTACTCGTGGCAGTTTCGCTTCTTTAAGCCATTTTTCAATTTCAGCTGTAAAGGACCGACTATTGTCCAAAACCGGATAATTATCATCGTACTTTAATTTACTATGAACGTCAAAGGAATCATCAATCCCCTTAATAACTTTTTGAATTGATGACTTAATAATCCCCCGTGTTTTTTCATCCATAATCCTAACGTCACCTTTTAAACTGACGCTTTCTTTAATTGCGTTATATGATCCAGCGCCGTCAAAGGAACCAATTGTAACACTGCCAACATCAAATGGGTTTAGTCGTCGCGACACTACAGTTTGAACGGTAGTAACGAAATAGCTTCCTGCTACAATTGCATCATGGCTTAGTTGCGGCATTGATGCATGACCGCCCTTACCTACAAAAGTCAAATCAAAATTAGCGCGCCCGGTTTGGGTTGGCCCTGGATGAAGCTGAATTATTCCTGTTGGCATCGTACTCATCACATGGATACCGACAACATTATCAACGCCATCTAATGCACCATCTTGAATCATTGATAATGCACCGCCTGGCGAAACTTCCTCTGCTGGTTGATGGATAATCCGCACAGTTCCGTTTAGCATTTCTTTTAATTCAATCAAACACTTAGCCAAAACCATCATATATGCTGTATGACCGTCATGACCACAAGCATGCATTACTCCAGGATTTTGTGATCTAAATGGCAGGTTGTTATCCTCTTGAATTGCTAATGCATCAAAGTCGGCACGCAAAGCCAAACACTTACCAGGGCGCGCACCGTGGATATCAACAAGAATTCCATAGCCATCACCACAGTCTCGTAAATCACAGTCCAAGTGCCGATAAAATTCTTTAATATATCGCGCTGTATTCTTTTCGTGAAAGGAAGTTTCTGGATGTGCATGCAAATAGCGCCGAATCTTGATAATTTCATCCTCATGTTCATCCAATTTCTTCATCAATGCTATTTGAAGCTCATTATTCATAATATCGCTCTCCCTTTAGTTACCATTATAGCAACCCCGCTTTCCAATGAGCACAGAATTGATGATATTTTGGAGTAGCTGAAAAATAAGAATTAATCCCCTTATTTTTTAAACGTTGTTCTTTCAAATACTCAACATAATTCATATAGATCGAATACCGTTGATTTTTAGGGACCTTACGCCAAGCAATGATGTCTTGCGGTCTTTTAATCAAGTCAGCATAGTTACCATTATGGTCATAGTCATGAGGAAATCGCCAATAATCCTTTGCTACACGACGAACTTTGCTATTTAACGGTTGATTAACATCCAGGTACTGGTGCGTATGACGATATTTCCCAACAACCAATCGTCCGCCGTAGGGAATACCATAATTAAAGGATTCAGTATTAGCAACCTGTTGCAACTGGTTAAGTGAATAATGATCAGGATTAGTATCAATTAGCCCGGTGGCAGTCTGACGATAAATATTCCATTGACTAACAAAACTGCCACTGTCGATATCAATAATAAATTCAATCATTCTTGCCGGGTTCTTTTTATAACGAATTGAATTACGAAATAACTGAATTTTCATGTTGTGAGGATAAGTAAATGACTGATGATAACGGTTATGAAAGTTTGCCCCTGTATTAAAATCAGCTCTTAAGTGGTTATCATGCAAATAGCAAAGTAATCGCTGAAGGTCATTCGCATTAGAATCAAGTCGCGGGCTATGATAATTACGAATATAAGCAATATTTTGCCGGTCAAGATAGCTACGAAATAGGTGAATTTTTCTCCCCAATAAATCAGTTGACAGTCCCTCAGGAGAGTCATAAGCATCTACCACTAAGTCACGGAAATAAGGATAAAAGTAACTAATTGGCGCTAATTGTGGTGCTAACTGATATTTCTTACTTAATAACTGCAGGAAGCGATTCTCATCAATTTCAGCATTCAGGTGGTGATTAAGGATTAAGTCTAATTGATCACGAGCAGTTAACCCGCTATTTATTAGTGATCTCATATAATCAACTGATCCTATTTGATCGTTTTTCATTACCTTCTCCATCTTATTTCCCAGGAAATTATATTCCTCTCCAGTAACAACGTTTTATATCAACATGATTTTCGTCTTTAAATGGAATACCTTCTGCTAGTAACATTGGACGCTGGTCAAACCATCCCGGAACCAAGCGCCCATTAGCAGTGACAACCCGATGACAAGGATGGTGCCCGCGACCGCCAAATTTACCAAGGACTTTCCCTACTAAACGGGCATTACGAGGACGACCAATTATCCGTGCAATTTGTCCATAAGTAGCCACGCGACCATTCGGAATTATATCAACAATATTCAAAACCGCGTGAACAAACTGTTCATCTATTTTAGTCGTTGTTAGTCACCTCTTTACTTGAAGTTAGTGAATGATGAATTATCAACTATTAATTCCCTAAATTGCTCATCATGCCACTACATTACAAAAAGCCCCCTTGTTTTTGCTAATTATAATAAAGAATAATAACAAGTGCTACAAGTTTTTCATAGAAGCCGTCATTGCTAATTTATTGCAAATTAATTTTATTATTAAAGTTATGGAATATAATAAAGGTAGGCAACTAGTTACTATGGAAAGGAGCGCTTAATTATGGATGATTTCTCACCTAATCGTAGAAACGTTGCTGATATTACAGGCTTAAACCGGTTTTTAACAAAGATGTATGGTTTAATGACCCTGGCGGTACTACTTTCAGCACTAACCGCTTGGCTTGTAATGAATGTTTTTGCTAAACAATTCACTGCATTTATGGTTAATAATCGCTGGGGGATTTGGTTAATTATCCTCCTGCCTATTATTCTAACTTTTGGAATTAGTTTTAACGCTACACGGAGTCCAGGACTTTGTTTCTTCTTACTTATTCTTACCGCAATTATCTATGGAATTTCGTTTGCATTTATTGCAGGAGCTTATGCCGGAACAGATATTGCTACTGCATTTGTTTCATCTGCCGGCGTATTCTTAACGATGGCAATAATCGGCACCTTCTCTCACCGTGACTTTACAAGAATAGGTTCATATGCCAGTGCTGCTTTAATTGGTTTAATTATCGCATTGCTTGTCAACTTCTTCGTTCAAAGTCCGATGATTAGTTATATTTTATCAATAATTGCAGTAATTATTTTCACCGCATTAACAGCCTGGGATGCTCAGCGAATGAAAAACATCTACCTTGAATGTGACGGTCAGATATCTTCTAACGGTCTCGCGGTTCTAGGTGCTTTGCAATTATATCTCGACTTTATTAATCTTTTTGTTAGCTTCTTAGATATCTTTGGTTCTGATAGCGAACGTTAAAATAATCGCCTAGTCATGTGGTAAATACCATCTATAACTAGGCGCTTTTTATTTGCTTATAATTATTCTTTTTTATATTTTTTCCAATACAGTGCTTCTTTGATACAGGGATAACGACGAACAAGGATCATTGTATATACACTCGTCGTTACAGCAAGCAATAGCCAAATTATCCATCCGTTATCAGGCAAGAATTTAAACCGTTCCCGCAATACCTCATTTAAGAGTTCAAATAAAACACTTTTAAAAGTAACTTTTAATCCTAATAAATAATTGGTAGCAATTTCAACAACAAAAACAAGTCCAAAGCCATACAAATAAGCCCATCCCCGGCAATACTTGAAAATATGGTTACCATACTTATCCTTCGCGGCGGTTTTAACAACGCGGACACTGAAAGTCTGAAACCAGCCTAGCATAATTCCAATCAGAATTAAGATAATCGTAACAGATAAGTGCCATTCGTTTGATTCAGTAAACATCGAGATTATCGTCATTATAACAGCATAAATCGGAATAATAATGAAACTAGTCTTAGTTACGGGTTCAAGTTGAAAGGTCCCTTTGATGAAACTATACATAACTAATAAACAAAAAATTAATAAGAGAGTCATGATTTATCCCTCCTAGTGTAACTATACGATAGATGGGCATGACTCTCCAACATTATACTTATGAGTGATTTACCGTAAAAAGATTTATCATTAGATGCTATCCAACATTGCTATTAATTACTTACATCTTATTGTAATAAGCTTGTACTAATACAATAAAGTCATTAATGGTGTATGAGGTGTCAAAAAGTTTTTTAGCTGATGTCGACCAATATGAGATTGGATCTTGGTGGTCAGTACCACCCAAATAACTTGAGACCATTGCATGAGTCCAAACCGTGCCGCCACCATCCTTATTTCCCTTTGTTACCGGAAGATTGCCCTGCTTTAAATTATAGGCAGTATAATAAGCAGCATTCGCAACTTGATTAGCAAATGCAGTGGCGGTATATTCATGCGGCATTTCAAATTGAACAAAGTATGGATTGGCATTGGGGCCTGCTCCCTCAGCCATATATTTGGTATCAGCGATATTCAAAATCTGTTGGGCATCAATAAAGGTATGAACAAATACCCGGGTGGTACCATAATTTTTCTCCATATATGAAACCTCACTATTAATCGTTGAGTTCTCATTCCCCGTATCGTGAATAATTACTCCCCGCGGTTTACCCGATGTCGTCCCATACTGCTGCTGAGTAAAGCGCGAAGATACCTGATGCTCAATATCCGCATGAGGATAGCCTGCTTGCGCAATATACTTATTGATGGCGTTGGTCATTACGATATTGGTATCAGTAGAGCGGACAAAGTAGTTTTTCCCACTATAAATGATTTGGGCATATACTTTATGGGGATCTTTATCTATCAGATAATAGCGGTTAACCTTGTACGTTGAGGCAGTGTTAAATTTAGTATTCGTTTCCCTTATTGCTGAAAGAGAATCATATATTTTAGCAGTATTAGTAAGCGTCACTGTCTCATCAACGGGATAGGAGTTGCTAACAGTCTTTGTTTGATGAGCATGGTACACACTAAATGCAAGACCAACTATTAATAATAATCCGATTATAAAATATGTTTGCTTTTGTCGTTGCTGTTTATTTTTTCTTTTTCGCATATAACTATTGTAACCGCTGAATTTGAAATTTGTTAGGAAAAATACAAAACACTAATTCATAGGACCGATAATTTTCACCAATAGTGACCTAAATTAGATGGTATTACCTCTAAAATATAAATGATTGTTAAATAAAAAAATTTATGATAAGATATTACTTGTAAAAAGTAAGTAAGAGAGGAGAATACCATTATGACAATTGAATTAGGCATTTCAACTTTTGGCGAAACTACCCCGCTTGAAAAAACGGGGAAAGCAATCAACCATGATGAACGAATTCGTAACCTATTAGAAGAAATTATTCTTGCGGATAAGGTGGGAATTGATGCTTTTGCTATTGGTGAGCACCATCGAAAAGATTTTGCCGTTTCTGCTCCAGAAATTGTTCTCGCAATGGGAGCTGCAAGGACAAAACAAATCCATCTTTCGAGTGCCACTACTAATTTGCCAACAATTAATCCAATCCGCGTTTATGAACAATATGCGACAATTGATGCGATTGCTCATGGACGAGTTGAAATTATGGCTGGTCGCGGTTCCTTTACTGAGGCATTCGACTTATTTGGTTATGATTTAGATAACTATGACGCTCTTTTCAAAGAAAAATTAGAGATGTTATTAAAAATTAACAACAATGAAATTCTTGATTGGTCTAAGGGTGATTTTACCCCAGCAGTTGATCATGTTGGGATTTATCCTCGTGCCAAAAAGCCATTGCCAATTTCACTAGCTACCGGTGGCAATATTAACTCAACAATTCGGGCAGCTGAATTGGGACTGCCGATTGTTTACGCAATTATTGGCGGTAAAATAACAGACTTTAAACCGCTAATTCAACTCTATCGTGTCGTTGCAGAAAAGACTGGCCATAATCTGGGGAAGATGCCGGTTGCTGCTCACTCCTGGGGATGGCTAAGTGATGATAATGAAAAAGCAATCAAGGAATACTTTTACCCAACCAAATTACTAGTTGATACTATTAGCAAAGAACGGCCACAATGGAATGGCATGACATACGACCAATACCTCGAAAGCATTGGTAACGACGGGGTAATTTTTGTCGGTGATGCTGAAACGGTTGCTAACAAAATCATTAAAATGATGGAAACACTTGGCTTAAAGCGTTTCTATCTTCACTTACCAATTGCTTCCATGCCGCATGAAGATATCATGAAGGCTATCGAGATTTATGGCAAAGAAGTAGTACCACGAGTAAAAGATTATTTTAAGAATAAAAGCAAATTAAATGACTTCTCGATTAAGTGGAAGGAACGCTAATAAGGGACTGAGAATTTTCTCGGTCCCTTATTTATTACGCGTTTTAGATATTTCATCTTGATTCTTATCAATGCGATTAACTGTTAACGGATATTTTGCATCTAGTTTAGGAGTAATTTTCTTAATCTCAATCCATTTCCTTAATGGACCAAACATCATCCAGCCTCCAAACCACAAAACACCCATAACTGAGGATAGCACCACATTTTTAATTACAGAAAAAAGACATCCCCAGAGCATCATAAAGATAATATAACAAATATCATAAATTCTTTTGAAAGTTTTATATTCTTCGTGTCGTTGCTGAAGCTGTGATTGTAACAACTCATCTGCGGACTGAATTTTCTCTTTCTGCTTTGTTGATTCTGTTTGCGGAAATAAGTCACCGACCTCAACACCGAGTACTCCTGCCACTAAGTTTAGGGTTGAAATACTAGCATCTTCGCCAGCTTCTAATCGCTGAATCGTTCTTACAGAAACCTTTGCCTTTTCAGCAAGCTGCTCTTGTGAAAGGTGCTTCTCCATTCGTAGCTGCTTAATTTTATTAACCATTTTAATTCCTCCCTTCTAATTTTACTCTCGATAATACCCTTTCATATTTTTTCTTGCCACGTCATTTAGGCGACAATAACCCGTCAATTAGCCGTCAGCAAATTAATTTCCCGGGAAATACAAATATCGCTATTTTCTCTTATGAATTTTGTATTTCGATAACTAAAAAGGATTAACCAGTGAATAGCTATAAATCACTGATTAATCCTTTTTATTATTAATTGAAATGGAGAACTTCATTTACCGGCCGGCGCTTTGATTGATAGGTATTGATTGAATCGGCAGTTGGGTAACCTAGTGAGATACCAACAATAAAACGTTCATCTTCTGGAACCTGCAATATTTGATGAAGGATCGCGGGAAAGCGGACACTATTATATGTTGGAATAGTGCTTAATCCATTATCGGTAGCTGCTAGCATAAGATTTTCCGCGAACAATCCCGCATCAAAGACCGACCAATCAGGGGATGCCTTAGGAATTGTGATATAAAGGATAACCGGTGAATGATATAAGGTATCGCTGGCATTGGTCATTTTTTCATGAGCTTCATCAAAACTAGCAAAGTGGTGAACAATCTCATGGCGCCATTGTTTCATATTTACTTGCGCTTGGGGAGCCCATTCTTCACGCCCCATCACCGATAGATCTGGCTGTCCATGATTCCCCGCTTTATCTTGTTCATGATAAGCATTTTTAATTTGCTGAAGAGAATCACCCATTGCACAGTAGACCTGCCATGGCTGTGAATTAACCCATGATGGTGCTCGCTGTGCTAATTGAACAATTTTAGTAATAATTTCATGTTCAACCGGCTTGTCCTGAAATTCACGAACCGAGTGGCGTTGATTAATCGCTTCTTGTAATTCCATAGTTTGATTACCTCCTAATTAAAGCTCTTACTAAAGTTTAGCATAATTCAGGAAATAATTTTTAACATCTACCGTTTCAAAACTTATGGCAACAGTCCTGCTATTTTGTCGCCTAAAGTTGGATAAATTGCCATTATCTTCTGCCGATACTCATTACCATCAATCTGTAAACCAATAATTGGAATAAAGTTATTGATATCGTCTGCAGCGTAATCACCTATTTCACTAGCTCCTACCAATTGTCTTCCCTTAAAGACCAGTGTTAAGGTGCTAACTTGGTCATTTTGTCCTGCGTATAAACTTCCATATTTAAGGGGAATTCGCTTAATTTGGTACTGAGAGTCATCTGCAACACTATCTGCATTAACACCAACACGTGCAACCTCAGGAAAAGTAAAGGCAGCTTGACCAATCAACGGGTACGTAATTGGCTGGGTAGTCTCACCTGTTAAATAATCAAAGAGATACTGTCCTTCAAACTCAGCAACCGGTGTTAACTTAGGCTCTTGGCGGCTGACTACATCACCAATCGCATATACCCCATCAACTGAAGTCATCATATGGTCATCTACTTTGATGCCATGATGATCATATTTAATATTTGTATTATCTAATGCCAATTTCTCAATATTAGGATGGCGCCCGGTTGCATTAAGTATGTAATCAGTTCTAACTTCTCCCTGGTCGGTTGCTATGATCAACTCACCTTTTAATTGACTAACTTTTTGCGTGTTTGCATTAAAAATAAACTTAATTCCCCGCTCCTTCATTGCCTCAACAAGCATTTCATCTTCTGCTTGAGTAAATTCTCGCAATACACGATCAGAGTGAATAATCATCGTTACATCCGCACCGGCAGCCGCCACTAGGGTTGCTAATTCAAGGCCAACGAACCCCGCACCGATAACAGCAACTCGCGATGGCAGGGTTTTCAAGGATAGTAAATCATAATTTGTGTGTAAATACTCTTTTCCCGGAATATCTAAAATGTTGGGTGTTTGTCCTGTTGCAATAATAATATGGTCAGCCTGGTACTGACGACCATTAACGCTCACCGTTTTGTCACCGATGAAGTGAGCATAGCCTTCCTCAACATCATGACTTTTCTCAATAATTGAGCGCGTTTCATCTGGCCATGGATTGAATCGGCTAAGTTTCGTTTTCATAAGTGCCTGCCAATCTAATTTTGCTGGCTGACTAATGCCACGTCCCATTAGTTGCTGTGATTGAAGAACCGTTCGTGCTGCGCCTTCAAGAAAGATTTTGGGCTCACAACCATAATTCGGGCAGGTTCCGCCAAATTCAAAGCCCTCAATGACTAATACATTGTGATTCGTTTTTGCTAATAAGTTTGACATTTTATATGCTGCTGGACCAGAACCAATTAAAATTTCATTATATTCTTTCATGCTCGTCCCTCCAAAAAACACGGACCATTACGTTACTATTGCTTATTAAAAAATGTAAAATCTGATTCTTTACGTATATATATTATAGAGGTTGCAAAAACAATCAAGGAGGACACGAAAAAATGAATAAAAATTTAAGTCGTGAGCAGCAAATTGCACTAATCTATGACTGTTGGCAGAAAATGACTATTACCAGTGATCCTATGTTTGGATTGGTAATGCAAAATAAGAAAATTTGTCTTGAACTAATTAATCGCGCATTGCCAAATCTCAAGGCTAAGGAAATTGTCCAATTAGAGACTCAAAAAGATGTCAATTCTGTCAACTCTCATCGGGTTCGCTTTGATGTCTATGTCCGTGATAGCCAAAATAATATCGTCGTCATTGAAATGCAGGTCAACGATCAAAAAAATTTACCGGCACGATTGCGTTATTATCAGGAACAAGTTGACCATGGATTGCTACATCCAGGAGAAGACTACTCAATTCTTAATCAGTATCCCACATATATTATTATGTTCTGTAATTTTGATTATTTTGGTCGAGGATGGGCACGTTATGAATTTGAACTAACTTGTACTAAGGACCAGCATTTAAAGTTTAATGATAAACGAACAGTCGTTGTCCTCAACGCTCTTGCCAACGAATTCGATAAAGATGACCAAGCAATCAAAAGCTTCCTTGCTTTAATGCGTAATAAGAGTAACAATAATAGTAGATTTATTGCGCAAATCCAAAATGAGATTAAGCAGATTAAAGACGATCCAGAAAGGAGAAATGGCTTTATGAAGTACGAAATCAATTTGATGGATGCTAAGAGAGAAGGACGCGAAGAAGGAATTAGAGAAGGGCTTAAAGAAGGACAAAGAGCAGCAAAATCGGATGGAATTAAGACTTTGATTAGCACCCTTCAAGAACTGAATATAGAGCCTGTAGTGATTAAACAAAAAGTCAGTGAAAAATATCATTTAACTGAGCAAGAAGTTGAAAAATTTTTAAAATAAGGATAAACGAATAAAACGTCTTTTCCCTCTGCTTTGGAGCTAAAAAGACGTTTTTTACTTTACCAATGATTGATCGTACTTATTTACTACTCTGTTTAATTGGAATCCGAATAATCGTTTTCAAATTTTCTGGCTTAGTTCGACGAGGATCGGATAGGTAAATTTCATGATGATGACGCTGATCCGTGTAATTTAGTTGATACCTTGCTTGTTTAATAAAATCATAAAGTTTAGCAACAGTTACTGGCTCATTATCATACGGACCAACATGCATAACTTGTGCACACTGTCCCTCTTCGATTGAAGTTAATTTGACTGGTGTAAAATCCAACTTTTTCTTAGCAGTTGCTTCCTTAACAGCCCACTGAAAAACTTCTGAAGTTACAAAGCTTGGCATCCGAATCGCTGAAATGAAGTGAAAAGCCTCTTTATGCTGATAATCAACGCCCTTAACTCCCGGCTGCCACCAAAAAACTTCAAGTGGCGGAACCACAAAATCAAAGTAACCACCTGGTTGATATTCACCCATTTTACTCATCTTAATAGTATAGGCGAGACTATAAAGTAATTCGAGTGCATGTTGGTATTCCCCACCTGCTTGATTAGGGTCACCACTACCATGAACCGTTAAATAAGTCATAGTTGGAACATCAATTAGAGTAGGTTTCTTGCTCGGTCGATAGAATTTTTTCTCTTCTTTCTTAAAATCATAAGCCATATTTGATTTCTCCTTTTTGCTGATTAATAAGTGATTGCAGGCTTTGAAAATCATTTTAAGATTAATCTGATCCGATACTATTTTGGTGACTTCTTCAGTTGAATTAACTTTGATGCAGAAAAAATACAAGCAATTCCATTGGCAATCGTCAAAAAGATCAAAATATCCTCCAGCCAATCGTAACGGTTCGGAATTTCTGTACAAAGAAGAATTAAAAATAGCGAAGTAACACTCATTGTGCTGGCGAGCATCTGCTCATACTGCTTTTCCTTATTTGATTTTAGGTTTTCTCCTAAATTATTTTGGTGGTTATAATCACCATTTTCGTATTTCTTCTTAATGGTATCGTGAAGTGTCCTTAGTTTCATTGGCGTGTTCTCCTTACCGCTTTGTTAAAACTATAATTTTTATCATCAGTTAACATTATTTTCCGTCCTGTAAGGCTCTATTTTTAGTTTTCGCCCCTGATTACAAATTATATGTAGGCTCGTATTCATTTTGCGATAACGTTTCTTGGATTCTAGATTGATCTTGTTTATAGTTTTTTATGCTGAAAAATCCAATAACCGAATAGCGTAAATAAAATAGTATAGATGATAGTTCCCCACAACAGCTGTTGATTAGAAAGTAATGATGATTGATGATAAGTCGCATAATTATAATACTGGGTAGTTAAATTCAACATATTAAATGGATTCCATCGAATAATCGCACTAGGTCCCACATGAGCTAACAATAAATTAGCCGATAAACCACTACCCATAAAAATAATTAAAGCATTAGTTGCAATCACCACGGTATTAGAGTTAATTATACAGGAAGTTAAACAAATTGAACTAATGATTAAGGTGGAAGTAATTAAATCCACACCAGTATTAGCAATCATATTAATAACTAATGGCTGATGATATTGATAGGTAGCAGTCCATGAGACCGGATTATTAATAATTGGAAAAATATTAAGAAGAACCGTCACCAAAATTGCAATCCCGTGTAAAAACAAATTATATAAGAATAAGGTAATGAACTTAGCAAAAAAGACCACTGACCGACTATGTGATCGATATATTAAAGGAATAATCGTTCCGTTTTGAAACTATAAAGAAAAGATTGTCGAACCAACAATCACTAATAATAGCATGATAATAGTACTCGAATCATAGCAGGTCATCACTAACAAATTACTATAGGTCCGTCCCATTGCCAGCCCAATAATAATCATCACGATAACCATGACAATAACCATTAACCAGGGTAATTTCCGATGATTAAGTTTATATAATTCTCGATATAGCTCAGTACTCATTCGTCTCCCTCCTTTCCTATAATCTAATCTTTCTGAAGACTAGGATCCCAATTAAGAGGAAAACAACTACATAAATTAAGTTGCCAATAATCAGTTCATTATTCGTTAATGCAGAACTTTGGATTACGCTCGAATTCGATAATTGGGTAATAATATTAATCATATTAAGCGGATTCCAAGCAATTATTGGTTTAATGCCAGGAAATGTCTGCATTATAAGTCCTGAAATATTAGCACCGAGAAAGCCAATAAATAAACCAATTACAATCACAACTGCACTCGATTTAAATAATGAAATTAAGAGCATTGACAAGCTAATTATAAATAGCAAGTAGATTCCAACACCTAATAGGTTAAGCAATAGGGAATTGAACAGGGTATGCTGGTGGTAGATCGATTGCCAGGCAAAATGACTATTAACCAATACGGCTTTAATGATTAAAGTAAAAATAAATCCGGCAATTAAAAGAATAATGCTATATACGATTAGGACAATTAATTTTGCGACAAAAACTCCCCAACGATTGGGACTCTTGTATAGCAACGTGGTCATTGTATTATTCTTTAATTCCATTGCAATAAAGTTAGCGCTTAACGTAATCATGATAATAATCACCCACTGACCAGTGCCAAAGCCTTGAGAAATGAGATTTTTAGTAATATAAGCAGTCGGCGTTGCTGAATATAGCATTAAGCCGAAAAGGACAATCACCGCCACCCAAGAAGACCGCTGGTGGATCATCTTATAGAATTCGTGGGAAAGATTTGTTTTCATTGTGTATCCCTCCGATTCTTTTTAAGAACATTAACAACTACTTGTTCAAAATTTTGGTGAACCGGAGTTAGTTCGCGTAACATGATCTGATGCTGGTAAAGTAAATTTTGTACTTGATCAACGTCAGTAATATTAATAATTAAATAGTTATCATTCTGATGAACATCAAGCCCGCTATTAGTCAAAATTACTTTTGCAGCGGAATTGTCCGTAGCTTTTAACTTAACTTTGCTTACGGGAGTATTCTTAAATTGATCAATTGGAACATCCATAATAATTTCATGATGGTTAAGGATAATTACTGAGGTCATCACCTTTTGAAGTTCGCTCAAAACATGACTTGAAATAAGGAAAGCTGTTCCCGCCGTTGCATAACGATGAATAATTTTGCGGACTAAAATGGTTGCTTCAATGTCTAGCCCATTCATTGGCTCATCAAGGATAACTAATTGGGGATGATTTAAAAGCGCTAATGCAATTCCTAACTTTTGCTTCATTCCAATCGAATAATCGCCTGCTCGTCGATCAATATATTGATCCATTTCAAGCATTGAAACTATTTTTTCTAGCTCAGTCTGGTCATTAGTATAAAGTGATAAATTCTCACGGCCCGTCAAAAAAGGATATAAGGCTGGGTTTTCAATTAAAGCACCAACATGTTGAAGCGCTGTATGTTTAGTCGGCGTAATCTTTTGTCCATTAAAAATAATCGTTCCAGTAAACTTAGTTAATCCTAGAATTGTTTTCATTATTGTAGACTTACCAGCTCCATTAGGTCCAATTAGGCCAATAATTTCACCAGATTGAATTTTAAATGATGCATTATTAATAACTCTATGGCGCCCGTAATAGATATTGAGGTTTTTAACCTGTAACATTCTCATCACCCCTAATTTTGTAACCGTTTTACAACCTAATTATAAAATGGGGGGGGGTAAAAGTACAATGATGGTTTAACGATAAAAGCCACTAGCCTGGAATTTCACCATAACTAGTGACCTATGAGATTAATATTTCCTGGGAAATATGCGATGTAATAATTTAGTTTTGCTGTCTAATTTGATTAATAGCGCCTTTCAACTCCTCGCTAAAATCGCCTAAGCCTTTCGTCTAGCAAATCAAGCCCCTTTACTACGACATACTTCGGTAATAGCATCTGGAGATTTCTCCTTTTCGATCCGTTTTCTAAAGTCCAGAAATTTGTTGAAGCACCATTATTTCATCCTAACAATTATTAAAAGTCAATTATTATTTTGGTAATCAATTAACTCTTTAATATCATGACACTTTGCGAGGACCTCTTGATATTGTTCCTGAATATCAGGAGCTACCCGTTCACCTTCATCAGTATCAACCATATGAATCTCCTCAGTTCCCGCCTCAAGAGCAGTTTTAAAATACCACATCTTATAGTGAAGGAAGTCTAATTGTTCTTGCAACTCAGCAATTTGCTTCATTACTGTTGCCTCTTCTTTAGCTAACAAATCGTAACGTGCATCTAAAGTTACATCGCCTGCCATACATAAATCAATAAAATGGCGGATTTCGCTGATCGACATTCCACATTTCTTCATACATTCGATTACTTCTAAAAAATTCAGATCATTTTCTTTGAAACTTCGTCGTCCTGCTTCATCACGGTCAACAAATGGTAGCAGACCCTTTTTATCGTAAAAGCGAAGGGTTGAAGTCGGTAAATTTAATTTTTCAGCAACTTGGCCAATTGAGTAACGCATAAATTTTTCTCCTTTTCCTGTTGACTTAAACCATGGTTTAACTTGTATGATAGCACATGAAATTAAAAGAAATTACAAGGAGTGATATTCAAATGCCAAAAAGTGAATTACAAAAGTTAATTGATGGTGAATGGTACAAGGTCAACGATCCAGAAGTGGCTAGTCGAAAGATTAACTCAGCAGTCCTCTGTCAAGAATTTAATAATATTCCCGAAAATGAACCAGCAAAACAGGAAGCAAAAGCTCGTGAAATATTTGGCTCAGCAGGAAAGAACTTAGTCGTTCACAGCCGACTAAACGTTGATTATGGGACGAATATTCATGTTGGTGATAATTTCCTCGCTAATTACAACTTAACCGTTTTGGATATTGCTCCGGTTAAGATTGGTAATAACGTTTGGATTGGTCCAAACACTGACATTTATACCGTTAACCATCCGCTGACCGCTAAAGGACGACAAGAACGTCTCGGCATCGGTAAGCCAGTAACAATTGGAAATGATGTTTGGATTGGTGGTCATTCAACAATCTGTCCCGGAGTAACGATTGGGAATGGTGTCGTCGTGGCAGCAGGTTCTGTCGTTACAAAAGACGTTCCAGATAACGTTGTCGTTGGTGGCGTGCCCGCAAAAGTAATTAAGAAGATTGAACAAGAGGATTAGATTATTAGTGTAAGTATTTTTGTCCTGCTATAACTTATCAGCCCATCTCTGTTAGGCAATTGGCTATTTGTTTCATGCACTTTCTTCTCTTGCGTACTAGGTCTAAAAATAGCAATAAAAAGGGTAATAAGATGAGATTTAATAATTCCTATCTTATTATCCTTTTTAGATACTTATTAATGTAATTCACTAATCATGACAATAGAACCATCATTATAAGATAAACTACTATTTCCTAGAGAGTTTACTATCATACCAAGAAAGTAATCCAATAATAAAAACAACTACTAATAACGCCAAAAAATACTTCATGAACTTTCAATCCTCCTTGTGCTGAATAATTTTCCAAACAGCATCATCAAATCTTCTTTTTTTAAAGTAATAAGGTTTATCTACTTCAGTTATTTTCCGTAAAACATGACACGGATTTCCCACAGCGACCACGTTATCAGGAATATCTTTAGTGACAATACTTCCTGCCCCAATCACCGTATTATTGCCAATCGTAACTCCTGGACATACAGTAACATTCCCACCTATCCAGACATTGTTGCCAATAGTTATAGGAATTCCATATTCATATCCTGAATTACGGCTCACCGGATGGATAGGATGCCCTGCCGTAATAATACATACTCGAGGACCAAACATAACATGATCACCAATTACAACTTTCCCAACGTCAGATATGAGGCACCCTGTATTAGCATAAAAATAATCCCCAATTTCAATATGACTTCCATACTCACAATAAAATGGTGGCTCTAGGTATATTTCTGTTCCATGTTTTATCCCAGACTTAGCGATTAACTCTCGTCCTCTTTTTATGTCAAACGGCATTACACTGTTATACTCACGAAATATCTTCTTAACTTTTAGCTGCTCCTGCATAATCTCATTAGTCGAAATATACGCCATCTCATTGTCACGTCGATAAAAATTATCCATTTTGATAACTCCCCTACATCATTTAATAATGTAATTATATTTGCTAATAAAACTGAAAACTATTAAAATATCATCTAAAAATATAAGGAAATTGTTTATGGATTTAAAAGATTTAGAAAATGTCAATTATAGTTTCAGTGATTATCCTGTATTAATTGAATATGATAATCTATCATCTTACCCAGATTTTCGCGCAATCAACCATTGGCATGACGACTTCGAACTCACATATATTTTTGATGGCCAAATGGACTATAACATTAACGGAATAATTATTACTTTATCCAAAGGAAACGGAATTTTTGTTAATTCTAAACAAATGCATTTTGGTTTTAGCGCAAGACATCAAAATTGTTTATTCTTATGTATCGTTTTTAAGCCAACTTTATTATGTATCAATTCAATCATTGAAAAAGAGTATGTTAAGCCCATCATTAACAATGGACTACCATTTCTAAAATTAAATAATCAAGACCCACTACAAGGGGAAATTTTGTCACTTTTACTAAAGATAAAAAAATCTACACATTCCAAATTAGCAATTCAATCTATACTATTCGCCATTTGGAACAATTTATATCAAATTCTTCCTAAATCCCCCCAAAAACTTTCAGAACAAAATAATGATTTTTCACTATTAAAGTCAATTCTTACCTTTATTGAAAATAATTATCAAAATAGATTAACATTATCTGACCTAGTAAAAAAATTCGGCATAAGCAAAAGTAAAATCATTAAATTATTTAATCGATACCTTCAGCAAACACCAATAGAATACTTAAATAGTTTTAGGATCAAAAAGGCCTGCCAATTATTAACTTCAACTGATCTAACAATTACTGAAATTGGGTTCAGCGTTGGTTTTAATGATAGTAGTTATTTTGCGAAAACTTTCAAACAAAAAATGAGAAATACTGCACGTGAATATCGCAAAAAACACGAGGAAGATAATAACTTAAAGACTGGAAAACATACTTCATCTTAAGCTATACAACGCACATTCAAAGGTAACCACGGATGATTAGATTAACTTGACAATTTTAGGCGCATCCTTTACCCTAAAACTGAATTAAATACTCGGTATGTGCAGGCGTACCCGAAACAAAATTGTGCCGTTGAGAAAGGATTATCTATGCTCTCAATGGCCTTTTTATTGATCATGAGTTTGGTTGCTGGCGTATTAACAGGAATTATCGGTATGGCTTCGTTAACCTTATATCCAGTACTATTAACAATTGGTGTTCCGCCTATTTCGGCGAATGCAACAATTACAGTCACCACAGTTAGTGCTGGTGTTGGAACTGTAACCTCTTCACTAAAAGAACTCAAATATCATTGGAAAATTGCTGGACTAGTTGCCTTGTTAAGCACCATCGGTAGTACGATTGGAGCATTAATCTTGATCCACAGTTCTAATGCTGGATTTAAGAGGATCGTACCTCTCTTTATTTTACTTGCTGGAATTTTGTTATTCTGGCCTAACCATGCAAAAACTAGTAGCAGACGCCAGCAAACTCATCTGGTAACTGTTATTAGTTGGACCAGCGTTATGTTCATTGGCCTTTATAATGGTTATTTTGGCGCTGCATCTGGTTTATTAATGATTGCAGTTTTATCCAGAGTAGTTGGTGGTAAGTATGTTACTTACAATGCCATCAGAAACTTTGCTTCATTCATAAATAATACTGTTTCTGCAATTATATTTATCTGCTTACTACCAATTTACTGGAGTGTAATTATTCCATTGATCATCGGCCTATTTATTGGTGGTTATGTTGGTCCTATTCTCGTTCGGTACATTCCTGAAATAATAATTAAAAAAGTCGTTGGTATATTTGCAATTGTTTTGGCAGTGGTTCTCGCTTGGCAGGCATGGTAAAACAAAAAAGCATCGGTTTTGCGAATTTTGCGAAACCGATGCTTTTTAAATGGATTTATTTTTATTGGAGTTTTTACGCCGAATTGCATCCCTAATCTTTGGATGACGAATTACAATGCAAGCGCCATATGTAAAACTAGTGGCAACGTTTAAGAGCCACACGAACCAGGTGCTATGCCCACTAAAAAGTGCAACTACTGACAAGTCCTTCAAGACCTCTTCAAACAGCTCTTGTGAAACTTCGCCAGCATTTAAATGAGCCCCGTAGAAAATCTCAACACTAATTCCAATGGCAAACGTAATCAACCAGCCAATTAAATAAGGCCAATTTCTTTTAATCTTGAGAATCGGTCGTTGGTGTGAATCAACTTTATTGGTGTCACTAATTTTCACTTTACTAGCTTGGAGAAACCCAATCGACACCCCAACTAATAATAGGATTATCGCAATACAGATTGCTGTCGTGGATTGGATATTCTTAAAACTTAGAAGCATCATCACTGCCGAGTAAGCAGGGATAATCACCAGGTCAAATCGCGTCACCTTTTCATATTCGAAAGTTCCTCTAACAAATTTATAAATTAATAGGATTACAAAAATAGTCATTAATAATACCTGTCTTTAATTTTAATATTACATTGATATTTTACTATAAATTCATGAGGAATCTTAATTCTTAGGGATACTATTAACAATTTTAGAAAATTCTTGGCTAAAAACTGACTTCTGTAATTTGGTAGTGATAAAGTAAACCGCTACTTGGTTATCAAAGACCGTAAAAGCAATCCTAATTGATCCAATTTTGCCAACGTTAAGCCGAAACTCATAAATTGGTTGTCCATTAATCCGTTCCTTGCAGGCTAATTTAACTTTGGTCATCCCCATATTATTTTCCTTAATAATTGCTGCCTTGATTTTCTCCTTAATTACTGCTTCCTGCCTAGCATACTTTTTAAAGAAGTCCTTACAGCCAGGTTTGTAAAATTCTATATTCATTTGATTATTCGACCTTTACTTACTATCTGTGACTAATATATAGTTGGTGGCTACGAGGAAATTCACGTTTAAAGGCCCTTGTAACCTCATGCTTGGCAGTGCTCTCGGTGAAGTAAGTATTAGTGTCGTTAACGTACCCTTGTTCTGTGACCGTTACCTCACTATTATTCACGATAATCGTTAATGATCGATCCTTCTTATTGGTCAGCAAACTAACTTTCTGTTGATTTTTTGCCTTTAAAAGCTGCTTCAAGATAGACTTAGCCTGATTAATCGGTATTTGCCGCATTACAATTACCTCCACTGTACCATTCTAAAAATATTATAGTACTGTCGTATGCAGACTAATGCTGGTCTTTTGAACGCTTCTTTATTCGGCTTAACTTTACGGCAGAAAATATACAAACAAAGCCGTTAGCAATCGTTAAGAATATTAAAATCCACTCCAACCAAGCATAGCGTTCTGGAATTTCTGTACAAAGAAGAATTAAGAATAATGCAGTAACACTCATTGTACTGCCAAGCATCTGCTCATACTGCTTTTCTTTATTTGATTTTAGTTGTTTCATCTCGGTTGGGTTATTGTAATCCCCACTTTCATATTTTTCCTTAATGGTATCGTGAAGTGTCTTTAGTTTCATTAATCGCTTCTCCTATATATTACGTTAAAGTCCTTCATAATTATTGCTCATCTATTTTAATAAACTTAACTACCTGATTCTTTAGCGAAATCTTTTCCACCTCGAAGCCATAATCTAACAGCTCTTTCTTATATCTTAAGAAAGAATGATCGAGCGGTACACCGGCAATTTCTCCAATTTGCTCAAATGTTAGCGCAAAATCCCCATTCTCATTATTAGCGATGTATCGCCATAATTGATCATATTTACTCATTATTAATTACTTCCCGTATTATTTTTAGAACGCTGAGCAATCAGTGATTGTACTTTTTCGATTGCTTTCCTAATTTTAGTTTACCAAACCGCTAAAGTCGCTTGTCAATAATTATTTGTAAAATAAAATAGTTACTAACCAATTTAAGCAATAAACACATATAGTTTTGCTACCACAGCTTAATAGTTCTTACCACTTTTCTCTTAAATAATACCCCTTACTCATCTTTTTCGACCGTTTAACCTTACCAAACCCTTATACTATTGTCTTTTTGCTAAAATAGAGACGTAATTAAGGGAGGTGTACGTGTTGAAAATTAACTGTCATGTCGACAATTCTGTTGATGAGGAACGTGCTGAAATTTGGGTTCGAAAAATGACTCCGAAACTCGCTGATCTTTTGGAATATCTAAACAATAATGAACAAGTATTGTGGTGTAATCATGATAAAGAATTGGTACCAGTCCACTACCGCGACATTTTCTCAATTCAGACAGCTAATCACGTTTTAGAGGTTACGACTGCTAATAATCATTATATCTATCGAAAGCCCATTTCAATATTAAAAGATCAACTAACTGATGACTTTATTGCCGCCTCAAGAAGCGCAATTTTCAATTTTAAGCATATCGACCATTTGGAATTAATGGATAATGGTGCAATTGATGTAATCTTAAAAAATCACCAGCGAATTCCAATTAGTCGGCGCAAAATGAAAAATTTGAAAGTGAGGTTAGGGCTATGAAAAAATATTTTTCTTATATTATTAGTGGAATAAGTCTTGGTGAATTCTACGGGTTAATTATTTCATTGCTTTTTAGCTATATTTATGATCTTAATAATTATGTACCCTCTGCTCCCACATTTACCAACCACTTTACACGACCATTGAATGCAGTATTAGTTTCTGTAATCCTCTGGGGCTTGATGGGGCTTGTATTTAGTCTTGGTGCGTTAGTTTTTAAAATAGAAAACTGGTCACTCCGGAAACGAACCATCATTAACTTTATCATCTATTATTGCGGATTTACTCCTCTAGCAATTCTAGCTGGATGGTTTCCATTAAACCTAATTAACTGGTTAGTCTTTACTGTCATTTTTGTAATGATTTACCTTATTATATGGTTTATTAATTTTTACTCAATAAAGCAAGACTTAAAAAAAATTAATCGAAAATTGAATGATAAGCTTTAAAACACCTTAATATACTTGACTATTCGTAGAAAATAAAAAGCTCGTGCCAGATGACATGAGCTTTTTATTTTAAATTTGACTTAGTGCTTCATCAATTGGAGTACTACCCTCACGCATTTTAATAATTTTACGTTTGGTATTTTGATATTTTAAAATTTCAGATAAGGTTTTGGCAACATCATCAACGGTAATCTTACCAGTACCAGACTTATCAGTCATAACCGTTGGCTGCAAAATTGTGTAGTCCAAAGCAGTATAAGTTAAGTAATTATCAGCGAAAAATTTAGCAATGTTATAATCTGTTAACCCATCAAGGCCTTTAACAGTCCGCCATTTGTTTGGTTCAAGTGAGAATAAGGCACTTAACATTATAAAACGCTTAATGCCATTTTGCGCAGCTGCCTGCATAAGTTTTACAGCTCCAAAAGCGTCCGTTTGCAGTAGATCCTTAGCACCAGATCCCAGTGACTCTCCGCTTCTTTCAGACCCATTAGTTGATCTACGGCTTGAATTTATCAGTGCAGGCATTACTGATCTTTATGACTATTGGATTGAATACTATCCACAAGTGCCTAGTGATGACTTGCTAATGGTACTTCAAAGAACACTGACCGATTTATAAACAATATTATTTTGAGTAGCTAAGTCGGAGTTGGCCTTTTAGTAACTACAATTTTCGGCCCTGTTTGTTTCTTAGAAAACGCCAATAAATCAATCCAGCAGCAATCCCCATGCCAAGCAATGTTCCGGTTAAACTTCGCCACATCATGCTTGACGAAGTGGAAACCGCCGCCCAGATACCAACGATATAAATCAGCAGATTATTAATAACGTGCGCGGTAAAACTGGCCCATAAGCTCTTCCCCGCCACAGCAATTAGGGTAAAGAACATCCCCATTGCGGTATAAGCAATTACGAGGAACACTGCATTATACCAGGCTGCTTTGCCAAGTGACGATAAGTGAATTAAACCGAAGATAAATGCTGTTAGCCAAATCGTTATGGAACGACTGAAAATGCTGTCCAGTGCACCAAATACATATCCACGAAAAATGTATTCTTCAACCAATGGCGCACTCACAACCGTCATAACGAATTGTAACCACCAATTATTCATCGTTGTTACTGATGAATGGAAGCCAGTCTGCGCAATCCAAGAAAATAGGTAAATTAAGCCATCCGCCAAGATTGCATATAAAATTGGCCACCATTGAAAACGCCATTTGGATACTAACGGCAGCGATTGATGAAACAAGAAATGATTTAGCAGCCATCCACCACCGATAACAATTATTGGATAAGTAACTGTCATTATGATAACTGCCGTGTTTTCTGAGAAATTCAAGTGGTCAGCTACCGCTAGTGGCGCAATCTGACCAACAACCATTAGCACTAGAATTAGGAGAATCATGATTAGCGCTTTAATATATTTACGCATGCGGTTTCGCCTCGATTGGATAGTTTCTAAGGTTATTTTACACCTTGGGCCTCATACTGCGACGCCTTTATTTAACTGAATTAAGTTTATATTGTTGATCATACTTCAGAAATTTCAATTTTTATTTTCCATAATCACTTTCTCGGCTACCCCAACGACAAAGATGATAATCTGGCGATTGAAGTAAAATAATCCTCTTTATCTAACATACTTTTGCGGTCAAATCACTATTCTCAAAAATTCTTTAGTAACTAAATTACTTTTGAAAATATTTCAATGCTTATAATCCGGTTTTAAGCTTAATGATGTCCGGATTTTTGAAGCATGAGGTTAATATTGTAATTGCATAAAAAGTAAAATTACCCTAATAGACGATTTTAACTTTTATTTATATCGTAACTTTGGGAACTGCTCACAACACAACCTGTTTTTTGTCAAAGATGCTTTTTGGCTGACTAAAAAATCGACTTACAACATCACCAAATATGGCGGATTGCGTTAACTAAAGTAACCACTTTGTTTATGTAAAAAAGAAGGAAGTAGAAATGAATGAAACCATTTTGCACAGAAAAGCCTTTATTTTGGTGCTATCAGCAGCCACACTTGTGATGGCTCTGAGTATGCTGGCTCTCTCTCCTGTTGCTTCCAGTTTAATGGTGGCTTGGAACGTATCTTTCGCCCAGATAGAATGGCTAACCACCGTTTTCCTTTTAGTGATGTGTCTAAGCATGCTCGTCAGTCCATGGTTGTTTAATCGAATTTGTTTTCACAAACTGATTCTGATGATCTTAGGCTGTTTTATGATTGGAACAATCCTACTATCTCTTGCTCCCTGGTATTTAATGGCGTTAGTCGGCCGAGTATTAGAGGCAACTGCTTTAGGAGCAATGTTCCCACTTTATCAGTCTGCATTATTAGTGATCACAACTGGTTCTAGGCAGATTATGGTCATGGGAATTGCCGGCGCGGTCATGAGTTTTGCCATTGTTGGTGGACCAGCCGTGATTGAATTAGCACTGGTTTATATTAATTGGCGCGTTTTTTATGGTCTCTTAGCGCTACTGACAATACTTGTCGGCATAGGTAGCTTCACTTGGATAACAAATATCGTCCCAGTACATGTGTATAGATTCGACTGGTACTCACTGCTTTATTCTTTAGGGATATTCGGTCTCTTGTACCTTCTCAATGTATCTTGGACGAGTCGGGAAATTCCATTGCTAACAGTTTTAGTAATCAGCTTATTTTTTTGCATCATGTTTATTAATCGTCAATTGTATTACGAGCATCCTTTATTGCAAATTCAAGCTTTACGTTACTGGCGATTTGATCTTTGCCTATTATTATCAGGTATGGCTTATGCATCATTAATTGATTTAACTACCCTACTTCCCTTGTTTTATCAAGAAATCTTAGGCCAGAGGGGCTTCGAAGTTAGTTTGAATTTATTAATTCCTGCCTTAACGCTTGTAGTTATAAATCTTATCATTAGTCCCCTCACCAGTTGGTTGAACGCAAATTTAGTAATGGTAACCGGTATGACTCTTCTAGACGCAAGTTTTCTACTATTTGTGATTGATAGCGATCATTTGACAACTTTCAAATTATTATTATTTTCTTGTCTAACGGCGATCGGTAGCGGATTAGTATTAATGCCTGCTACTACTCAAGGCAGCAACTTTTTACCAACTAAGCTTGTCGCACATGGAATTACGATTATTACCGTAACGCGACAATTATTTGGCAGCCTAAGTACGGCACTGATAACATTCCTGTTGACGATAAGTACAGGAAAAAGAGGCTTCACCCACAGTTTTACTTTTTTAGCGTTCATAAACTTAATTGTACTGGTATTATTAATATTCACTGCACTAGGAGGAAGTAGAAATGAAAATAACTAAAATTGATTTACTATACAGTGCTCCGGTTGAAGACGGCTGGCGCCCATCATTCTGTCGCATTTATACTGACAATGGCCTTTATGGGGACGGTGAAGTAGCACTTTCCTATGGTGCTGTTCGTCACGCGGCTTTCGCAGAAATGCGCGATCTAGCTCCCATGTTAATTGGAATGAATCCGTTGGAACATGAAGTAATCTGGGAAAAGCTATACCGACAGAGTTTCTTTGGTTTAAACGCTGGTCCAGTAATTTTTGGTGCCATTTCAGCTTTTGACATGGCTTTGTGGGACATTAAGGGTAAATATTATAATGCCCCGTTGCATGAATTGTTAGGTGGCAAACAGCGTCGGCAGGTTCGAGCCTATGCTAGTCAATTGCAGATGGGTTGGGGAGTTGGTCGTCATCATGCTGGTAACCCTGAAGACTATGCAGCTAATACCCAGATTGCCATGAATAAGGGATTTGATGCGGTTAAAATCAACTTTCTGACTTTCGATGAACAAGGCCAGCCAATTAAGCATAACAATCAAGAAAATCTCTTAACCACCGCTTACCTTGACCTGGCAGAAAGACGTTTACAAGCCGTCCGTCACGTTCTCGGTTCCAAAGCTGATTTGATCTTAGAAAATCATGCACTAACTGGAAAAATGGCAGCGATTCGTTTTGGTCAGCTAGCTAAGCAATATGCTCCTCTATATTACGAAGAGCCTGTTAAACCAGATCCCAGCCTATTGGCAACCGTTCATCATGAGACCGGTTTGCCAATTGCTTCTGGAGAACGTTTATATTCTCGTTGGGACTTTAAACGTACCTTTGACCAAGGAGCAATCCAAGTAGCCCAGCCGGATATTGGAACAGCAGGCGGCGTGACCGAAGTTAAGAAAATCTGTGACATGGCCGCTACTAGTGATATTGGCGTCCAAATACATATCACTGGCAGCAATTTGATGACTGCCGTTTCCTTAAATTTAGAATCCACCTTGCCCAATTTTGTCATCCACGAATACAACATTAATACGGCAATGCCAAAGATGCTGGCTCTAACTAAATATGATTATGAACCAATCAATGGCGAGTTAACGGTCCCAGATCGGCCTGGCATTGGTAACGAACTATCAACAGTTGCCTTTAGAAATAGTCAGATTGTGACTGTTAAATAAGATAGAGCATTATTGCACAAACAGATTTACATGATACTGATCAACAGTTGATACGCTAATTAATCAAAAAATCAGACTCTACAATTAAGTGCTGATAAAACTTAACATCAGTGCTTATTTTAGTTTAAAAAACGAAAGATGGCTGCACTCCCTTCTTCGTTTAAGAAAGGACCATCTTTAATGGATAATTCCATCAAAATTATGTTAGGAACCCCCAAAAATTTACTGAACCAGTTAAGGGAACCAATAATAAAATCAAAGTAATCAAACGAACTACTTACGGTTTTCGTAATTTTTTAACTCTCGTGTCCGAATTCTTCTCTCATTACCAAAGTTCAGGCACAAGCTGCTTAGCAAATTTATTCTATTTTTTATCAGCACTTCTTGACGAAAAGCCATAATTAAGACAAAAAATATTCTAATTTCCATCATTAAAAATGAAATTAGTATACTTCTAATCTATTAAGAACTCTGTTATACCAGTGCTCGTTGCCTATTTTATCTGTAAGTTAAAGAGCCGCCACGAATTTAACATATGTTATTAAATATAATCTTACACTTTTATTTTCTTTGTATACTTTGAATAAATTCAAATAGTTTAATCCGATCCAGTTCCGTTAGTTTACCAATTGGCCTTCTACTAAAAATGAATTTTTCGGGTAAACTATACGTTCGATGAATATCTACATAGGACTTTTTCTTTAACCCTGCCTGTTTCCATTCACAAATTGGGTAATACAATTGTCTGATTTTAGCTGATTTTTTCTGATATTGACTAGTTACCTTAAAAACATTGACCCAACCATTTTGAACACGAAGAACTAAGGCTGGACGAACCTTACTACCATTTTCTTCATCAAATGGAACATCAGCAATATAAATATCCATTGGTTGCATTAGCCATTAACCATCCAATCGTGAAAATTAGGTGATTCTTTAGGATCATAATGACCATTCTTATCAATTTTAACTTTTTCCTCTGGCAGTTGCTCAACCAGATTTGACCAGTCTAATGCTGTCGGTACTTTTTTGATCCTGATTTCATTACCTTTTACTTCAAACGAAACCTCAGAGCCTTTTTCTATTCCTAAAGCTTTTCGAATAGATACTGGAATAACCAGTTGTCCCTTTTGAGAAACTTTACCTGTTAATGCATTATCCATCTTCTCGCCTCCTTATTCGTAAGCCGTCTTACTTCTTACAATATAATTATACTAAGTTTTAATTTACTCAACGAGAATTACTCGCACGATAACAGTTAAACGTCACAGGAAATTGTAGTTCAACTAATTAAAAAGTACTCTTTGTCTAAAAATACATTAAGACTTAGAGTACTTTTCTATATTACGCACTATTAAGCAACGTAACGCCATTACTGGCAGAATCTTTTATTATATATTAATTTTACCATTTTTCTATTAAGAATTAATCAGAATATTCCACTCATATTGGCGCCAAAACCCAACAGAACGTAAATGTCTTTGCTTTAATTGAACTGCTAAGGTCTTAAAAAGATTGCTACTCATCATTACCCCCGTATCAACCCTCTATTACTTTCCCAACACCGTTACCACCTCAGCGGTTCGCTACTCTCCAATCACTCGTCGCTCTACTCCTCATTCTTGGGTGGCTATCACATGAGTCATTCGTAAGTAATCGAACTTTGCTATGCTCGTTCCAACACCGTCACACTCTCAACATGTGTCGTCTGTGGAAACTGGTCCACTGGCTGAATCGGCTTCGTTACGTGGTATCCCTGTTCAGCAAAACGTTGGATATCACGAACTAAGGTAGCGGGATTACAACTAACATAAATAACCTTCTCTGGCCCCATCTTACCAGTCGCTTCAATCAACGATTCCGCTAATCCTTTCCGTGGCGGATCAACGATTACGACATCTGGCTTTAGGCCATCTTCTTGCCACTTCGCAAATTGCTCTTCTGCCTTGCCAACAACGAATTTAGCATTCTTAATTCCGTTTCGTTTGGCATTGTGCTTGGCATCATCAATTGCTGCGGGAACAATTTCAACCCCGTAAACCTGTTTAGCATGCTTAGCGGCGGCTAATGAGATGGTCCCAATTCCACAGTAAGCGTCAATGACCGTTTGGCTACCATCTAAACCCGCATTATCAATGGCTGTTTGGTAAAGGCGTTCAGTTTGTTGCGGATTAACTTGGTAGAACGATAATGGGGAAATAGCAAAATCAATGCCAAGTAATTGATCATGAATTTCATCGGCACCCCACAGTGTTTTATTCTTGTCACCAAGCAAGCGATTAGTCTTCTTATCATTAATATTCTGAACGATGCTCTTTACTTCTGGGACCTCAGCAACAATTCCGTCAACAATTTGCTTTTCCATCGGTAAGCGTTTGGTGTTGGTAACCAAAACAACCATTACCTCATGACTGTAATATCCCCGACGCACCATCACTGTCCGGATCACACCTTTACCAGTTCGTTCATCATATGGTTGAATATGGTACTTCCGTAATAAATCACGGACAACTACAATGGCCTTATCAATAGCCGGATCTTGGATATAGAAATCCTCAATCGGTACTAAGTTATGACTGCCGCGCTTGTAGAAACCAGTTTCCAATTGACCACGAACTGTCTTCACTGGAACTTGGGCCTTATTCCGATAATGGTACGGCTTGTCCATCCCCATCGTTGGCAATACTTCAATCTCATCTAAATGTGCCTTTGCCAGCAACTCAGCGATTTGGTGCTGTTTAAATTTCAATTGGGCTTCATATTTCAAATGACCCAGCGGCGCAATCCCTGTCTGGATATACTTCTTATCCTTAACATCAACCCGGTCAGGACTCTTCTTTTGCCATGCCATCACCCGGCCCCAGGCAAAGTGGCTGGCAACTTTAGTGATCCTTACTGTGATCTCTTCCCCTGGCAAAGCATTGGGAACGAAGATGGGAAAATCATCAATCTTCACAACCCCGTTACCCTCATAAGTTAGGTCAACTACTTTCGCAGGGTACTCTTCATTTTTATGTACTGGAATGTTTAGTTTCAAAGTTATTCCTCCAATAATTTCAACGTTACAAACTTTTACTATTATAGCAAAATAAACGGCCAACTTCCTCTTCCAGAAGCTGACCGTTTTATTTACTTATTTTCTTGATCTTTAATATCGTCAATGCCATCCATAAAGTCTTTTTCGACCCGCTTAAAATCAGCAGAAGTCGTAATTGCGTCTTCAGGAATTTCATCCAAATTAGCAATAACTTCTAAGTGCTGCTTTAAGTTATGGAAGTGCATCGGCGCGTCACCACCATATTCGCCATCAAGGTTAACCATTAAGCGGTCTTCCTTATTTAATGGAATGACTTCAATATCAGTTGCCTTAGCATAAATAATTCGTGGATCATCAAGGTGCTTACCTTGAAGCGCCTTTGCCATTAAACTTAGCATATCAATGACGTTACTCTTCTTAATGATAATCATTGTAAACTTACCATCATCAAGAGAAGCGTCAGGAACAATCTGCTCGAAACCACCTACTGAGTTAGTAAGGGCAATCATAAACATTGTTGCATTACCACGATATTCTTGCCCATCATACTTAATCAGCATTTCAATCGGTTTAATTCGTGGGATTAATTCTGCACCCTTGGCAAAATAAGCAGCATAGCCAAATAATGATTTCATTTGGGATGGGACTTCGTAGGTTACCTCTGTCATTGTCCCACCAGCGGCAATGTTCATGAAGTAATTATCACCCGCACGACCAATATCAATCTTAAATTTCTTATTCTTTTTCAAGATTAACTTGGCCGCCGCAATCGGATCATCTCGTGGAATTCGTAATGCCCGCGCATAATCATTCGTTGTTCCGGCAGGGATAATGGCTAATGTCGGTCGGTGTTCTAAGCCCGCAATTCCATTAACCACTTCATTAAGTGTCCCATCACCACCAGCTGCGACAATTAAATCAAAACCATCCTTAGCAGCACGAGTAGCTTCATTTTTGGCTGAGTTAGGAGCAGGAGTAGTCGCAAAAGCACTGGTCTCATAACCTGCTTTTTCATAAATCGATAGGATATCTACGAGGTCGCTACGAAAAGTCTCACGCCCCGAAGTAGGATTATAAATTATCCGAGCACGTTTTCGCACGGTCATCCCTCCTAACTATTTAGCCTTCAAAGACTTCATCAATAATTGAGTAACAACTTGTGGGTTTGCTTTACCACGAGTTTGTTTCATAATTTGGCCCATTAGGTAACCAACAGCCCGATCTTTACCATTCTTGAAGTCTTCAATTGACTGTTCGTTATTGGCAAGTACTTCATCAACGATTGGCTGAAGCTGAGCAGGATCAGACAATTGAACAAGGCCATGTTCCTTAGCGTACGCATTTGGCTCCTCACCATCTAAGATACCCTTGAAGACTTTCTTAGCCATCTTAGAAGAAATGGTACCATCTTCAATTAACTTCACCATTCCAGCAAGGTTAGCAGGGGTTAACTTGGTATCCTGTAAATCAACTTGCTTATCGTTCAAGTATGAATTTACATCATTCATTAAGTAGTTAGCTACCCGCTTTGGTTCCCCGCCGTCTTTAACAGCTTCTTCAAAGAAGTCAGACATTTCCTTTGTTTGTGTAAGAACCATTGCATCATAATCACTTAGTCCAAGATCCTTAACATAGTGTTCACGACGCTCACCAGGCATTTCTGGCATTTCACTTTCAATTTCGCTAATCCATTCATCACTAACATTTACTGGTGGTAAATCTGGTTCTGGGAAGTAACGATAATCATCGGAACCTTCCTTTGTCCGCATTGAAATTGTCGTTCCCGTTGGTTCATCATAACGACGAGTTTCCTGAGCAATTGTTCCGCCTGACATCAAAACATTTTGGTGACGTTTTTCTTCAAATGCTAGTGCCTTACGAACATAGTTAAAGGAGTTGATGTTCTTTATTTCGGTCTTAGTTCCAAACTCATCAGAACCAATTGGACGAATTGAAATGTTGGTATCAACCCGCATGGACCCTTCTTCCATCTTCACGTCAGAGATTCCCGTAAACTGAATTCGTTGGCGCAATGCTTCCAAGTAGGCAACCGCTTCTTCTGGTGAAGCAATGTCCGGTTTAGAAACAATTTCGATTAATGGGGTTCCTTGCCGGTTCAAGTCAACATATGAATACTTGCTAGTGTGCGTGTTCTTACCAGCATCTTCTTCAATATGCATTTCTTTAATCCCGATCTTTTTCTTCTTACCATTTACTTCAATCTCAATCCAACCATCATGAGCGATTGGCGTATCCGACTGCGTAATCTGGTAGGCTTTTGGATTATCAGGATAGAAATAGTTCTTTCGATCAAAATGCATATGGTGGGCAATTTGCGCATGGAGAGCAAGGCCGGCCATGATTCCGTCATGAACTACACCTTTGTTTAAGCTTGGCAATACACCAGGATATCCCCAGTCAATAACGTTGGTGTTAGCGTTAGGCTGGTCACCATATTCAACGGGGGATGGACTATAAATCTTTGAATTAGTCTTCAATTCAACGTGGACTTCTAGACCGATTGTTGTTTGAAAGTTCATCTTAGTTTTGACCTCCTAACTTTGGTGTCTTCTTGTGGAAATCAGTTGTCTGTTCAAAAACATAACCTGTATTGTAAATGGTTTGTTCATCAAAGGCCTTACCAATGATTTGCAGACCAACCGGCATTCCGTTTTTAGCCGAGAATCCAGCAGGAATAGACATTGCTGGAAGGCCGGCCATGTTAATAGGAACAGTAAGGACATCATTCATATACATAGTTTGTGGGTCATCAATTTCTGCACCAATCTTAAATGCAGTTGAAGCACCAGTAGCACCAATAATTACATCATGATCCTTGAATACTTCTTCAAAATCTTGAGCAATTAAGCGCCGAACTTTCGCAGCCTTGTTAAAGTAAGCATCATAAAAACCAGCAGAAAGAGAGAAGGTCCCCAACATAATCCGCCGTTTAACTTCTTCACCAAAACCTTCTGAACGAGAACGAACATAAACATCCTCTAAGTTTTTAACATCGTCAGCCCGGAAGCCATAGCGAATTCCATCATACCGTTGAAGGTTAGAAGATGCTTCAGATGAGGCTAAAATGTAGTAAGCTGGAACCCCGTACTTAGTATGTGGCAAGCTTACTTCATCAATAACTGCACCAAGGGATTCTAAGTGATCTAAAGCAGCCTTGATTACTTCTTGAACATCTTCGTCTAAACCATCAAAGTATTCTTTTGGTACCGCAATTCGTAAGCCCTTAACATTTGTATTTTCATTTAACTGCGCTGCCCAATCTGGAACTTCTTTAAGCGAAGATGTCATATCCCGTTCATCGTTTCCGCTGATCAAGGCAGTTAACAAGGCATTATCCTTAACGTTTTGGGTTAACCAACCAACTTGATCAAAACTTGAACCAAAGGCAATGATTCCCCAACGTGATACACGGCCATAAGTAGGCTTCATCCCAACAACACCGTTAAATGAAGCTGGCATCCGGATAGAACCACCAGTATCAGTACCAAGCGCACCTAAAACATCCCCAGCAGCAACCGCAGCCGCAGAACCGCCTGAAGAACCACCAGGAACCCGCGTAAGATCCCATGGGTTATGAGTTGTAAAGAATGCTGAGTTTTCAGTTGATGAACCCATCGCAAATTCATCAAGGTTAGTCTTACCAACGTTAATATAGCCAGCATTATTTAACTTTTCAACAACAGTAGCATCATAAACAGGGTTAAAGTTTTCAAGCATCTTTGAAGCAGCCGTTGTGGTTAAGCCCTTTGTTAAGATGTTATCCTTAACAGCAAGCGGAACACCAGCAGTTAATTGGTCAGTGCTAATACCCTTAGCATCAATTTCTGCAGCTCGTTTCATTGCTTGATCTTCATTTAAGCTAATAAAAGCCTTAACTTGGTCCTCGTTACCTTTGATGTGGTCAAAAGTTTCCTTAGTTAATTCAGTTGCACTGATTTTCTTATTTACCAAATCATCATGCAATTGACTCAAGCTTGTTTGGTAAAAGTCCATTATTCGCCATCCTCACTTTCGTCAAGAATTGCCGGAACCTTGATGTAGCCACCATCAGTTTCGGGCGCATTGTTAAGTAAGGCTTCTTGTTCTTCTTTTGAACTCTTAACTGCCTTATCTTCACGCATTACATTTACCCGATCGGTTGCTGATGTCATTGGTTCGACGCCATCAGTATCAACCGCTTCGAGGTCCTCAAACATATCGATAATGTTTCCTAATTGAGTGGTAAACTTACCAAGTTCATCCTTAGGGAATTCAAGCTTAGCAAGTTCAGCAACGTGTTCTACCTGTTGCTCAGTGATTTTACTGGCCATTCTCTTTACCTCTTTTCCAGTAATTTAAATCTACATATACAGTTAACAATTTTAGCACAGAATAGGTTCTTATTTCATCCATGAACAAATAAAAAGGAGTTACCACTTCGCTTTTTTACAACGAATTGATATTCTCCTTTTTACTCTTAATAAGAATCAAAAATATGAGACTGGAAATTATCTGAACCAGCATTCCGATAAACAACTGCTTGGATTTCAGAATCAGATTGAATCTTAATGTCAATTGGGATTCCATTAGGTAAGTATTTCTTAGCCGCCCGTGTAATGTACTGAGTAAAACTCGTAATTTCAGTTTGACTATAGAATTGTGTAGTAACAGTAATGTGCATTCCAGACAAAGTTCCATTTTCATATTGGGCTTGGGCTGTAACCCCGCTTAGATTAGGGAAGAAGCTCTGAATCTGACTCTTAAAGTTTGAGAAACTGTCATCATCCGTTTGATCCGAGCTGTTGGTTGTGGCCGCACTTGCCTTCGGGAGGACTACATTCTTGTAATCTAACTTCCGCCAGTTGCTAATTGTATCACCGTTGTTCTTACTATAAGCAAAGAAAGTTCCACCAACTAAACTATCATCTGGTGCTTGTTTGTATAATGCGATAACAATCGGAACATTGCCGACTCCAGACTTTTTCCGAACTCGTTGAAGAACCTTTTCCGCGGCAGCTTCACCTTGGCGACGAAGCTCACTATCACTAATCTTCTTAGTTAGTGTCGGTCCGCCTGTTTTAGTTTGATAATTATATTCTGAATTTAACCCAATACCGATTGTAATTCCGCGAAGCTTCATGGAATTACCACTCTCTTGCATATAATCCTGTTCTTCAATCTGCTGAACATAGATTGGGTTAGGATTACTCTTCTTTCCTTGCGCTGGATTTAACCCTTCTGGATTACTCTTCGTTTTCCGTCCAAGCCAGTTCTCAATAGTACCGCTACTAAGATATTGACCTTCTTGGAAAATATAGCTCTTTGTTGAAAAGACCCGTTTTGAAATCTGAGTTAATCCTGATTCAAAACTCTTAAGGTTATATTGATTATCATTTTGTGAGACATTTACCCCACGAGCCTTACTTGTTCGGTAACGCCCATTCTTAATCACACCTTGATAAGTACCATTACCTGAACCGGTTGTTGAATAGTTTTTGGACGATGACTTTCCGCCAAAACCACATGATGCAAGCAAGACGGTACACATCAAAACCGCAGCACTAACGGCTATTTTTTTTACCTTTCGCTTCACGATTTACTGTTCCTCCTTCATCGCTTGGCTAAATTGCTGTTCATTCCACACATCAATCCCCAAATCTTGGGCCTTTGTGAGTTTACTACCAGCATCAGCACCAGCAATGACAATATCTGTTTTCTTTGAGACGCTTCCGGTTACCTTGGCACCATGGTCTTCAAGCCAAGATTTTGCTTCACCACGGGTCATTTCTGTTAATTTACCAGTCAATACTACCCGGCGATCGTTCCATTCACTATCAGGATTAGTATTTGACCGTGAGCCAAGATAAGCAAAGTTTACCCCAACTTCTCGCAATTCGTCAATCAATTTAACAACTTGTTGATTAGCAAAATAAGTTACAATACTTTCCCCAATTGTTGGGCCAATTCCATTAATTGCGGAAACTTCATCCGCACTAGCTTTCATTAAGGCATCAAGATTACCAAAATGTTCCATAATAATCCGCGCCGCCTTTGCACCAACATGACGGATACCAAGACCAAATAATAAGCGCTCGACAGAATTATTACGACTATTATCAATCGATGTCAATAGGTTGGTCGTTGATTTCTCACCAAATTTATCTAAAGTTAATAATTGGTCATGATTAAGGCGGTACAGACCAGCAACATCATGAACTAACTCTTTATCCCATAATTGTTCGATAATTTTAGGCCCTAACCCGTCGATGTTCATTGCATTTCGTGAAGCAAAATGTGCTAGTCCTTCCTTAATTTGTGCTGGACACATCGGATTGATGCAGCGCAATGCAACTTCCTCATCAAGATGGACTAACTCTGAACCACAAACGGGACATTTCGTTGGAATTTCGTACTCAACAGAATCGGCTGACCGTTTAGCTAAGTCGACCTTTGATATTTCGGGGATAATATCACCAGCCTTATGCAAATAAACTGTATCACCAATCCGAATATCTTTTTCACGAAGATAATCCGGATTATGCAAGGAAGCGCGGCTAACCGTGGTTCCTGCTAATTGAACCGGATCCATTACTGCTGTTGGCGTTACATTACCTGTTCGTCCAACTGTCCAGACAATATCACGAACAATCGTTGCTTGCTCTTCTGGCGGAAATTTATAAGCAATTTCCCACCGTGGCACCTTAACGGTATTACCAAGTGCCACTTCAGTATCAAGATCATTAACCTTTTCAACAATACCGTCAATTCCGTAAGTAAGCTTATCCCGTTGTGCGGTATATTCTTCAATATATTTTTCTATTTCTTCTCGATTATGGACGACCCGATTATTAGGATTGACATTGAATCCTAACTTTCTCATTCGTTCAAGCGCTTCTGCTTGCGTCTTAACGCCAAGTTTTTGATATTCAGGAACATAGTACATGAACGTATCTAATTCCCGACGCGCTGTTACTTGCGGATCGAGCTGTCTTAAGCTTCCTGCTGCAGCATTTCGGGGATTAGCAAAAACAGGCAATCCCTCTGCTTCACGTTTTGCGTTTAACTTTGCAAAAGCTTCTTTAGGCATATAGCATTCCCCGCGAAATTCAATTGATAGCGGTTCTGGCAATTTTTTTGGAACTGATTTAATGGTTCGCACATTAGCAGTAACATCCTCACCAATCGTTCCGTTCCCCCGTGTAGAACCTTGAACTAATTTTCCATTCTCATAAACAAGGGAAAGTGAGAGGCCATCAATCTTCAATTCAAGATTATATTCCGGTTTAACCTTAACATCACTATTTTCTTGTTGCCGTTGGTTAAAATCCATCAATTCTTCAATTGAAAAGACATCCCCCATCGATAGCATCGGAATCTCATGACGAACCTTTGTTAGTTGACTTTCTGCTGCTCCACCTACACGCTGGGTTGGCGAATCAGCTGACTTTAGCTGTGGAAACTGCTCTTCAAGCTCAACTAATCGCTGGTAGGCCCGATCATAAACATAATCTTCAACACTTGGGTTATCTTGTTCATAATACTCTTTGCCCCATTTGGTTAACTTGTCCCGTAATGGTTTAACCTCTTTTTGGGCTTGTTCAAGGCTCATTTCATTTACTGGCGTCTGTTTTTCACTCATCTCATCCGCCTCATTTCATTATTTTTGTACTTTAGTTATTGGGGCAAAACTTGCTAGCAGTCGTTTTACTCCCTGGCTTGGGAATGCAATGTCCAATTCCATATCATTGCCGCTCCCACTAACTTTCACTACCGTTCCTTGACCCCACTTCTTATGCTCAACCTTATCACCAGTCTTCCAGCCAACTTTATCAGCACCGGTTCCATTATTAGTGATTGGTTTTACCCGCTTACCTGCACTTCGATAAGTTCGCTTTGGTTGATCATGATATGTAGTAGCTGTTGCAGCAGCACGACCAAATGGGATTTTACTATCACTAATACTGTTACCAGATGGATTATTTTCAAACTGCAATAAATCAGAATCGATTTCTTCTACAAAACGAGATGGCTGGTTACGCTGAACGCGACCATAAAGTAACCGTGAAAAGGCATTGGTAAGGTATAGCTTTTTCTTCGCCCGGGTTATTCCAACATAAGCCAAGCGCCGTTCTTCTTCTAATTCATCATCTTCCATTAAAGCACGGGATAATGGGAAAATGCCTTCTTCCATTCCTACAAGGAAGACATCCGGAAATTCAAGCCCTTTAGCTGCATGTAACGTCATCAAAGTTACTGCCGGTGCCTGCTCATCAACATCGTCCTGATCTGAAACAAGAGCTAAATCAGCTAAAAAGTTAATGATCTTTTGGATATTTGAATCATCGTCATCTTTATGTTGTTCATCATATTCCTGTGTAACAGATTTAAATTCATCAAGGTTTTCACGACGAGCTTGTGCTTCAAGGCTGCGATCATCGTTAAGCATCTTATTATAGCCGCTTAATTCTAAAATTTGCTCAGTTAAATCCGTCAGCGTAAGGTATTCTGCTTGTTTAGTCAAATTAGCCATCAATTGCCCAAATTCATCAATCTTATTCCGGGTTCGCGCAGTGATCTCATTAGCAGTATCAACATTTTGAGCAGCTTTTAACAATGTCCATCCATTCTCATTAGCAAAATTACGAAGGTGTTCAACACTTGTTAATCCAATTCCTCGTTTGGGAGTATTAACAACTCGTTCAAAGCTCATCGAATCGGCAGGATTAACAATTAACGTTAGATATGCTAAGATATCGCGAATTTCACGCCGATCATAAAATTTGTGCCCGCCAACCATTGTATATGGAATACTACTCTTTAAGAAAGTTTCTTCGATCATCCGTGATTGAGCATTTGTACGATAAAGAACGGCAAAGTCATTAAAGTGATAACCATTTTTTTCTTGTTCTTCTTTAATCTTAGAAACAATAAATTGCGCCTCATCATGCTCATTTTGGGCACGGTAATATGAAATCTTATCTCCTTGCCCATTTTCTGTCCAAAGATTTTTCTTTTTACGATAGAGGTTATTAGCAATAACTTCATTTGCTGCATTTAAGATTGTCTGCGTCGAACGATAATTTTGCTCCAACATTACCGTCTTCGCCTGGGGATAGTCATGCTCAAAATTTAAAATATTATTCATATTAGCACCACGCCAACCATAAATACTCTGATCAGCATCCCCCACTACACATAAGTTTTGATACTTTTGTGCTAGTAAATTAACTAACCGATATTGGGCATCATTGGTATCCTGGTACTCATCCACATGGATATAATGAAACTTATCTTGATAAAATTCGAGTGTTTCCTGGTCACTTTCTAGCAACTCAATTGTTTTCATAATCAAATCATCAAAATCCAATGCTTGATTGGCTTCTAATTCTTGTTGATAAAGCTTGTAAGCACGGGCAACCATGTTTTCAAACATACTATTAGCTTCTTTGCTATAGTCATCAGGTGTCATTAACGCATTCTTAGCATTAGAAATAGCGCTAAGAATACTTCGTGGATCAAACTTCTTAGTGTCGATATTTAACTCTCCACAAATCCGCTTCATTAATGTCCGTTGCTCACTCGTATCAGCAATCGTAAAAGCACGATTATAGCCGATCTTTTCAATATCACGACGGAGGATTCGAACACACAATGCGTGAAAAGTTGAGACCCAGATCTCATTAGCACTCTCACCAAGCAATTTACCCACTCGTTCTTTCATTTCGCGAGCAGCCTTATTGGTAAACGTAATTGCTAGAATATTCCATGGCAATACACCATTTTCTTCAATCAAATAGGCTACCCGATGTGTCAATACCCGCGTTTTTCCTGAACCAGCTCCTGCCATTACTAACAGTGGTCCTTCTGTAGTTAACACTGCTTCGGATTGCTTATCGTTCATTCCTTCTAATAATGCTTGACCGTTATTCACGCTGTTCCATCCTCTCTAAAATTTCATCGGCTAATATTATACCAAATTAAGATCTTGTTTGGCGATTAAAATCGAACATATGTTAGGAAAAATAAAGAGACTGTGAAATATACCCAGTCCCTCATTATTTAGCGCTCCTTATTTCAAGTTAGGCTTGATCTTTCCAAACCTCAGTATCATCAACCTGATTCTTTAACGCAGCAAGGTTATCACTACCGGTAACCCACACAAATCCTAGTATTGCCTGATCACTGTCGCCAACATCATTGAAAAATCTAAACTTCCAATTATTCTTAAGAAGCCACTGACGTTGAATAGCACGTGACTGATAATTACGGATTACCATTAACAAACCAGTTTGAAGCGGAGTAATAATATGTAATGGCATTCCAACTGCACATCTTAGTTGTTCCTCATACTGGTCGACATTAGCTGTTGCATCATATACGTTAGCAATGGAAGTCAATCCTGGCTCAATGTTCTTCACATATAATGTCCCCGTTGATGTGACATAGAAATTAACTGAGAAAACACCGTGATATTCAAGTGAAGCTGCCACACTTTTTACAATTCGTTGCATTTCTTTTAGCATATCTTCATGAACACTTGCTGGTGTAGCCACAGAGATTAATTGACGCTCTTTATTATACTGCAGCTGTGCTAATGGGAAGATTTCTGTATCTTTTCCATCTGTTGCCGCTGTCATCGTATACTCGTTTGTATGTTCAATCCATGATTCCAATAAATATGTACCAGTATCAATGAAATCTGCTGCTCGAGTAATATCCGATTGCCGCTCAATCAGCATCGAGTTTTCACCGATTCCACGTTGAATGGGTTTTAATAATGCAGGATAACCAATAGAATCAATCGATTGGTAAACATCATCTAAACTAACCACAGTAACATAAGGAGCAATATTAATATTTACTTGATCCAAGAATGCTCTTTCCATTAACCGATCTTGAACAATCTCTAAGGCATTAATCCCCTGTGGAACTACTGCATATTGACTCAAATAGTGCAATACGCGTGAATCAACATTTGGTGTCTGATAGATAATTGCGTCACATGCTTCACCAAATTGTGTTAATTTCACACGATCGTTCAATGCACCGACGATTGTAAAGTCTGCCATCTTAGTTACTGATGGCTGCGAACGATCAATATAAACACCAACGTTAAAGCCTGCTTTTTTGGCTGTTGCAATTAATGCCGCACCATTTCGATTAATTCCGATAATTCCTAAAGTACTGCCTGGGTAAATAGCATTTCTGCCCATTTTCTCACTTCCCTTATTAGTCTTTTACGAATTCAACTTTATTATCGCGCAATGATTGAATTCGTGCCAATGATTCAACACGAATCCCCCGTTCTTTTAACTCACCTGCTCCGGGTTGGAAACTCTTTTCAATAACAATTCCAGCCCCTGCTACCTGAACTCCAGCTTGATCAGCAATTTCTAATAGTCCTTCAACTGCTTGACCATTAGCTAAGAAATCATCAATCATCAAAATCTTATCATCAGGTTCTACATACTTTTTAGAAATCGAAATACGATTAGTAGTTTTTTTAGTATAAGAATATACATCAGCAGTATACATATTTTGATTGAGGGTCAAACTTTTATGCTTACGAGCAAAAATAACGGGAAGGTTCATTTCTAATCCTGTCATTACAGCTGGCGCAATCCCTGATGATTCAACAGTCCAAATCTTAGTAATGCCTTCATTTGCAAATAACTTCGCAAACTCTTGACCTATATGCAGCATTAATTTGGGATCAACTTGGTGGTTCAAAAATGCATCAACTTTTAGCACATTACCTGGTAAGACAGTTCCGTATTTCTTGATTTTTTCTTCTAACTCTTTCATTTTAATGCCCCTCTATCACTACTTATCATAGTTATATAATTTATAAGCTTTGATTACAGAAATTAACTTTTGTGCATAATCAGGATCAGTTGCATAACCGGCTTCTTGTAGTCCGCGAGCCGCTTCCTGATAGTTAGTTGCATGTACAACTCGGTCATAATTTTGCTGATTAGTATCTGTCCCATTGAGCATCAGACGGGTATGATCTTTAATGGAATCACTCCAACTATCATAAACCCGAAAACGACCTTTAGTAACGATCCACTTACCATTAACGTACTCTTTGGTTGTCATTACTTGCGAATTAGCACCTGTTCCCTTAATCCCAAATAAATTATGGTATTGTGATGCCAGCTGGCTAGTTCCCCATTGAGATTCAAGAATCGCTTGGGCAATTGTAATCGATGCGTATACATGATAAGTATTTTGCATTGCTTGAGCTTCAGGAGCAACTTGCTGAATAAATAATTGCTTTGCTCGGCGATCCTTCTCCCGTGCCTCTTGTTCGATTCGTTGCTGATTCCAAATACGGTAAAAATGGTGTCCAACGTATACACCTAAAAAAATAACAATTACAGCTAGGATACTGATAACCCATGTTCTACCCGTATGGCGATTTTTACTTCTCCGCTTCCGTTTTGCCACAAGTTTAGCCTCCTCTTTTCTACTAGTTATTAATTGTAGCAAACTCCACCTCATTTGGGTTAATTTATCTTAATATTTTTAGAAGAAGTTAAAAAAGGATCATGGCGCCGTTAACCCATGATCCCATTATCTTTATTAATTTTTAGTGGAATTGCATTCCGCCATCAACAATAATCGTTTGACCCGTAACGTAATTTGAATCAGAACCAGCTAAGAAACTTACCACATTGGCAACGTCCTCTGGCTCTGAAAGTCGTTTCATGGCAATGTTCTTGGCAAAGGTTTCCATTCCCCATTCATCACTCTTACCAGCATTTTGACCAACTTGATGTGCAATATCATACATCATTGGTGTCTTAACAATCCCTGGTGCATATGCATTAACAGTAATGTCTTCGGTTGCAAGATCTTGAGCTGCAACTTGAGTAATACCGCGAATAGCAAATTTGGTTCCTGAGTAAAGCGCAAGGTTAGGATTACCAACAACTCCCGCTTGGGAAGTAGCATTAATAATCTTACCGCCATGTCCAAGATCCTTAAATGCCTTATGTGCTGCCTGAATGCCCCAGAGAACCCCAGCAACATTTACTCCATATACCTTTTCAAACTGTTCCGGAGTAATGGAATCAATTGGTGTAGTAGGACCCAAGCCAGCATTGTTAACAATTACGTTAAAGTCGCCAAAATGTTCAACAGTTTTCTCAACAGCGGCAAATACCTCATCACGATTGGAAACATCAGCAACAAGCGGTAATGCTTCACCACCGTTATTATTAATTTCATCGGCAACTTGTTGTAGTTTTGCTTCATTTAATGCTACAAGAGTAACAGCAAAACCATCTTCTACTAACCTTTCAGCAATTGCCTTACCGATTCCTTGACTTGCACCAGTTACTAATGCTACTTTTTTAGCCATTAGTAATCCCTCCTTTTTATACTAATCACTTATAATTATAGTAAATAGGAAGTTTTATTTAAACTAAAAAAGCACCAGCATAATGCCGATACTTTTTGGAAGCGATAATCGAAATATTAACGCTTACTGAATTGAGCAGCCTTACGAGCTTTCTTAAGACCTGGCTTGCGACGTTCCTTCATACGAGGGTCACGAGTTAATAAACCAGCTTTCTTTAAAGCGTCACGGAAGTCTGGGTCAACAGCGAGAAGTGCACGGGCAATACCGTGACGTACTGCACCTGCTTGACCAGAGAATCCACCACCATTAACATTAGCTAAAACATCGTATTGACCTTCTGTTTTAGTAACGCCAAATGGTTGGTTAACGATAGCACGTAAGTTGGCAAATGGAATGTAGTCTTCAATTGCCTTGCCGTTCATCGTAATCTTACCTGAACCTGGTACTAAGCGAACACGTGCGGTTGCATCTTTACGCCGACCAGTACCACTGTATTGTACTTGTTGAGCCAATTCCATTCCCTCCTTAGATTAAGTTAGTAATATCTAAAACTTCTGGGTTTTGTGCAGCATGTTTGTGGTCTTCACCAGCATAAACATGTAACTTCAAACCTTGCTTATGACCAAGCGAGTTGTGTGGAAGCATACCCTTAATAGCAGTTTCCAATAACTTTTCTGGTTCCTTTGCACGGAAGTCACCGGCAGTCCGTTGTTTCAAACCACCAGGGTAGTTTGAGTGACGGTAGTACATCTTTTGAGATGCCTTCTTACCAGTTAACTTAACTTGCGCAGCGTTGATAACGATAACGTAATCACCAGTATCAACGTGTGGAGTAAATGTTGGCTTGTTCTTACCACGCAAAATTGATGCGACTGCAGATGCTAAACGACCCATTGGGACATCCTTAGCATCAACAACGTACCACTTGCGATCAACTTCACCAGGTTTTGCGATGTATGTCGTTCTCACGATTAAGTCCTCCAATTTTGTTTTTCTTTTGCATATAATAGTGTACCGAGTTATTAGATGGAAAAGAAATACCAATGGCTAGTATACCTTTTTCTGCCACTTTCGTCAATCCTTTTCACCATTTGTTCCATAATCTACATTAACCAAATATAATCCGCTTGCAGGTGCAGTCATTCTAGCTAGTGTCCTATCTTTAGCAGCAAGAACCTTACACACATCATCGACTGGTCGCTGCCCGCTACCAACTTCTAAAAGAAAAGCAACCATAATGCGAACTTGATTATAAAGGAAACCATTTCCGGTAAAGTCAAATACAACCTCATTTCGTATTTTATCACGCTTAATAATTATATCCTCAATCGTCCTAACATTACTCTTCGCTTGACTTCCCGAAGCAACAAAACTTGTAAAATCATGTGTCCCTATTAGATCTTTAGCTGCCACTTTCATTTTTTGTAAATCAAGCGGGTATTTAAAATGTGCTGTATAGTTTCGCTTAAACGGATTAACAAACTCTCCTTGATCTACCCGATAGCGATAGGTTTTACGATGAGCACTATAACGCGCATGAAAATCGTTGTCCACTAATTCAGCTTTCTTTATTAAAATATCCAAAGGTAAAATACTATTGAGGGCTTTCCTCATTGATTCATTGCTTAAATGGTATGGAATATCAAAATGGGCCACTTGATTAATGGCATGCACACCCGCGTCCGTTCTTCCCGACCCAATCACCGGAATTGCTGGAGTAGGATGCTTAGCAATCTTATTTACTGCATTTTTCAGTGTTTGCTCCACAGTCCGCTTATTCGGTTGGATTTGAAAACCAGAAAAATTAGTTCCATCATAAGCAAAAGTTATTTTATACCGATACATTATTTACTTCCTTATCAAAAAATTATTCGGATCCACAGTAACCCAATTATTACAATTCCTAATCCTAATGCTGCCCATATATCATAAGTATGCCATGTTAGCTGACGATAATGAGTGCGCGGAGCATTCGGGTCATAACCGCGGGCTTCCATTGCTGTGGCTAATTCTTCTGCCCGTTTAAATGAATTAACAAATAACGGAATTAAAATCGGCACCAGATGTTGAATCCGCGTCAAAATATTTCCCGAATTAAAATTAATTCCTCTTGCACGTTGAGCTTTCATAATCTTAGTAGTTTCATCCATAATTGTTGGGACAAATCGTAATGCAATTGAAAGCATTAACGTAATCTGATTAACAGGAACTTTAACTACTTTTAATGGTTTCATTAACCATGCTAGAGCATCTGCAATTTGAAATGTTTGAGTTGTAGCGGTTAGAACTGTCGAAGCGGTAATAATAATAATAAAACGGTAAAGAATGATTAAAGAATTTATCAATCCGTCTTGAGTAATTGCCATTATTCCCCAATGCCAATACATTTTTCCTCCGCTACTAAATAAAATTTGAAAGGCTACAGTAATCAAAATAATCAAAAAAAGCGGCTTAATTCCTTGCCAATACTGCTTTAAGGCAACATTACTCAATTTAATAGCCAAGAAAAGAGCGGCAAGGAGCCATAAAGCTGTTAACCAGTCATTAACAAAGAAAATCAAAATTACATAAACAATACACATTATAAGCTTTATCCGTGGATCAAGACGATGAAGAATTGATTTTACTGGCACATAACTACCAAAAACAATTTTATTATTCATTTTCTTTGCTCCTCATCGCTTTTACTATTTCATCTGCCAATGAATCTAAAGTAAGCGGCTCAGTATTTTCTAGTTTAGCATCATGTTTCCTAAGAAATTGGGCAATATCAACAGAAATAGGTAAAGTTAATGATAACTTTGCTAATTGTTGCGAATCACTAAATAGGTGCCGAGGAGTTGTATCAGCAATTACTTTCCCCTCACTCATCGCAATCACATGGTCAGCATAGCGCGCCACTTGTTCCATTTGGTGAGTAACCATTATAACTGTTGTTGCTTTGTTATTTAGCTGTTTAATCAGCTTAAGCAATTCATTTGTTGCCTGCGTATCTAAACCAGCAGTAGGTTCATCAAGAATTAGGATTTGTGGTTTCATTGCTAATACTCCTGCAATAGCAACTCGTCTCATTTGTCCTCCAGAAAGTGCAAAAGGAGAATGAGTCTTTAATGCTACGGGTAGTCCAACCATTTTTAAGGCATCATCGACAGATTTCTTAATTTGCCCTGCCGTCCATCCCAAATTACGCGGACCAAAAGCAATATCTTCTTCAACCGTTTCAGCAAAAAGTTGTTGTTCAGGAAATTGGAAAACAAACCCGACACGATGATGAACCTTGCTCAAATCTTCAGCCTTAGTTGTTGCATTAATTTTTAATCCAGCAACATTAAGGTCACCTTTTTCAGGCTTGATTAACCCATCAATTAAGGAAACTAATGTTGATTTACCACTTCCGGTTTGTCCGACAATAGCAACAAACTCCTGCTCTTTTATAGTCAATGAAATATCCGATAATGCCTCACTAGTTGTATTCGGATATTTATAATGGAGATCTTTTATTGTAACTGCTGACTTAGCCAATTTTTTAACTCCTCTAAACTTAAGTATTTTTGTGGAATAGTTACTCCTCTTTCAACTAATAAAGATTGCAATTGCTGGCTAGCTGGTATTCCTACACCTATTTTTAGTAGCAACTCCTTATCCCCAAGAATCTCTGCTGGGGAACCTTGTTTTGCAATTTTTGCATCATTTATTACCACGATTTTATCTGCTAACTCAATTTCATTAAGATCATGCGTGATGGAAATAATTGATAGGTTATATTCTTTTTTTAGTTTCTTAAGTAAAGTCAATATTTCTTGACGCGCTCGAGGATCTAACATACTAGTTGCTTCATCAAGAATAATTACTTTGGGCATTAAGGCAAGAACCCCTGCCAATGCTACACGTTGCTTTTGTCCTCCTGAAAGATTAATCGGTTCCACATTTTTATATTTAGTCATTCCTACCATCGCCAGGGCACTATTAATCCTGTCTTCCATTTCTAAACGAGAAATTTGACGATTTTCAAGACCAAATGCAACATCATCAGCAACTGTAGCACCAACAAATTGATTTTCAGGATTTTGAAATACAAATCCGATTTGCTGATGAATTATCCCCAAAGTGTTTTCATCGACTTTCATCCCATCTACTTCTATTAGTCCCGATGTAGGCATTAGTAACCCATCAATCAACCTAGCAAGTGTACTTTTTCCGCTTCCATTGTGCCCAATAATTGCTGTCCAAGAAGACGCTTTAATATCAAGGTTGATATTATCTAATACTAAAGATTTACTATCTGGATACTTAAATGTAAGATTCCGAATCTTAATCTGGGTCACAACGATTCCTCTTTTCAAGATTAGTTAATAAATATATTTTAGCAAAGTCCACTAGAAAATTATCTATAAAATTTCAATTTAAAATAAAAAATCACTTACCATCGAAGTGCGCGAGGGTTTCCCGCATTCAAGCTAGACTAGGGTAATTTCCCACCATCGTAACGCTCTATACTATCAATGATAGTGATTCTTTATTACGTATTTAATTTATGTGAACAAATATAAATTAGTCCACTAATTCAAGAATAACCATTGGTGCACCGTCACCACGACGAGGCATGGTCTTCAAGATGCGTGTGTAACCACCGTTACGGTCTGCATACTTTGGAGCAATCTCTTCAAAAAGATTTTGAAGAGCAGATTGTACACGAATATCATCGCCATCTTCCTTAACATCAGCAACAACATTACGTACAAAAGCGGCAGCCTTACGACGAGAAGCTAAATCACCATGCTTAGCAAGTGTAATCATCTTGTCAGCAGTCTTACGAACTTCCTTGGCACGTGCTTCAGTAGTAGTAATTCGACCATTAACGATTAAATCTGTAGTTAAATCACGTAATAAAGCCTTACGTTGTGAACTTGTACGTCCTAATTTACGGTAACTCATAAAGTGGTTCCCTCCTTTGCAATTGGTATATCAATTAGTCGTCTTGGCGGAATGAAACACCAAGATCATTTAACTTAAGTTTAATTTCTTCTAACGACTTTTGTCCTAAGTTCCGAACTTTCATCATATCAGACACTGTTCTGTCAGTTAATTCTTTAACAGTATTAATGCCAGCTCGTTTCAAACAGTTGTAAGAACGTACAGAAAGATCAAGCTCTTCAATAGTCATTTCAAGCATCTTTTCCTTATGCGTTTCTTCTTTTTCAACCATAACTTGGGCATTTTGCGCTGTTTCAGTTAAATCAACAAACATAGCTAAGTGTTCAGTTAAAATCTTTGCACCTAGACTAACTGCTTCGGTTGGTGTTAATGAACCATCAGTCCAAACATCCAGCGTTAACTTATCATAGTCGTTACGTTGACCAACCCGGGCGTTTTCAACAGTGTAATTTACACGTTCAATTGGGGTATAGATGGAATCAATCGGTAAAACACCAATTGCAAGATCATCCATCCGGGCCTTATTATCGTTAGCAGAAAGGTAACCGCGACCCTTATCAGCAGTTAACTTGATGTGTAATTCTGCGCCATCAGCAACAGTTGCAATATGCAGATCAGGATTTAAAATTGTGACTTCATTATCACCCTGGATATCACTTGCAGTTACTTCAGCAGGTCCCTTAACATCTAATTCAAGGTCCTTTTGATCCTCAGAATCAATTTTCAAAGAAACTTTTTTTAGATTCAAGATAATCTGCGTAACATCCTCAGTTACACCTTTAACAGTGCTAAATTCATGTAAAACACCATCAATTTGCATACTCGTAACCGCTGCACCAGGTAACGATGCAATCAATACACGTCTTAACGAGTTACCGAGAGTGGTTCCATAACCGCGCTCAAGTGGTTCTACGACAAACTTACCGTAGTTATCTGTTTCTTCAACTTTGTGAATATTTGGCTTTTCAAATTCGATCATTCTATCCTTGTACCCCTTTCAAAACGTGGTTCGTATTTGAGACAAAAAGGCAATTGATGGAAATAATTGTCTCCAGCAATGTCAATTAAACACGACGACGCTTTGGAGGACGAGAACCATTGTGAGGAACAGGTGTTACATCACGAATAGCAGTAACTTCCAAACCAGTTGCTTGAAGCGCACGGATTGCAGCTTCACGACCTGAACCTGGACCCTTAACTTCAACTTCAACAGTCTTCATACCATGTTCCATAGCTTGCTTAGCAGCAACTTCTGATGCCATTTGAGCAGCAAATGGAGTGGACTTCCGACTTCCCTTAAAGCCTAAAACACCGGCTGATGACCAAGCTACAGCGTTACCCTGAACGTCAGTAATCATGATCAAAGTGTTGTTAAATGTTGAGTGAATGTGTGCAACACCAGTTTCAACATTCTTTTTTGCACGACGCTTACGCGTACCTTTTTTGGTTGCCATATCTAGTACTAACCTCCTTTTTTATTAAAGTAAAATTACTTCTTCTTATTAGCGATTGCGACAGCTTTACCCTTCCGAGTACGAGCATTATTCTTAGTGTGTTGACCACGAACTGGTAACCCACGACGATGACGCATACCACGGTAAGAACCGATTTCTTGAAGCCGCTTAATGTTCATTGAAACTTCACGACGTAAATCACCTTCAACTTGAATTTGATCTACTTGTGCACGGATCTTTTCTTCTTGATCAGGAGTTAAATCGCGAACACGAATATCTTCTGATACACCAGCATTTTCAAGAATCTTCTTAGCAGTAGAATCACCAATACCGAAAATATATGTTAAGCCGATTACGATTCGCTTGTCACGAGGTAAATCGACACCTGCAATACGAGCCATTAGCTACACCTCCATTTCATTAAATAATAAATTACTTACCTTGACGTTGCTTATGCTTTGGGTTAGCAGAGCAAATAACCATCACACGACCATTACGCTTAACGATCTTGCAGTGCTCACACATCTTTTTAACAGATGGTCTTACTTTCATTATAAAATCCTCCTATGAGAGTAATTGATCAATAACTACTTGAACCGGAATGTGATACGACCTTTAGTGAGATCATATGGAGACATTTCAACCTTTACTCGATCACCTGGTAAAATCTTAATATAGTGCATCCGAATCTTACCAGAAACATGAGCTAAGATTTCTGCTCCGTTTTCCAATTCAACTTTAAACATTGCATTAGGTAAAGTTTCAGTTACTTTACCTTCTACTTCAATCACATCGGCTTTTGCCACGAAATAGTACCTCCTTACCTAATTCTAGATATTACGTAAAAATGGTGGAAAGTATGCTACTTCCCACTACTCAGATAGATAAACCTTGCATAGTTTAGCATAAGTTTCTAAACTTCGCAAGAGATAACTAATATCTAGTTTAGGTTAGTTAATACTTTCTTGATATCTTCATAAACTTTGTCGATATCCTGTTCACCATTAATTTCGTGTAAAATACCTTGCTTTTGGTAATAGTCTACCAGTGGCGTGTTCAACTTAATATTAACATCTAGACGATTCTTAACCGTTTCAGGCTTATCATCATCACGCTGATAAAAATCATGATGACCACAAACGTCACATGTGCCTGCAACCTTAGGGGCATTATAAATTTTATGATAAGTAGCTCCACAGTTGCGGCAAATAAAACGTCCACTTAAACGTTCTACCAATACGTCCGGTTCAACGTGAATATTGATCACAGCATCAAGATGCCGATTACTCTCTGCCAATATCTTATCCAAAGCATCTGCCTGATTAAGATTACGAGGAAATCCATCTAGCATAAAGCCATCTTTAGTGTCATCTTGAGCTAACCGTTCCTTAACGATACCATTAGTAACCTCGTCAGGAACCAGTTCACCTTTGTCAATATATTTCTTAGCTTCAATTCCCATAGGCGTTTCATTTTTCATAGCAGCCCGGAAAATATCCCCAGTTGAGATATGAGGAATAGAAAAGTCTTCAACGATTTTTTGAGCCTGTGTACCTTTACCAGCACCTGGAAGACCCATTAATACAAGGTTCATACTCATTAGTTATTTCCTCCTTTAGGTTCTCGAATAAATCCGATATATTCACGCTTCATTGTTAGTCCATTTAACTGTCGAACAACATCTAAAGCAATTTGCACGATAATTAGTAAGCTTGTACCACCTAAACCAATTGACTGACTTAAGTTCCATACATTACTTGCAATTAACGGAATTAAGGAAATTAATCCTAAGAATAATGAACCAACTGTACTTAATCGCATTAACAATGAAGAAATATAGTCTTGTGTTCCCTTTCCAGGACGCACTCCAGAAATATAACTTCCCTGCTTTTGTAAGTTCTCAGCAAGTTTTTCTGGATTAACCTGAACAAAGGCATAGAAAAAGGTAAATACAACAATCAAAAATACATACAGTGCGATCCCAGGACCAGATTGCATGTTAAAAATGGTCGTCATGATTTGATACCAACTATCTCCACCATGATTTTGCTGAAAAGCCATTAAAATGGTTTGAGGTGTTGATATAAACGAACCAGCAAAAATAACTGGAATAACACCCGATACGTTAATCTTCAAGGGAAGATAACTACTGGACGGTGAAGTAGTAGTTCGTCTCGTATACTGAATTTGTAAGCGTCTCTCAGCCTGCTGTACCCAAGTAACAAACGCCACAATAATCAAAATTGCTACAATTACAAGGGCAACAAATCCAATTCCCATCCATAAGGCAGAACCAGATTCACCGGCAATTTGGTCATCCCATAGTTGGCGAATTCCACCTGGCATTTGTGCAACAATACCGGCAAAAATTAACATGGAAACACCATTACCTAAACCACGTTCGGTAATCATGTCCCCCATCCAGGTAGCAAACATTGTACCCGCAGTTAAAATTAATCCGATTGTTAGATATGTTTGAACGCCTGGGTGATTAACCAAACGAATTGTACTTAATGCATTAAACCCGGCGGTAATACCGATTGATTGAATAAATCCCAATACAATCGTTAACCATCGGGTTGCTTGATTAAGTTTTCGCCGTCCTACTTCTCCTTGTTTACTCCATTCAACAAAACGCGGAACAATATCCATTTGTAATAGTTGAACAACAATTTGAGCAGTAATATATGGAGAAACACCCATTGCAAATAATGAATAGTTCTCCAGTCCACCACCACTAAAGGTATTGAGGATTGATGCTAAACCGGTTGAGGAGATTTCCTGCAAAGCAGCAGCGTTAACTCCAGGAACGGTAATCGCTGCCCCCATCCGATAGACAATCAATACAAACAATGTAAAGAAAATCTTTTTACGGATATCTTTTACTTTGAATGCATTTTTGACGGCTGTGAACAAACTACATCACCTCAGTTTTACCACCGGCAGCTTCAATTGCAGAAACCGCAGAAGCAGAAAACTTATTAGCCTTAACAGTTAATTTCTTTTCAAGCTTACCGCTACCAAGAACCTTAATGCCGCTCTTCATGTTCTTGACTAAACCACTTTCCATCAATAATTGTGGCGTAACTTCAGTACCATCATCAAACTTGTTTAATGATGCCAAATTAACAATTGCGTATTCTTTACGGTTAATGTTAGTAAATCCACGTTTTGGAATTTGCCGGTAAAGTGGCATTTGGCCCCCTTCAAATCCTAAACGGGTCTTTCCATGAGCCTTTTGACCTTTAGTACCACGTCCTGATGTAAAACCATGTCCTGATGAAAGTCCACGACCTTTACGAAGACGCTTAGAACGAGAACCAGCAGCTGGCTTCAATTCGTTTAACTTCATTGATAGGCACCTCCTTATTATTTAATTTTAATTACTTAACTTCTTCAACAGAAACCAAGTGAGCGATCTTAAAAATTTGACCGCGTGTTGCCGCGTTATCTGGTAAGATAACTGAGCTATTGATCTTACCTAAGCCCAATGCCTTAACAGTACGGCGTTGAGTAGGTTGTCGGTGGGCAACACTGTGAATTAAGGTAACTTTTACTTGAGCCATAATTTAGTGCCCTCCTTATTCTGCTAAGTGGTCTACAGAAACACCACGTAACTTTGCAACTTCTTCAGCGTTCTTCAATTGCTTTAGTCCTTCAAATGTTGCACGAACAACATTAACAGGGGTGTTAGAACCAAGACGTTTTGAAGTAACGTCGGCAACACCGGCAAGGTCCATAACGTTACGAACCGCACCACCGGCAGCAACTCCAGAACCTTCAACAGCTGGCTTTAACATGATCTTTCCACCGCCGTATACACCAATAACTTCGTGTGGAATAGTAGTTCCAACAATAGGAACAGTAATCAAGTTCTTTTCAGCAGCAGCTTGTGCTTTACGAATAGCTTCTGGAACTTCTTGAGCTTTACCAGTACCAAAGCCAACATGACCTTTACGGTCACCAACAATTACTAAAGCGGCAAAACGCATACGACGTCCACCCTTAACAACCTTAGTAATCCGGTTGATGGCTACAACTTGATCGTCCAAATCCAACTTTGCTGGATCAATGAATTCTGATGATGCCATTGCAGGTTATTCCTCCTTTTTTAGAATTTAAGTCCGTTTTCACGAGCAGCTTCAGCTAAGGCTTGAACACGTCCATGGTAAAGGTAACCACCACGGTCAAATACAACTTCAGTAATGTTCTTTTCGTTAGCACGCTTGGCAATTAAAGCACCTACGCCACTAGCTTGTTCAGTCTTAGTCTTTCCACTTACTTCACTGTCATTTGTGGAGGCACTTGCGAGCGTCACACCCTTTACGTCATCAATTAATTGAGCGTAAATGTTTTTGTTTGAACGGTAAACACTTAAGCGTGGGCGCTCCGCAGTACCAGAAATCTTACCGCGAACGCGTAAATGACGACGTTGACGGATCTTGTTTTTGTCTGGTTTAGAAATCACAACAGTCACCTCTTATTATATTTATTTTATTAATTAAAAGAATGTTAAATAATCTTCTAAGATTACTTACCAGTCTTACCTTCCTTACGGATAATGTGTTCGTTTTCGTAACGAATACCTTTACCTTTGTATGGTTCTGGTGAACGTACAGCACGAACTTCTGCAGCAAAATTACCAAGGTGTTCCTTGTTAATTGAGCTTAATTCAATAGTAGTGTTGTCAGGTACGTTGATATCAACATCTTCTGGCTTATCCATTTCAACTGGGTTAGAGTAACCAACAGTTAAAATCAACTTATTACCCTTAAATTGAGCACGGTATCCAACACCGACAAGCTTAAGAACTTTCTTGTAGCCATTAACAACACCTTCAACCATGTTATTAACATTAGCACGAGTAGTACCGTGTAACATCTTCAACTTGTTAGTATCAGCATCACGATCAAATTTTACTACATTACCATCAATAGTCATTTTGATTAATGGTGAAATTTCACGAGATAAAGTACCTTTAGGACCTTTAACAGTAACTACATTACCATCTTGAGAAATTTCAACACCACTTGGCAAATCAATTTCTTTGTAACCAATACGACTCATCTTTGCACCTCCTATCTAATAATTATTTTTTACCAAACGTAAGCGATAACTTCGCCACCAATTTTCTTGGCGCGAGCAACTTTATCAGTTACAACACCTTCTGATGTTGAAATGATGGCAATTCCTAATCCATTAAGAACTTTAGGTACAGCATCAGACTTAACGTATGTACGTAAACCAGGTTTAGAAATACGCTTTAAGCCAGAAATAACGCGTTGACCGTCATTACCGTACTTTAAGAACACACGGATGATGCCTTGCTTGTTATCATCAACGTATTCAACATCGCGAATGAAACCTTCGTTCTTTAAGATTTCAGCGATGTCCTTCTTCATCTTTGATGCAGGTGCTTCTACTGATTCGTGTTGAGCCA
>OKSF01000086.1_pt1 | contig 76213 bp, 73 predicted proteins | sample 1606061 | NCBI WGS metagenome assembly OKSF01 (sample SAMEA3541567, study PRJEB24748) | human gut metagenome | biome: human gut; feature: human-associated habitat; material: faeces | place: China | collected 2012
AATACTGTTTAATCCAACATTATTTATGTCATATCAACAAATTGAAGGTTAAGCGTTTTTTAATAGCTTTAATTAAACACTCTGGTTATACTTAAAGAGACAATAAAGGTTGGCTCAGGACTCGTAAAGAGCATTGACTTAATACGCCTTTGAAAGGTAATGTATAGATTTATGGATTGAAGATAAGAGGGGTCTTTAGATTATTAACTTTTGAAGCATTGAAAAGCTAATTAACTCTCCTAGTAATATATGGTTACAAAGTAAGGATAAGTTCGATTGTTTTACAAAATTAAAGTTCTAAAGTGGAGGCAGGAAAGGTAAGATATGTTCAAAGCTCAATCTAAAGAAGAATTAACAAAATTTATCAATATCCATAAAAGTGCCAGTTCGCACTTGGTAAAGTGTGCTTATCCAAGAGTTAAACAGTTTATTTGGAAGAAACATTCTGGTCAAAAAGCTTTTGTCTACAGATAACTGGGGAGCTCCCATTGATGTGATTAAGAAGTATATTCACAATCAAATAAATAATCATCAATAGAAGAAGGTGTTTTTATGTATGAAGTGAAAGAATCGGATTGGAAATTATTTAGAAAGAAGATTGCGGGTTGGCAGGAAAGCTATATGGAAAGATTAGTAGAAGAATATATTAAACTACTACAATCCAATAAAAGTTCATCTGAGAAATTTTGGGAGTTGGAAGATCGTATTTTTAAAGATAAAAGGAAAAAAGATGTAATCGTTGAAATGTCACGTTCCAAAATGTACTGGAATCTAATCTCTTTATTACAAGAAGATGCTATTATTTTAGAGAATCTAAAAGATTTTAGTAGCGAACTTCAAGAAGACATTAAAGAAGGTTTAGAAAGATGGAAAAGATAATATAAATTTCCTTGGTCAAATCAATAGAGCGAAAGCTCTATTTTTGTTAGAGTTATGAGGCAAGGAGATTCGATTTTTATGAATATTATTAAACGTGATAAAACCATTCAACCTTTTAATGTAGAAAAAATTAAAATTGCCATCAAAAAAGCATTTGCCTCTTTACATTCTGAGACTGATGAGGCGGTATTGGATCAAATCGTGATCGAAATACAAGATGAATTTCAGTCTCGCAATCAGACACCGACAGTTGAAGAAGTACAGGATTTAGTTGAAAGAGAGTTGATGAAACACTCTTTTTATGATGAAGCGAAAGCTTATATCTTATATCGATTTAAACGTGCCAGACTTCGTGAACAGATCGCTCAGTTTGAAAAACTTGTCTATAATCCGGCTGTACCAAAGATCTTGATGCAGGTGGAACGTGAATTTGGCTATGATCTATCGACTTTATATCAGAAGTTTAAGACTTTTTATAAAGCAGAGGATTCGCAAAAAGAAACAGAAAAAATGTTGGTTCGTGCCTGTGTGGAACTGATTTCCATGGAACAGCCGCAATGGGAAATGATTGCAGCTCGTTTCCAAAGTGAATTCCTTCATCAGGAAATCAAGGCTCGTATGTTAAAGTATGGTGTCCATTCTTTTGCGGAAAAGATCGCTTATTTAGAAAAAGAAGGCTTATACGGTGATTATATTCGTCAGGCTTATAGTGATTTAGATATTGATGAATTAGAAGCGTATATCAAAGAAGAAAGAAATGATTTGTTTACCTATTCAGGTTTAGATTTATTGATCAATCGTTACTTGATTCGCTCTCATAGTGGTGAGATTTTAGAAAGTGTACAGGAGATGTTCATGGGGATTGCGATGCATCTGGCTTTACCGGAACAAGATCGTGTATTCTGGGCTAAACAAATCTATGATATTTTAAGTGAATTGAAAGTAACGATGGCAACTCCAACGATGTCTAATGCACGTAAACCGTTCCATCAGATGTCAAGCTGTTTCATTGATACCGTACCAGATTCTTTAGATGGGATCTATAAATCTATTGATAATTTTGCACAAGTTTCTAAACATGGTGGAGGAATGGGTCTATATTTTGGTAAGGTTCGTGCGAATGGCAGTGATATTCGTGGCTTTAAAGGTGCTGCCGGCGGTGTCATTCGTTGGATCAAGCTGGTCAATGATACCGCTATTGCCGTCGATCAGCTAGGTGTTCGCCAGGGGGCAGTGGCTGTCTATCTGGATGCCTGGCATAAAGATTTACCGGAGTTTTTACAGCTTCGTACCAACAATGGTGACGATCGTATGAAAGCGCATGATGTTTTTCCTGCCATCTGCTATCCGGATCTGTTTTGGCGCATGGTCAAAGAAGATTTAGATGGCACATGGTATCTGATGTGCCCGCATGAAGTTTATACCATCAAAGGTTATCATTTGGAAGATTCTTATGGAAAAGAATGGGAAGAGAAATATTGGGATTGTGTGCAGGATGATCGAATTCATAAGCGTACGATCAATATCAAAGACTTAGTGCGTCTGATCTTAAAATCTTGTGTGGAAACAGGAACGCCGTTTACCTTTAATCGGGATATCGTCAATCGTGCTAATCCAAATCCGCATCAGGGTATGATCTATTGTTCAAACTTATGTACGGAAATTGCGCAGAATATGAAACCGATCCAGCATTTGCCTAACGAAGTGGTTCAAGTCGATGGACAGGATGTTATCGTAGAACGCTATGTACCAGGTGATTTTGTCGTCTGTAACCTGGCAAGCTTAACGCTAGGAAAAATCGATGTCAAAAACGATAAGGAGTTGGAACATATCGTATCGGTTGTAATTCGTGCTTTGGATAATGTCATCGATTTGAATTATTATCCAATTCCTTATGCCAAATTGACAAACCATAAAGTACGTCCGATTGGTTTAGGAACCAGTGGATATCATCATATGTTAGTCCAGAATGGTTTCCGTTTTGAAAGTGAAGAGCATCTGGAGTTTGTCGATCAGCTCTATGAAAAGATCAATTATTATGCGATTCGTACGAGCATGGAACTGGCAAAGGAAAAAGGGAAATATGAAATTTTTGAAGGAAGCGACTGGGATACCGGAGCTTATTTCACAAATCGAGGTTATATATCGGAGGCATGGAAACAGTTGCAGGATGAAGTTCATCAAAACGGAATGCGTAATGGATATTTATTAGCCATTGCTCCAACGAGCTCGACATCCATCATTGCGGGAACCAGTGCGTGTTGTGATCCGATTATGAACAAATTCTTCTTAGAGGAAAAGAAAGGTTCCATGATTGCCCGTGTGGCACCGGATTTAAACCAGAAGACTTTCTGGTTGTATAAGAATGCGCATTTGATCGATCAGACATGGTTAGTTAAAGCGGCCGGTGTTCGTCAGCGTCATATTGATCAGGCGCAATCTGTCAATTTATACATCACAACGGAATTTACAATGCGTAAACTTTTGAACTTGTTTATACAGGCATGGGAAGAAAATGTAAAAACATTGTATTATGTGCGCTCTAAATCACTGGAAGTCGAAGAGTGTGAGAGCTGCAGTGCATAGGAGGACATATGGAACAATTACAGAAAAAGGCATTATTTAATGAAAACGGCGATATTGAAGTCACAAAACGTCGTATGATCAATGGAAATACGACAAATTTAAATGACTTCAACAATATGAAATACAGTTGGGTATCGCAATGGTATCGTCAGGCGATGAACAACTTCTGGATTCCGGAAGAAATTAACTTATCACAGGATGTCAAAGATTATCGTTCATTAAAACCGGCTGAAAAGACGGCCTACGATAAGATCCTCTCTTTTTTGGTCTTCCTGGACTCCTTACAGACAGCAAACCTTCCCAATGTTGGTGAATACATCACGGCCAATGAGGTCAATTTGTGCTTGTCTATTCAACAGTTTCAGGAAGCCGTGCATTCTCAAAGCTATTCATATATGTTAGATTCTATCTGTTCTCCACAGGAACGAGATGATATTCTTTATCAGTGGAAATACGATGAAATCTTATTGAATCGAAATAAATTTATCGGTGATTTATACAATGCGTTTCAGGAGCATAAAGATCCTTTCCATTTTATGCAGATGATCATGGCAAATTATATCTTGGAAGGAATTTACTTCTATTCTGGATTTATGTTTTTCTATAATTTGGGACGTATGGGAAAAATGCCGGGAAGTGCGAATGAGATTCGTTACATCAATCGAGATGAAAATACACATTTATGGCTGTTCCGTTCGATCATCTTAGAACTTCAAAAGGAAGAGCCGGAATTGTTTACACCGGAGCGTGTTGAAGTGTATCGTGCCATGTTGAAAAAAGGTGTGGAAGAAGAGATCAAATGGGGCAAATACGTCATTAGTAATGATATTGAAGGTTTGACTATGGAAATGGTCGAAGACTATATTCGCTATCTGGGAAATTTCAGAGCACATAGTTTAGGCTTTGAACGCTTGTATGAAGGCTATGACAGTGAACCAGAAAGTATGAGCTGGGTATCGATGTATTCCAATGCAAATTTGATCAAGACCGATTTCTTTGAGGCCAAGAGTACAGCCTATGCCAAGAGCAGCGCTATTGTCGATGATCTATAAAAAATATGAGGTTGATTGGATTTCAACCTCTTTCATTTTTTAGTTGAGATTCCCTTCAAATCGAGGTATATTATTAAGGTATCGATCTTATCGGGATGTAGCACAGCTTGGTAGTGCGTTTCGTTCGGGACGAAGAGGTCGCAGGTTCAAATCCTGTCATCCCGACCATGAAATAACAGTCGTCTGAGGACGGCTTTTTTTTGTAAAAGGAAAGGAACAGAATGAAAAAAGGAGCAATCTTTGATATGGATGGCTTACTGTTTGATACAGAAAAGCTATTTGATATCGCATGGCATAGAGTGGCAGATAAACATGGTCTGACATTGACAGAGGAGTTTTTTAACACATCACGTGGAACCAGCGGGGATGTAATGTTAAGAAATCTTAAAAGTTATTTTCCAACAAAGGATCCAAAAATTCTATTGAATGAGTTGTTTGAAAATACTGCGGAGTTGACCAGGCATCAGGTACCACTGAAAAAAGGCGTTTTCGAAATAGTATCATTCTTTAAAGAAAATGGGTTGAAAATTTCCGTTGCCAGTAGTTCTCCATTATCGATGATACAAAATAATTTACAAGTCTCAAAAACGGAATGTTATTTTGATGTGATTGCCAGTGGACAGGAAGTAGAACATGCCAAACCATCACCGGAAGTATTTTTATTGGCGGCGAAACGAATGGGAGTCGATGCCAGGGATTGTTACGTGTTTGAAGATGGAATTCATGGGGTCCATGCGGGAGTGAATGCAGGATGTACAACGATCATGATACCGGATATGCTAAAACCAACGCAGGAAATATTAAATATGCCGGTGCATATTTATAAAGATTTGTTAGAGGCCAAAGCAGCGATTGAAACAGGAATTCTATAAATGCATAGAAAACGGGCGCAACTGTATATTTTCATTGATAGACAATAAGAAATCCTCCATCTACAATAGAAGCAGATGGAGGATTTTTATGAGTTTAGGAAATAATTTATACAAGGCAAGGCGTAAGAAGGGATTATCACAGGAAACCGTAGCGGATACTTTAGGAATTTCCCGGCAGACAGTATCCAAATGGGAAACAGATGAAACACTGCCGAATGTTTTTCAGGCGAAAGAAATGGCACGACTATATGAATTGAGCTTAGATGATTTGATGGAATATGATGCAAATGTGCAGGAAATCGAAAAGGTCATCCAGAATACCAGTGAAGAAACGCAAAAAAAGATCGATTGGACCAAAATGTGGTCTAAACAGTATCCGGTTTTAGGAACTTATGCAGATGTAGTGGATGTAGAGCGATATGCTGATGGCTTACAGGAGTTATTGGATGATTTAAAGAAACGATATGATTATAATCAACGGGATGCGATGTTGGTTTTAAAAGACATATTGGGCAAAACGTGGAATCAGAATAAATAATTTAAGTGAACAAAAATAAAACTTCTATGTGAAGTTTTATACATAGAGGTTTAGGATTGATGATAATTATATTTTTGAATTAAATTTTATGATTCGTTTCCAGAGATTTTCCACTCATTTCGTTGAAAATTCAATTCATTTTGAGTGGATGCACTACAGAGTATTGATTTAGGTGCAGAGATGCTTCTCGTTAGTTTAGATTATGATTTAAGAAATACCATACAAGGAAACAAAAAAGAATATTCAATCCTGATAGTGAAAAAGATGGAAAGATCAAAATTTAAAACATTTTTGAATGACTACTTTTTAGAACTATTTTTTTCTTATTCCGCACTTTTCTTAGAATAACCACACCTATTGATATATCGTCAATAGTATTATTATTTTGTGTTAACTCTTCTTGTATTCTATCGATAGCTTGAAGAGGATCTAAAGAATGATAAGGGAAATATAGTTTTCTGAGTTGTACAGGTTTAATCTAAGAGAAAAATATTATCTTTTCAACAAAAAAGTTAGGCACCGCCTAACATATTCTGGGTAAAGGTTGACCGGATAATTTATGAAGTTGGCGTGTTGCACCAATCTTTGTTTTTAAATATAGCTTTTGCGGATGTTCTTTGGTAATTTTTCCGATAATTTTGGCTCCATCTTTTAATTGGTCACAAAGTTGTTTGGCATCATTTTCATTCATGATACAAAGCATACGTCCTTCACAGGCTAAGTATAAAGGGTCAAAACCTAAAAGGTCACAAAGTGTTTGTACATTTGAATCGACAGGAAGTAAAGATTCATAAAGTTCCATTCCAAAGTCTGATTTTTCTATCAGTTCCATACAGGTGGTTGCGACACCGCCTCTGGTTGGATCGCGCAGGATTCTAAGACTATCATATGCCATGGCTTTCATAGCTTTATCTTTTAAACAGGCACAATCGGAAAGCAACTCTCCTTGCAGATGAATATCCTCGCGAGCCATGAAAATACTGGCACCGTGGCATCCCATAGAACCGGATAAGACAACGACATCGTTTTCTTGATATTGGTAGGAAGTCTTTCTTTGAAGGATTCCAATACCGGAAGTGTTGATATAGATTTGATTTCCCTTTTGTCTTTCAATAACTTTAGTATCGCCGGTTACAATCGAAACACCTGCAGCTTGTGCGGTCTGCTGCATGGAATACAGAATCGTTTTTAAATCTTCGATATGGAACCCTTCTTCTATGATTAACGAGCAGGACAAGTATTTAGGGATGCCTCCGGCCATACAAAGATCATTGATTGTACCGCAAACGGCCAGTTTTCCGATGTCACCGCCGGGAAATCTCCATGGATCGACTACAAAGCTGTCGGTGGAAAAGACAAGTTCGTTTTGTGGATTAGGTAAAATGGCTCCATCTTTTAATTCAGTCAGCTGTTTGTTTTTAAAGGTCGGTACAATCAGTTCATCAATCAAATCGGAAGTTAGTTGTCCTCCGCTTCCATGATCCATCAAAATATCGTTCATAATAGATCCTCGCTTTCATATAAATAACTGGCAGCGCATGCCCCTTCATTGGATACCATGCAGGGGCCAATCGGTGTTTGTGGCTTGCAGACGGTTTTAAATAAGGGGCATTGTTTTGGCTCTTTTTGTCCGCATAAAATAGAAGCACATTGACAGCCTTTGGTTTCCGTATTCGTTAAAGGGGGTAAATTAAATCGTTTCCATGCATCCCAGGTTTCATATTCTTTTTTTAACTGCAAACCACTTTTTGAGATGGTTCCCAAACCTCTCCAAAGACTATCCTTTGGTTCAAAGACTTTCTGAATGATCGCTTGTGCTGTTTGGTTTCCTTGAGGCTTTACGATACGTCCATATGTGTTTTGAATGGCAGGCTTGTTCTGGTTCAACATTTGAATCAACAGTTCAATTGAATATAAGATGTCTTCAGGATCAAAGCCGCTGATAACACCGGGACGATGATATTGGTTTGGCAAAAAGGTAAATCCTTGTTCACCGATAATGGCAGCAACATGTCCCGGACAAAGAAAGCCATCAATTTGTGTATTTTCTTGTTCTAATAAAGTGCATATGGCCGGTTTTGTTTGTTTTAAAAGGCTTAAAAAGAAGAAGTTTTGAATGTTTTGTTTCTGCGCTTCTAGAATCGCAATAGCACTTCCGGGTGCTGTGGTTTCGAAACCGACACCTAAAAAAACCACATTTTTGGAAGGATTTTCCTGCGCCAGTGTTAAAGCATCCATACAGGATAAACAAATTTTGACCTGTGGCAATCCTTGAAGCGATGGATGTTTACTTCCGGGAATGCGGAAAAGATCACCATAGCTGCAAAGAAGAATATCCGGTCTTTGTGCCAGATCATAAACTAGGTCGATCAGAGATGAAGGAGTTACACATACTGGACAGCCAGGTCCGCTAATGAGTTTTACATCTTCGGGGAGCAGTTTTTTTATACCGGAACGAGCTATAGACATAGTATGCGTTCCACAGATTTCCATCAGCTTGATTGGCCGGTTTGGTTTACTGAAATGCATGAAATATCTCCTGGTATAAATCTCTTGTCTGTTGTGCTTGTTGACTATCCACTTTTTCAATCGCAAAGCCGGCATGGACCATGACTTCATCGCCGATTTGTACATTCGGTATAAAATCAATCCGAATGGTTTGCGAAATGCCATGAGCACCGGCTATAGCTGTATTACCTTCTATTTTCTCAATGGTTAAAGGAATCGCAAGACACATAATATCACATCCTTTTTTGCGCAATGGCAAGTTGCCCTAAGGCAATACCTTCATCGTTACAACTCACTTGTGTATGCCAATAGACTCTATATTGAAGTTCCTGCAGGCGATGCACGATTTCTTTCAACAAATATTGGTTTTGAAAACATCCACCACTTAATACGATGGGGAGATGCTTTGGATTTAAATGCAGTGTTTGATCGATGGTCATTTCAATGATTGTATTCATCATTTTGGCCGCTTGTATCTCTGGTGCTTTTGTTTCCGTTACAGCATAATGAATCATTTCTGACCAGTCAAAGAATCGAATATTATTTTCTTCATAGAAGCAAAGTGGATACGATTCTGTTGTTGTGGCGGCCATAAATTCTAATAATACAGGTGCCTGGCCATCGTAATCCTGTGCTTTCGTATGTGTAATCAGAGCATAGAAACCATCAAACAGGCGGCCCATACCACTGGTCTGAATACTTTTGGACAGCATTTGTTTGAGTATGTTTTGTTTGTTGGCTTCAAAAATAGGAATTTCACAATCGGATTCAACTGTTAAAGCCAGGGCGATTCTACCGATTTCATGAATGGCTTTGTCGCCTCCTAATAAGGGAATTTGTTTGATGGATCCAACACGTTTAAAATTCGTATAATCACCTATCAAAAATTCAGATCCCCAGATCGTATGATCACTTCCGAATCCGGTTCCATCAAAGAGAATACCAAAACAAAGTTCATCTAAGTTATTTTCCATCATACAGGAAGCCATGTGCGCATGATGGTGCTGCACCTGTATCAACGGAAGAGAAAGACTTTTGGCAAACCGCGTCGTTGTATAGTACGGATGTAAATCGCAAACGATTTGTCGGGCTTCTAAATCAAACAATCTTTGATAGGTACATAATGCTTGTTTGTAATGATCGAAGGTTTCTACTGTTTCCAAATTTCCGATATAAGGGCTTAAAAACACATAGTGGTCTTTTCCCCAGGCAAAGCTTCCTTTTTGATGAGCGCCCAGAGCCAGTATTCCAGTTATATCTGTTTTACTGCTTAGTGGTATAGGAACATAGCCGCGACTTCGGCGAATAAAGTAAGGTTTTCCTTGAAAGTTTCGCAATAAGGAATCATCACAGCGGTTTTCTATGGTGCGATTATGAAGTAAGAAGGAGTCTGCGATATGTTTTAAGTCTTCCAAAGCCTCGTTGTTATCAATCAAAACCGGTGCATCGCTTAGATTGGCACTGGTCATGACTAATGCATCCATTTTTTCCATCAGTAAAATATGCAAAGGACTGTACGGAAGCAAAATGCCCAGATCCTTATTTTCGGATAATTCTTTATACGCTTCTTTATTCTTTTTTGCGCACAGCACGATGGGTCTTTGCGTTGATGTTAATAGCTTTTCTTCATCGACTGAAAGTTGGACAAATTCTTTAGCAGTATCAATATCTTTGACCATGACGGCAAGTGGTTTCGTCTCACGATGCTTGCGCTTTCGTAAGCGAAGAATCGCTTTTGGATCCCGGGCATCACAGGCTAAATGAATACCGCCGATGCCTTTGATGGCTACGATCTTTCCTTCTTTTAAATCCTGAATGGCATTTTCTAAAGGATCACCTTTTTTCTGCTCTCCTTGATAAAAAAGGGTAGGGCCGCAATTGGCACAGGCATTAGGTTGTGCGTGATAGCGGCGATCTTGCAGGTCTTCGTATTCCTGCTGACACAAAGAGCACATCGTAAAATCTTTCATTGTTGTATTCTTTCGATCATAAGGAATGTCTTTAACGATCGTATAGCGAGGGCCGCAGTTGGTACAGTTGATAAAGGGATAGCCAAATCGCCGATTTTTAGGATCTAACATTTCGTTGACACAGTCCTGACAAGGTGCCATATCCGGAGAAATCAGCGTTTGATGGATACCGCTTTTACTTTCCTGAATCGTAAAGCTGTTCCAGTTTTCTAAAGGTTGTTTTGTTGTGTCGATCGATTCGATCTTCGAATGACAAGGCGCTTTTTGTGGCAGCTCTTTTAAGAAAGCTTGTACATCTTCTTTATGTCCTTGGATGTGAAGGATAACGCCTTTGCTGTCATTATAGGCTGTACCACTTATATGGTGTGCTTTGGCAAGTCGATGAAGAAACGGGCGAAAACCGACACCTTGTACGATTCCTTGTATCCGAATTTTAAGATGGATCATGAAGCAGTGTTTCGATCCTTTCTTTTAAATGGTTGACCAATTCTTCAATGCCTTGTTGGGTAGTCGTACTTACGGTCAATAACGGTGCTTTTGGGTTAATGGCTTTATAGTCGTTATGTACGCGGTTTAAATCAAAGGAAAAGTAGGGTAATACATCGATCTTATTGATGACCAGACAATCGGTGTCGGTAAACATCAACGGATATTTGACAACTTTATCATCGCCTTCTGGAACGCTTAAGATCGTAATGCGCATGTTTTCTCCAATATCAAATTCAGCCGGACAGACCAGATTACCGATATTTTCTACAAAAAGAACATCGATTTGGTCTAAATCAAACTCCGGAAGAATTTTTTGAACGCTCATCGCTTCAATATGACAGGCGCCATCTGTGTTCAATTCCACGCAGGGAATATTTAGATCATGTATGGTTTTGGCATCGATATCTGTTGTGATATCTCCCTCAATCACACCAATCGAATAGTCTTTTTTTAGATGTTGGATCAATGTTTTTAACACACTGGTTTTACCGGCACCCGGTGATCCCATAATATTGATCAAGATTGTGTGATGTTGATGTAATGTTTCTTTGACTTGATCGGCTACATCTTCATTCCAATCCATGATTTGATGATATACTTTGATTTCCATACTTACTCCACCTTTATGCTTTCTATCATACATTCCTTGCCGGATAATCGCTTGAGATCCATGCTGTGGCAATAAGGGCATTCAATATGCCTGCGATCGATCTCGGATTCTTTATGACATTGATTACAATATACTTTTAGTCCGATCTCTTTTACTTTGATCTGTACATTTTCGGCAATTGTATCTTTAGAAATGACATCCATATACATTTGAATGCACTCTGGAACAAAACCGCAAAACGGACCTAGAATCAATGAAATTTCGGTGACTTTTTTTGCCTGATTTTCTTTGGCGATTTGTAGGACATCCTGCAGGATATGTTGGGTGATTTCCATTTCATGCATATCCGTATTATACCCCCTAAAAAATAAAAATAGAATGGAAACCCTTTTCATTTAGGCATATAATGTGAATTATGAGATAGATCAGAGGGGGAATGTCGTTTGTATTTGATACCTGCTTTGACATTGATACCTTTCATAGGTGCCATTCTTATTTTTTTAGATTCAAATAATAAAAGACGAGGGTATGTCATTTATGGAACTGTAGCTTTGATGATGTTGTGCTGTTTTTTACTGGTGGGGCAATGGATTTTGCAAGGCGCAAAACCATGGCATTTGTATCCTCAGACTGGCTTCATTGATTTATTGATGCAGGTCATAGAAGTATTTTTGATGATCTTTATTGTATATAAAAGCTTTAAGCACAAAAAGCGATGGATTTCTCTTTTAGCCATCAGTCAGACAGTCCTTACCTTGTGGGTGGAACATTCTATTCCTCTTGTGGAATCGACACATACGACTGTGGATTCTTTGGCACTGTTGATGTGCATACTTTGCAGTGTGGTTGGTGGACTGATTGGAGTGTATTCGGTTGGCTACATGAAAAGTTATCATGAAAATCATCGTGGAATCATCGATCGAAGCAATACCTTTCTTGCCTTGCTGTTTGTGTTTATGGCCGCCATGTTTGGATTGGTTCTTTCTTCCAATCTGATCTGGATGTATTTTTTCTGGGAAGTTACCAGTGTTATCTCTTTCTTATTAATAGGATATACCCAGACGGACGAAGCTATCGATAATAGTTTTAAGGCGCTATGGATGAATTTGCTTGGCGGTATTGGTTTTGCGATAGCTATTTGGCTTTGTGCCATGCAGAATCACAGCATTCAAATGCAGGATATTGTTTCCGGTGGAAATACGATGATTATCGGTATGCTTTGTCTTGCTGGATTGGCAAAAAGTGCCCAGTTGCCATTTTCTACATGGTTGTTTGGTGCCATGGTGGCGCCGACACCATCCAGTGCGCTTTTGCATAGTGCAACGATGGTCAAAGCCGGTGTCTATTTATTGATTCGCCTTGCACCGGCCTTATATGGAAATCTTTGCGGAATGGTGGTTGCCTTTATCGGAGGCTTTACCTTTATTACGACCAGTATGATGGCAATCGCACAAAACGATGCCAAGAAAGTATTGGCTTTTTCAACGATTTCGAATTTAGGATTGATTGTCGCCTGTGCCGGTATTGGAGTGGAACAAACAGTCTGGGCAGCCATCTTTTTGATGATCTTTCATTCCGTTAGTAAATCCATGTTGTTTGAAAGCGTGGGGGCTACAGAAAACAGTATCGGTTCCAGAGATATTGAACATATGCACGGCTTGATTTTACGGTTACCTAAGCTTGCCTATATCATGGGAATCGGTATTGCCGGTATGTATCTGGCGCCGTTTGGGATGTTGATCAGTAAATGGGTGGCTTTAAAGGCTTTTGTGGATTCAGGGAATGTGTTATTAGTAATCTTTATTGCTTTTGGTAGTGCTTCTACAATGTTTTACTGGACAAAATGGTTAGGAAAATTGATTGCGATGCACAAACCAAATACACCGGATCATGATGCGACACGAAAAGATGAATACTTTTCCATGGGTGTGTTGGGTGTGATCATGATTTTACTGTGTCTATTATTCCCGTTATTGGCTGGTTTTGTGGTCAATCCAATCGTTTTATCTTTGTTTGGGGCTACACAGGATGTCTTATCGATGAGTGAATTGACCACTATGGTCATCATGGTGTGTAGCGTTTTGTTAGTGCCTTCGATGATGTTTTTGATTACACGTATGGCACCGCGTGATTATGTGCCTACTTACATGAACGGTGTGAATGTGGGTGATAACTCTCATTTTATCGACAGCATGGGAGAATCGAAAAAACTCTATCTTTCTAACTGGTATCTGCGCTTTGAGTTTGGTAGAAGGCGATTGCTTCGGCCATCACAGATCGTTGCCGCCAGTGTTTTGATTGTGACTTTTGCGATTCTTTTGGGAGGTGCGATCGGATGAATCGATATATATCTTTGATCTTATATCTGCTTTTGGCTCCTTTTATCGGTGCTTTTCTGGATGGCATTGATCGTAAGATCACGGCTCGTATGCAGGGGCGCAAGGGACCATCGATCTGGCAGCCGTTTTATGATTTATATAAGTTATTCTCTAAACAGATGATTGCGGTCAACAGTGTGCAGCTGTTGTTGAATTGCAGCTATTTGATCTTTTTGGCGATTGCCGGAGGTATGGTATTTTTCGGAACCGATATTTTGATGTCGTTGTTCATCTTATCGACAGCTGATATGTTTTTGATCCTTGCGGCAAGCAGTGATTCATCGCCATTCTCCAATATTGGGGCCAGTCGTGAAATGATGCAGATGATGTCGTATGAACCGATGACTCTTTTGATTGCGGTCGGCTTTTATCTGTCAACCGGATCGTTTCGTGTGGATGAGATCATCACACAAAACAGTGCTGCTTTTTGGATGATGCCCGGATTGTTTGTTGGCTATATTTTGATCATGGCCATCAAATTAAGAAAATCACCCTTTGATCTTTCAACTTCGCATCATGCCCATCAGGAAGTCGTCAAAGGGATCACAACCGAAATGTCAGGGCCGACGCTTGCGATTATGGAAATCGGCGAGTATTACGAAAAGATGTTGTTGTTGGCGGTGGTTGCTTTGTTTTTTATTCATGGCGATCCATGGAGCTGGATCATTGGTATTCTGGCCTGCCTTGCGGTGTATTTCATCGAAATTTTGATCGATAATATTAGTGCTCGTGTAAACTGGCGAAAGCTTTTGGATATATGCTGGTTGATTACTTTGTTGTGTGGCGGAATCAATGTTTTGATTCTGATGTTGATATAAAGGTGGTGTCGTCATGGATCGTTTAAAAAAATCGCCATGGATGTTACATTATGATGCCAGCAGCTGTAATGGCTGCGACATTGAAGTGTTAGCTTGTACGATGCCACGTTTTGATTTAGAACGATTTGGCATTATCAATACTGGGAATCCGTTTCACGCTGATATTTTACTGATTACCGGCGGTGTCAATCATCAAAGTGCACAGGTGGTTAAACAAATCTATTCACAAATGCCAAACCCGAAAGTGGTCGTAGCGGTGGGAATCTGTGCCTGTAGTGGTGGTATCTTCAAAGATTGTTACAACATATATGGTGGGGTAGATACTGTGATTCCGGTCGATGTGTATGTGCCCGGCTGTGCCGCAAGACCACAATCCATCATCGATGGTGTCTTACAAGCAGTAGAATTATTGGAGAAGAAAAAGGAGGAAGCGCATCATGAGTGATCGAATCCTGAAAATTGAAAAAGGCGATCTGCTGCAGATGGCAGTGCAAAAGAAAATGGATGGGTGGAGACTGGCGCAGATTTGTGCTGTCACGATCGATCAAGCGTATGAAATGAGTTATACCTTTGTCAAAGATAAAGATATGGAAACCCTGCGAATCCATCTGCAGCCTAAAGAGCCGATTATTTCTTTAACGCAGATTTACCCTTGTGCTTTCTTACAGGAAAATGAGGCGGCCGAGCTTTTTGGAGTTTTGATTGAGAATATTACGATGGATTATAAACATAAGTTATATCGTATTGATGTGAAGGCACCTTTTGGGCCAAAGGAGGATGTATCATGGCAAAACGAAGCATAATTCCTTTTGGTCCACAGCATCCGGTTCTGCCGGAGCCAATCCACTTAGATCTCGTATTAGAAGATGAAGTGGTTGTAGAAGCCATTCCCAATATCGGATTTGTGCATCGAGGCTTGGAAAAGCTGGTAGAAACCAGAGATTTCAAACAATATGTCTATGTGGCAGAAAGAGTCTGTGGTATCTGCAGCTTTGGTCATGGATTGGGGTATTGTGAAAGTGTAGAGCATGTCATGCATATTGATGTTCCTAAAAGAGCACGATATCTTCGCACACTTTGGATGGAATTAAGCCGTATTCACTCTCACTTGTTGTGGCTGGGGCTACTAGCCGATGCATTGGGGTTTGAAGCTTTGTTTATGCAAAGCTGGCGATTGAGAGAAAAGGTTCTTGATATTTTTGATAACACGACAGGTGGAAGGATCATTTTCTCCGTTAATCAGATTGGTGGCGTTTTAAAAGATATTGATGCTTCCATGTTAAAAGAAATTGACATGATCTTATATGATATGGAAACGGATTTAAAACCGATCATGGATACTTTTTTAGAAGATATGCTGGTGAATTCCAGGTTACGAGGGCTGGGTGTTTTATCCAAAGAACAAGCCTATTTAGCCGGTGCTGTCGGTCCTATGGCAAGAGCCAGTGGAATTGATTATGATTCTAGAGAAACCGGATATGCGGCCTATGCCGATTTAAACTTTGGTCCGATTACAGCTACAGAAGGCGATTGTTACGCAAGGTGTAAAGTAAGACTGGCGGAAATTTTACAGTCCTTTGAGATCCTGCATGAACTGATTTCAAAAATACCAGGTGGAGATATCAGTGTACCGGTTAAAGGAAATCCAAATGGAGAATGTTTTATTCGTATTGAACAACCACGAGGGGAAGCCATTTATTATACAAAAGGAAATGGTACAAAATATCTGGATCGCTTTCGATTGCGAACACCGACAACCTCCAATATACCGCCTATGTTAGATTTGTTGAAAGGGTGTCAGCTTGGGGATGTGCCGCTTTTGATTTTGACGATCGATCCTTGTATCAGCTGTACAGAGAGGTAGAGTATGCGATCTAAAAAACTATTTGTATTTACGCGTCAGGTTTTAAAAAACTTAACTTCTTCTCCGGTAACGGAGGCGTATCCGTTTCAGAAAGCTTCCTATAGTGACCGTATGCGCGGCCATATCTCCATTGCGATCGATCAATGTATCTCTTGTACCTTATGTGCACAAAACTGTCCACCTCGTGCCATACAGGTCGATCGAAAATCCGGAACCTGGAGAATCGATCGATTCCTATGTGTGCAGTGCGGCAACTGTGTTCAAGTTTGTCCGAAACATTGTTTAAAAATGGAGAAAGGGTATACAGCACCCAATACCAAAAAGACAATTGAAATCTATACACGTCCACCACAGAAAAAGAAGATCCCCCAAGCTGGTGAACAGTGTGTATTCTGCGCTTTATGTGCTAATAAGTGTCCCAGACAGGCAATTCATGTAGATCGAGAAACAAAAGAATGGCTTCTTAAAAAAGAGGATTGTGTGCATTGTGGACTTTGTGCCAAAGTGTGTCCAAAACATTGTATAGAAATGAAAGAAGAGTAATGAATGCATTGAATTTGTTACTCTTTTTAATAATGATGGGGCGGGTGTATAATCATATCCGGTGATATATATGATTCTTAATTCGTGGAAACAAGGACTTCAAGATGGGATTCCTATAGCACTTGGCTATATTTCCGTTTCTTTTGCGTTTGGTATGATGGCAAGTAATCAAGGCATACCGGTTTGGGCAAGCGTATTAATTTCTTTTTCTAATTTAACCAGTGCCGGACAGTTTGCCGGACTGGGGATCATTGCGGCCAATGGTTCTATGATGGAGATGGCCTTATCGCAGTTTGTCATCAATCTTCGTTATTTTTTGATGTCTTTATCTTTGACACAGAAGCTGGATGAAAAAACCACAACTTTACAGCGAGCTGTAATAGCTCATGGCATTACCGATGAGATCTTCGCACTTTCTTCCAGTAAACCCAAGAAAGTAGGATTTCTATATATGATTTCATTGATGTTTCTGCCAATTTTAGGTTGGACAGGCGGCACATTCTTAGGAGCCGCAGCCAGTACCTTATTACCGGTTATATTACGCGATTCTCTGGGAATCATGATCTATGGCATGTTTTTGGCGATTATTATTCCCCCGTGCAGAACTTCTAAAAATATCGGAATTGTTGTATTGATGGCAGCAGTGACAAGTTGTTTGTTTCAAGTGTTGTCCGCTTATATATCCATAGGAAGTGGATTTGTGATCATTCTTTGTACGTTGTTTGCGGCTGGGGTTGGTGCCTTTTTATTTCCAATAGATGGAGAGGAACAGAGATGAATCGGTTATTGATGTATATTGTGGTGATGGCTGGTGTCACCTATTTGATTCGATGCTTACCATTGATTTTCTTTCGTAAAAAGATTCAAAATCGTTATATTCAATCTTTTTTATATTACGTACCTTATGCGGTATTAGGCTCTATGACTTTCCCTGCCATTTTTACATCAGGAGGCGATCTTCTTCCGTCCTGTATTGGGTGTGTGGTTGCGTTGATCTTAGCGTACCAAAAACGAAGTTTACTGGTCGTTGCCTTAGCAGCATCTGCTGCCGTTTGTATCAGCACTATCCTTATTGGGTAGGCTCAGTTTACATACAGGCACACCAAAAAGATATTGAAAAAACATAGACTTTATGCCATAATGTTAGAGCACAAATGCAGAAGTGGTGGAACGGCAGACACGCTGTCTTCAGGCGGCAGTGCGAGCAATCGCGTGAGAGTTCAAATCTCTTCTTCTGCACCATAGTCTATGAAGTCCTTTACATAAAGGACTTTTTTTGTTTATTGGGCAACTTTACAACTGGGTAGAAATATTTATATCCATCAATTATTGTTCGCATACAAATAAAAGTTTTTTCAACGAATGTTAAAAACTTTTGGATGAGAACTATCAAAGTCGATTTGCATAATCTTTGATTCTCTGAAGGAAAACTTTTGTGGCAGGAGAAAATGTTCTGTATTTCTTTGTAACAATGTATAAATCTACTGAAATTTCAGGTTCAATCCTTTTAAAGACAAGATTTCTTCCAGTCGTATTTACGAGTTTATCTATACTCAACGCATATCCTAGATCTTGTTCTACCATAAAAGTAGCGTTGTAAATCAGATTATAAGTGGCAACGATGTGTAATGAAGCGGAATTAAACCAGTCAACATTTTGATGACCCTGATAGATCTGATCAGACATGATCAAAGGAAGTTCCTTCAGTTGATCGATCTGTATAACATCTTGTTGAGCAAGTAGGCAGTCTTTTGGAACTAATAAACCATAGACATCTTTTTTATGGATATTGATATAGTCGTATTGTTCTCTACGAATCGGTCCCAGCAATAATCCCATATCCACTAATCCTTTATCAATCTTTTCTAAAACGCCATCGGCATTTTCACTGTATGTACGAAAGCGCACATCCGGATATTGATCGTGAAACGCTTTGATCAAAGAGACGATCGCATCCATCGCAACGGTTTCCCCACATCCGATACAGATTTCTCCACTTAATGTTTCTTCTTCAGCCTGTAAAGCAGTCTCTGTATTTTCCAATAGCTCTATGATTTCCTGTGCTCGATTTTTAAGGAAAAACCCTTCTTCTGTCAAAGTAATCTTTCTTTTTCCCCGAACAAATAATTTCTTACCCAGTTGATTTTCCAGATCCATCATCTGTTTTGATAAGGTAGATTGTGTAATATATAGCGTTTTAGCTGCTTTTGTGATGTTTTGTTCTCGTGCCACAGCCAGAAAATATTGTAAAAGTCTTGTTTCAATCATTGTATCACCCTATTTATTTTATCATTCTTTAAAACGATTGTAATCGATAATTAATGACTGTTTGTGATTTTTAAAGAATGGATTTATAGTGAAAATACGAAAGGATGGATCGTATGGAAAAGGAAGAGACAAGGCTTCGACAATGCCTTCAGGATTGTGATATGACAAAAGATAAGATTGAAGAATATGTGTGCTGCAAGGATGCAGATCAGCTTCGCCTTTTACATCAACAAAGAAAGAAGCTGATGGATAAGCTGCATAAGGCGCAGCACAAAGTGGATGTTGTCGATTATATGATCCATCAGGTCAAAGAAAAAGAGGGATAAAATGACGGTTATAGAAAATCAAAGATTTGATGGAGAACGAGCCTTATATGGAAAGAAGAATTTAACAGTAAAACATTGTCAGTTTGATGGACCTGCTGATGGTGAAAGTGCCTTTAAGGAATGTGAAAATATCAAAGTGGAAGATACTTTTTTGAATCTTCGTTATCCTTTCTGGCATGATCATAGTTTACAGATTCACAATGCACAAATGACAGAGAAGTGTCGAGCGGCGTTGTGGTATTCCGATCATATTGTAATCAAAGATAGCCAAATGCATGGAATCAAGGCATTGAGAGAATGTGATGATGTGATCATCGAAAACTGTGATATTCAATCGCCGGAATTTGGCTGGATGACAAAAAATATCGTGATGAAGGATACTAAGGCAGTTAGTGAATATTTTATGATGCGAGCACAAAATCTGCGATTTGTGAATGTGGAATTGAAAGGGAAGTATTCTTTTCAATATATGAAGAATGCCTATTTTGAAAACTGTGTATTTGATACCAAGGATGCGTTCTGGCATTCAGAAGATGTCTGGGTCAGAAACAGTGTGATCAAAGGAGAATATCTGGCATGGTATTCCAAGGGGTTGGTCTTAGAACACTGTAAGATCATCGGAACACAGCCGCTTTGTTATTGCGAGGGGTTGAAACTGATTGATTGTGAGATGATCGATACCGATCTATGTTTTGAGAAATCGAAAGTGAACGCAACGATCGTCAATGAAGTGGAAAGTATAAAAAATCCACTGGATGGCATAATTGAGGTTCCGGCTGTTAAAGAAATCATACAGGATGATCCCCAGGCTAAAGGCAAAATCTTGATACGATACTAGGAGGATGAATATGGAAACTATAAAGCTGGGAAATTCGGATTTAAATGTTTCGCGTATCTGTATGGGATGTATGGGTTTTGGAGATCCAAGACGTGGACAACATACATGGACGCTGGATGAAGCTCAAACACGAAATATTATTGAACAGGGACTAAAGTCAGGTATTAATTTTTTTGATACAGCGATTGCCTATCAAAGTGGTACGAGTGAGCAATATGTGGGAAAAGCTATTCGAGATATGGCACATCGAGATGATGTTGTCATCGCGACAAAGTTTCTTCCACGTACGGACGAAGAGATAGAAAAAGGTATCTCTGGCCAACAACATATTGAAAATATGTTAAATCAAAGCTTACAAAATCTGGGAATGGATCATGTTGATCTATACATTTATCATATGTGGGATTATCGTACTCCGTTGTACGAAATTATGGATGGTTTAAATCACATGGTACAGCAAGGAAAGACACGATATATCGGTATTTCCAATTGTTTCGCATGGCAGCTGGCTAAGGCGAATGCACAAGCTGAAAAAGAAGGATTTGCGAAATTTATCACAGTACAAGGCCACTACAATCTGATCTTTCGAGAAGAAGAAAGAGAAATGATTCCCTATTGTAACCAGGAAAATATCGCATTGACACCTTACAGTGCTTTAGCCGGTGGACGACTTTCTAAGTATGCCGGACAGACTTCCAGGCGGTTACAGGAAGATAGCTATGCCCGTTTAAAATATGATGAAATGGCTGCTTATGATCAAAAAATCATAGATCGCGTGGCGATTCTGGCAAATGAACATCATACTTCAATGACCGCTGTTTCTCTGGCCTGGCTTTTGACTAAAGTGACATCACCAATTGTAGGAATGACTAAACCTAAGCATATACAAGGTGCTGTCGATGCCTGTGATTTAAAGCTGAGTGCAGGAGAAATTGCTTATTTAGAAGAGCCTTATATTCCTCATAAGCTTGTTGGTGTTATGGCTCAAAACACTTTAGAAGCATCGAATGATAAACAGTTTTGGTCAATTGGGGACCAAAAAATTTAAAGGAGGAAAACATATGGATTACAAACAAACAGATCCGCAATTTATGGAACGCTTTGAACAATTTGCGTTTGAAGAGGTCGTGCAAAAGGAGAGCTTTAAGCTGGATGTGAAAACACGTTATTTGGCAATTTTGGCATCGTTGATTGGATGTCAGGGCAAGGCTGCTTATCGCTTGATGTTGGAAAAAGCATTGAATGAAGGCATGGATCCCGTGATGGTCAAAGAGATGGTGTATCAGGCTCAGGATTATATGGGAATGGGGCGCATGTGGGATTTTTTAAGGATCACCAATGAAGTCTATTTGGAAAAGGAAATTCCTTTATCCTCATATGGGCAGGCGACAACAACCATGGAAGATCGACTGGAAAAAGGGGTACAGGCGCAAGTTGATATTTTTGGGGAAGGCATGCGAGAAGCTTGGAAAAACGGTGTGATCAATTATTGGTTGGCTGATAATTGTTTCGGCGATTACTATACACGAACCGGCCTGGATCTGGCACAAAGAGAAATGATCACCTTTTGTTTTTTGATGGCACAGGGTGGATGTGAACCACAGCTGATTGCTCACGCCAAAGGGAATATGAATGTTGGCAATGATGCCGATTTTCTTCGCAAGGTCATCGCACAGTGCGTACTTATATGGGTTATCCGCGAAGTTTGAACGCAATGACGGCGGTGGATAAAGCTATAAAGTAAAAGTAAGCAAAGGATCCCTTACGGGGTTCTTTTTTTGTGTGCAAATAAAAAGACCGGAATCACCGGTCAAGATCATGAAACACAGGCTTCATATGATCAAATGTACAATACTGCTTAAATCCAATTTCCTGTAACATCTTTTTTGAATCTTGTATATGAGCTCCCAGGTGTTCTGGTTTATGAGAATCCGAGCCAATCGTAAGGATCGTACCTCCTAAATCTTTATATAGCTCTAAGATTTTATGGGAAGGTGTGGAATCTTTTAAGCCATATCGTTTGGAAGAAGTGTTGACTTCAATGCCTTTTCCATCTGCAATCACTTGTTCTAAAATGGCTTGAATCCATGGCTTTACTTTCTCAAAAGGATAAATCCCCTGGTTGTCATAACGATTGATCAGATCCATGTGTCCTAAAACACTGTAGTCTTTATATTGTCGAATGACCTCCAACATTTCTTTATAGTACTCTTCATTGTACTCTTTTTGAGTTTTCCCTTTTTGAAATTCCTGATTCCAGAATTCTTTGTCATGAACCTGGTGAATTGAAAGAATGATAAAATCAAAATCATAGCAATCAAACAATTTCTGAAATTGAGAAATCGTATGTGTCTGCATCCCAAATTCTAAACCGGTTTTGATCGTGATTTGATGACCATACTTTTCTTTCATAGCTTGAATGGCTTTCATATATTCTGGATAATCGGCATTGGCCATAGGTTCATTGCCGCGATAGATGATCTTTTGACCACTGTCCCAATCTACTTTAATGCCATAATCTACATGTTCTGTAAAACAAATTTCATCCATTTTCATGGTTATGGCATCTTGAATGACTTTTTCCATAGGGTAGATGGAATCATCGCTAAAAGCAGTATGTACATGATAATCCGCAAACATAAAATCTCCTTAGTTTAAATGAAATTGTTGTGCAACTAAATGAACTTTTAGATTTAATTTTGTATAAAGTTCTTTGTGCAGTTCATAAAAATCCATATTTTGGATTTCTTCTTCTTTTTGTTTGGATGGATAAAACCGATCCAAATAGTAGAAAGTTCCCTGATCTAAAAATCCATATACGATACCGGCAATACCATTATCTAAACAAATGACTTGTTTCCAGATTTTTTTAGGAGTTACCATCATTATATCTAAAAATTCATTGACTTCCAGGTGTCTCGCAAACATATGTTTTATCCTCCTTGCGCTTTTATTATGTCGTATTTTATAAAAAGGACAATATTTCTTTTGTATTTTAGATAAAACAAAAGATTTTTGTCTACTAAACAAAAATAATAAATGAAAAATAATTTTTAAACAAAGAAAAATAGAGAATAATGGAGTCGATATAACGAAATAAAGAGATCCTGCAGGACCTCTTTATTTAAAAAGTTATTCTATTATTTTTATCAGGAAGTCTGGTTTTAGAAAGACTACTGTTTGTTTTTCATATTGGTTAATGCTAATAAAATAGACAATTTTCCGTATTCAAAGGTCAGTCCACCTTGTATATAGGATGTATAAGGTTCTACCATGGGTGCATCGGCGCTCAGTTCTATTGTACTGCCCTGTGTAAAGCTTCCGGCTGCCATGACTTCATCAAATGGATAGCCGGGCATTGGAGCCGGAAGAACACGTACAAAGGAATCAATAGGACTGGTGGATTGAATACCTTGGGTAAAGTTGACCAGATTTTCTTCAGAGCCAAGTTCTAAGGTTTGTATGATATCCGTTCGTTTTTCATCATAAGCCGGAGATACATTTTTATAGCCTAATTTTTCTAACATATAAGCTGCAAAAACGGCAGTTTTCAATGCGCTTTTTACTGCATTGGGTGCCATGAAGATCCCTTTCAAGAAAGAACTGTTCAAATTAAAATTAGCACCTAAACTCTTACCGATGCCAGGAGCTGTCAATCTTTCGGCGACTTCATGGATCCATTCTTTTTTGCCTGCGATATAACCTCCCGTCGTGGCAATGCCTCCGCCAAGATTTTTCATCAATGAGCCTACGACAACATCGGCACCGACATGTCCGGGTTCTCTTTTTTCTACCAGTTCTCCATAGCAATTATCAACCATAATGATGACATCTTTATTAACTTCTCGAATCTTTTTGATGATTCTTTCGATCTTGGCGATGCTTAAAGAAAGTCGATGTGAGTATCCTCTCGATCGCTGTATCTCCACCAATCGTACATTGTTTTCTTTTAAACGTTCCAGAATGGTTGCATCATCAAAATCATCATTTACCAGATCAATTTGTTCATACTTTACACCATATGCTTTTAAAGACTGTGAGGAATTTCCATATAATCCGATCATCTCCTGCAATGAATCGTAAGGATCACCGGAAATAGAAATCATGGTATCTCCATGTTTTAAAAGAGCAGATAATGTTAAATACAGTGCGTTGGTTCCGCTCATGATTTGTGGACGCACCAGGGCATCTTCGCAACCTAATACCGAAGCAAAAATTCTCTCGATCTTGTCACGACCTTCATCATAGTTCCCATAGCCGTTGATATCTGCAAAATCGGAATAAGAAACTTGATTCTCAATAAAAGCGGATAAGATTCGATTAGAATTGTATAAACAAATATCATCGATATTTTCATAAATATCTTTTAAAACGGAATCGGATTCTTTTGCCATTGCCAATAAATCCTTGTCAATTTGTTCTAGTATCATAATAACCTCCCAAAATTCACGCAACCTTTATTATACAGGATTGTTGGATATTGAGAACGAATGTTTTTATGGATTGCTTAAAATAGTGTAAGCTCTTCTGTTTTGTTTTCTTTCATATAGTCTGTTAAAATCTCTTGGACAAGTTGATTATCCTTCATTCGAATTGCATATTGTTCTGGTTTTGTATAGCCAAACCAGTCATAGTTAAGATTCCATATGATAGAGAGAAATATATTATAATTTCATGTATGAGTAATAAACTGTTATTGATGAATATGCAGTATGTTAACGAATAAATATTATTGAAAGAAGATTGTGATGAGTTAAGCTATACAAATTGGTCAAGTGAAATTGACTGTGGTGAGTTTCCTTTGCTTATTTATGAAGTGCTAAATAAGTATCGTACATTTGATCTTGAAAATATACCAAGGGATGAATTATCATACGTCTTCAAACAGCACTTAGAGAAAATTGTAAATGAACAAAATTGGACAGAGGATGATTTAGAACGCCTGGTGTCTAGTGGAAAGATATTTTATGCAGATGGTTTTGAACAACAAGCAAATGTATTGATTGATGAATATGAAAATGTATTCGATACTATTTTTGACATATCATGTACAAATAACACCGTGTATTTTTGTGATATTGAAGGGATAGAAAATGTTCTAAATTAGAAAACATTGCAATGTTAGAATTGCCATTTTTACCATTCAAAAACAAAATCTATGATGAATATATTCGTGCTGTGGAAAAATAGTTTAAAATATGGACTTCATTGCTTTTGATCGCTGCATCACTTCTTTTAAGGATGGTATCGAAATCATACCACCCATTGTTTCTGTAGAGATCGACGCAGTTAAGGATGCTAATTTGATGACGGTTTCAAGAGGATAATTGTGGCCTAGAAAATAGACAAAAGCACCATGAAAAATATCACCGGCTCCGGTAGAATCGATGGTTTTAGTTTTAAAGGCAGGAACATGATAGATTTTTTGATTCTCCTGATAAAGTACGCCACGACCACCAATTGTAATGACGATATGTTTTTTGTTGAGCTCTGCCAGTTTTGAAAAAATCGCAGATAATTTATTCGTATTTTGAACATCAATTTCCTGACCGGTATAGGTGCGACTTAAATCTTCGCTGCATACAAAGTAGTCAACAAGTGGAGCCAGCGTAGAGGTCCATGGTTTTACAGAACCGGCATCCATGACAGAAGTAGCGCGTGGATATTTTTTAAGAGCTCGTAAGGCAATTTCTGTTTCCCGGCCATCAATAAGGATGAAATCGGGATCTTCTTTTGGCCATTTTGGTTCTATGTGCGATTCCCGCAAAGGATGGTTAAAAATCGTACGACTTCCATTTCCAGGGTTGGTCAGTATGCAGCTGATGCTGGTGGAAGCGGATGAATCGATCAATATCGTTTTTGTGGAGATGTTTAATTTATGCAGCTGATCAAGAATTTCTTTTCCTAGAAAATCATCGCCGACACGTGCAATCAAAGAAGTATCGCATCCCCATTTTGCCAACAAAGCTGCTGCATTTGTAGCTGGAGCACCAATACACTCTGTGCGTTCTTTCATGACATATTTTCTATTTTCAATGATGGTTTCATTCATAGAGAATGTCAGATCATAAACGATCTGACCAACACATAATATTTTCATGGTTTTATTTTACCATAGATTCGATATAATAAGACGGTAAGTGGGGAATGAGAAATGATAAAAGCGGTTATATTTGATATGGATGGGCTGATGTTTAATACAGAAGCCATGTTTAAAATATTATTTCGAGAAGTGTTGGATCAAAATCATATTCCGGCACCGGAGTCGGTAGTGGAAGCGATGATTGGTTGTGATTCAAGGAGAGTACAGATTTTTGAACAGGAATATCCGGGGATCACGGAGACGATGGCATACTGTCAAAAACATAGAATGGAATACTTTTTTTCGATGTTTAAAGAACCAGGATCGGCCAATATGCCGGGACTACAGGAATTGATCGCGTATCTGGATCAGCAGAAGATACCGTATGCGATTGCGTCCAGTTCAGCTCCGGAAGATATTCGAAGAATGGTAGAACATGCAGGGTTTAAAATTTCCTACAAGGTTTTAACAAGTTCTAAAGAAGGGATTCCATCCAAACCGGCACCGGATATCTTTTTGGAAACGGCTAAAAGGTTAAATGTTGATCCGAAAAACTGTCTGGTGCTGGAGGATAGTAAAAATGGAATCATAGCCGCTGCCGGCGCCCATATGCACTCGATTTTTGTCCCGGATCAGATCGTACCGGATGAAGAAATGAAACCGTATATTCAAACAACTTGTCAAAGTTTAAAGGACGTTATACCATATTTAGAAAATCAACCAGCCATGGTATAATGGCTTAGAGGTAAGAGGAGACAGAATGATGAAAAAAGAACTCGTGATCGTTCTCGATTTCGGCGGACAATATAACCAGTTAGTTGCACGCCGTGTACGTGAATGCAATGTGTATTGTGAGATTTACTCGTATAAGACAGATTTGGAAAAAATCAAGGCAATGAATCCAAAAGGGATCATCTTAACTGGTGGACCTAACAGCTGTTATGAAGCGGATTCGCCAACATATTCTAAAGAATTATTTGAATTGGGAATTCCTGTATTGGGATTGTGCTATGGTGCGCAGCTGATGATGCATGTGTTGGGCGGAAAAGTCGAAAAAGCCGATGCTCGTGAATATGGAAAGACGGAAGTCATCGTAGATAAAACGGATTCAAAGATTTTTGAAGGAGTCAGTCCGAAAACGATTTGTTGGATGTCTCATTTTGACTATATTTCTAAAGTAGCTCCGGGATTTGAAATTACCAGCCATACGGAAAACTGCCCATGTGCATCAGCAGAAAATGTAGCAGAAAATCTATATGCGATCCAGTTCCATCCGGAAGTATTGCATACGCAGGAAGGTACAAAGATGTTGTATAACTTTGTACGTAATATATGTGGTTGTGCCGGCGACTGGCGCATGGACTCGTTTGTCGAAGATCAAATCAAGGCCATTCGTGAAAAGGTCGGCGATGGAAAAGTTCTTTGTGCGCTGAGTGGCGGTGTGGATTCATCGGTGGCAGCGGTTTTATTATCCAAAGCCATCGGCAATCAGCTGACTTGTGTCTTTGTGGATCATGGACTGCTTAGAAAAAATGAAGGCGATGAAGTCGAAGCGGTATTTGGACCGGAAGGCCCATATGAGTTAAACTTTATTCGTGTCAATGCACAGGAGCGTTATTATAGTAAGTTAAAAGGTGTAACGGAACCAGAAGCAAAGCGTAAGATCATCGGTGAAGAATTCATTCGTGTGTTTGAAGAAGAAGCCAAAAAGATCGGAGCAGTGGACTTCCTGGTACAGGGAACGATTTATCCGGATGTTGTAGAGAGTGGTTTAGGTGGCGAAAGTGCTGTCATTAAATCGCATCACAATGTTGGTGGTTTACCGGATCATGTCGATTTCAAAGAAATTATCGAGCCTTTACGTGATTTGTTTAAAGATGAAGTACGTAAAGCCGGCTTGGAATTGGGCATTCCGGAAAACTTGGTATTCCGTCAACCTTTCCCAGGTCCAGGTTTAGGTATTCGTATCATTGGTGAAGTAACGGCAGACAAGGTGCGTATCGTACAGGATGCTGATGCGATTTATCGTGAAGAGATTGCCAAGGCTGGATTTGATCGTGAAATCGGGCAGTATTTTGCGGCGTTGACCAATATGCGCTCTGTTGGTGTCATGGGCGATGAAAGAACATATGATTATGCCATTGCCTTGCGTGCTGTCAACACAATTGACTTTATGACAGCCGAAGCGGCGCAGATTCCTTATGAGGTATTAAATAAGGTGATGTCCAGAATTATCAATGAGGTGCGTGGGGTCAATCGTGTTATGTATGACTTGACGAGTAAGCCGCCGGGGACGATAGAGTTCGAATAGTAGTAGTCGGCTTGGATGTTGCCAAAAAGCCTTTATTTAAAGGGTTTTTAAAGGTTGAGCATTTTGCACAAATGCTTTTGATACACTTTTGATACACGATGTCAAAAAAAGTGCTTTTGATACAAATGCAATTGTAGTAGAAGGCTAGTATGTTTAAGATATTTTTAAGAAAAATTAGAGCTTTTGTAGTTTATACAAAAGTTCTTTTTTTTGTTAAAAAAGGTGCGTTTAACAGTAAAGTTTAAGATAATTTTAAGAGTAAGATAAATAGTTATTTGTAAATAGTAAATTAGTTATTACATAGCCATCGTCATTGACGGTGGCATTTTTGTTAGAAAGGAGGACAACCATGACAACTGGGAAAGTGATTGCCATAGCCAATCAGAAAGGTGGTGTGGGAAAGACAACCACGGCTGTGAATCTGGCTGCCGGACTGGCTCAAAGAAAACAGAAAGTATTGCTGGTGGATCTGGATCCCCAGGGCGATGTGGCCAAAGCCCTGGGGTTATCCAAACAGGAGCCAATGAAACAGACCGTTTCCAATCTGATGCTGGAAATGATCGTTTCAGATACGTGCAGCTATGAAAAAAGGATCCTGCAGTGTGATGAAGGTTTTGATCTGATTCCTTCCAATGAGAAACTCTCCAGTATTGAAGTGACTCTGGGAAGTATCGAAGATAAAGAAACAGTATTGAAAGACATCTTAACCCCTCTAAAAAATAGATATGATTTCATTCTCATCGACTGCAAGCCTTCTCTGGGGATGTTGACCATCAATGCCCTGTGTGCGGCTAACAGCGCAATCATTCCCTCCCAGTCAGAGTTTTTATCCGCTAATGGCACCTATGAGCTGTTGAAACGGATCCAAAAGATACGGGAAGACGGGAACCCATCTTTGTATGTAGAAGGTATCCTGGTCACAATGACCGATGATCGAACGATATTATCCAGGACGATGAAAGAACAGATACAGGCACAGTATGGTTCTCAGTTTCTTGTCTATCCCTGGACCGTTCCCCGTAGGATCGCCATTGCGGAAAGCTCTGCTCTGGGAATGAGTATCTTGAAATACCGTCCGGAAAGTGACGGCGCTCAAATCTATCGAAAACTCGCAAAGGAGGTGGAACGAAATGCCCAGAGGGAAACTGGAAAATATCGGGATCCCCACGCTCGATGAAGATGTCTTTGTAAGCGACAGGAAAAAGGCAGAAGATCATGCTGAGAAAGTGATCAAAATACCGATCCATAAGATCGAGGATTTTCCCAACCATCCGTTTCAGGTTCGAAACGATGAAGAAATGATGGATCTGATTGATTCTGTGGCCAAGAGTGGTGTGATAGCCCCTGCGTTGGTACGGCCAAAAGAAGGTGGAAGCTATGAGATGATTGCCGGACATCGCAGAAAATACGCCTGCCTACAGAACGGTTTACGAACGATCCCCTGTATCATCCGGAATCTGAGCGATGAAGAAGCTGTGATGATCATGGTGGATACGAATCTCAGACAAAGACAGACCATACTGCCTTCAGAAAAGGCCTTTGCCTACCGAATGAAACTGGAAGCCATGAAAAGACAGGGAGCACGTACAGATTTAACTTCTGGCCCAGCGGGCCAAAAGTTAAATAGTTTAAAATCATTAAGTGATTCTTCGGATGACAGTATGAAACAAATTCAACGCTATATCCGCTTGACGTATCTGATCGAACCTTTACTGAAACTGGTCGATGAAGGCCAGATTGCTATGCGTCCGGCCGTAGAACTTTCCTATCTGGAGCCGCATTCGCAAAAAATGGTCCTGGAAGAAATGGAAATCAATGTGTGTTCCCCTTCCCATGATCAGACGATCCGTATGCGAAAGGCACAGGAAGAAGGAAAACTGACCGATGAAGTAATCTCGGTGATCATGCAGGAGGAAAAACCAAACCAGATCGAAAAGATCCGTCTATCCAGTCAACGAATCTCCCGTTTCTTTGCCCCCAGGACGTCCATCAAAGAAATGGAGAATGAGATCGTCAAAGCACTGGAAGTGTATCAGCGCTATAAGAAAAGACAGCGTGAAAAACAGGAAAGATGACTGACAAGGGAGCAGACTCGAAACAGGGGATATCCACTTTTCTCATCTCCCCCTCTCCACACCACACCCCCTCTACCAGCTCTTTACCGGCTCAAAAGAAAGGAAGGTGTATGTAGTAAGAGATAAACAGGAATAGAAGTGAGTAGTAATAAGACAAGTGAATAGATTTTTGATTGGATGAATAACGGAAATTCATCTTTTTTTATGCATGAAAGAAAGGAGAATACCCATGAAAAAGATCATGCAAGTTTTTATGGCCTTCCTGTGTGCCTGCGGACTGCTGTTCCAGGGGAACAATCTGATTGCGTATGCGGCCGAACAATATGTACTGCATGTAGAAACCCCGTATGGATTGACAACAGATCCCACTTATAAATGGGCTGTGGGAATGACCGAATACACCAATACTGGATATAACGTAGATGTGTATGCCCGACTAACGATCAACGGACAGAAAGTGTACTGTATCGATCCTTTACGAAGCACTATCAATGGAGCCGGAGATTACACGGCTTCTGCTTTGGGAACCTACACAGGCAATGCCGAATTGAATAAAAAGTTGGGCTATATCAATGCACTGGGCTATGGATTCAATGGTGATACTTCGGATGAGATGGACTTTGCCACCCAGATCCGTATCTGGCAGGAGATGCGTCCGGGATTGATCACAAATATCCATCCGGATATCCAGGCCAAGATCGATACCATCAATCAGCGATTGAACGTAATGTATGGCAATGTTTCCTTTGCGGGAAGCACGGTGACCTTACAAGGCTATGGAAAAGAACACGCTCAGACTTTGGAAGACAGTGCCGGATTGTTCAGTCAGTATTTAGACAACAGCACTTCCGGTATCCATACCGAACGCAATGGAAATGCACTCACGATCTGGGCGGAAAAAGGAGACAGCCTCAACACGACAGTATCCTATGATGCTCTGTATGCCTATGCAGATCCTGTCAGTCAGATTGCCTATACTTCACCCACTTCACAGAATGTGGGATATCTTGGAACTTCATCTTCCAAGCAGATCCAGGTCCAGGTAAAACTGGAATTAGGAAGCGTTCAGTTAGTGAAAGAGGACTTTGAAACATCCGATACTCCACAGGGCGATGCGACTCTGGAAGGTGCTGAATTTCAACTGATCGATGATACGACACAGGAGGTTGTTGGTACATTGACCACCGATACACAGGGAAATTCCAATGTGATTAGTGAACTTTCTACAGACCGCACTTATACGATCATTGAGAGTAAAGCACCAAATGGCTATAAACTAAATGAAGAGAAAGCACATGTAGATTTTGCTTCCATAGAAGCTGTTGACAATATCAAATCCTATACCGGTACGATGAAAGATCACATCATTACCGGACACTTTGAGATCCGCAAGATCATTACCGATGGAAAGGAAAGTGAGATCACTAAACCGGAAAAAGGAGCCGAATTTATTGCGGTCCTGAAACAATATGTCGATCAGTACGGAAGTATAGAAACAGCGTATGAACATCATGAAGAATTTGCAGATCGGGAATATGATCATCTGGTTACGGATGAAGATGGCTATGCCCAGTCTAAAGAACTGGCCTATGGAACGTATATCGTTAAACAGATCAAGGGCCAGATCGATACGGATAAGCTGGAAGCGGAATGGATCTTTACCGTCAGTGAAGAAGATCAGGAGCCGATCACCTATGTGATCAACAACCGTCCGTTTACTTCCTATCTGAAAGTTGTGAAACTGGATAAAGAATCTGGAAAAGAGATCACAGCCAGTGGAATGACCTTTAAGATCCTGAATACCGATACCAACAAGTATGTATCGCAGAAAGTCGGTGACAAGCATATCGAGGAATGGACAACCGATGAAGATGGAGCTGTGGTACTGGATCAGCCATTAAAGGCCGGAAACTATCGTTTGGTCGAGATCCAGGCACCGGAAGGTTTCCTAAAGACAGAAGATGTGGATTTTACCATTACGAATTCTGTTGTATCGGAAACCGATCCAGATGGAGATCCTATCAAGATCATCACGATGACGGATGAACAGCCTAAAGGAAAAATCACACTGACCAAAACAGATAAAGAAACCGGTGAAGCCATGGCGGATGTGGAGTATCAGTTAACGGCGAAAGAAGATATTCTGAATCCTGTTGATGGTTCTGTGATCTATGAAGCCGGTGAACTGGTTTCTCAAAATAAGACCGATGCTAATGGAAAAATAGTTATTGATGATCTACCTATGGGACGTTATGAATGGAAAGAAACGCTGACACAGGAAGGCTATGTACTGTCAGAACAGGTACATGATATTAATCTAAAACAGGAAGATGAAACGACAAAGGAATATGTGGTCGATCTGAATGTTACGAATATCAAGCCGGTGGGCCGTATCCACATTCTGAAAACAGACAAAGATACAGAACGGCCTCTGGGTGGTGTCATCTTCCAGTTAACCGCTATGGAAGATATCTATTCCCTGGACGGACGAAATACACTGCTTTATGAAGCCGGACAGCCGGTGTCGGTAGATATCTCTGAAAATGGACAGTATGTGACCAATGAATTGGGTGAGATCTTTATCGGAGATCTTCCTTTGGGAAAATATGAACTAAAAGAGATGCAACCACTGGAAGGATACTATTCGAATCCGGAACCAATAGAAATCGATCTAAGTTATGATCATACCGATCAGCTGATCTATCTGAAAGAAGTGGCGATCCAGAATGAACAGACCAAAGTAGAAATCACAAAAACCGATATCACCGGAGAAAAAGAGTTACCGGGTGCACAGTTATCAGTTTTCGATGCCGAAGGAAACCTGATCGAAACATGGAAATCGACCGAAGAAGCCCATGTGATTCGGGGATTGAAGATCAATGAAGAATATACGCTGCATGAAGATCTGGCTCCGACAGGTTATGCCACGGCATCCGATATCACGTTTACTATTGATGATAACGGCAAGCCAACCAGGGTGATTATGAAAGATGAGATCACAAAAGTGGAGATATCAAAGGTCGATGCGACAACCGGTGAAGAAATCGAAGGTGCCAAGATGTCTCTGACAGATAAAGAAACCGGAGAAACCATTGAGGAATGGACATCCACAAAAGAATCGCACCATATTGAAGGGCTCCCTATCGGAAAGACTTATATACTCCATGAGGATACAGCGCCGGTCGGTTATGAACTGGCACAGGATATTGAATTTACAATCGAGGATACCGGTGAAGTTCAAAAAGTTATCATGGAAGATACAAGAAAACCCAATGAAACAGTAGAAACCGGAACGGATCATCATCTGGGTCTGTTTGCGGGATTGGCTTTGGGATCGGCCGGACTGATCACAGTAATGGCCATTCGTAAAAAGAGAAATAAGAAATAGGAGGAAATGCAATGGAATGTAAACCCGGTGTACTGGAGATCAATGCGATTGATTTGATCAAGGCCATGAAAAAAGAGAACGATACAGAATGTAACAGAATGGCTTATACCATGGCTCTGGATCATCTGTTGCGGGGTGCCATGGAGGGAGCCGACAATGAACCATATATGGAAGCTACCTTGTATTGTTACAGGATGATGAAAGAATTGATCGACGAGAAATATCCGGAAACAGAGACAGAATAAAACGATATAAGAGGAATGGTTCATAGATGGATCATTCCTTTTCTTTTTTAAAAAGTTTTTATCGAAAATAAGTAAAAACTTCCAGAATTTAAAAAGTTTTTCATCATTTTAAGTAAAAACTTTCTATATACCTGATTTTTAGTACAATGAATATAGAGGCGTATTTAAATTTCCAAGATCTTGTTAATTTAATTGTTTTAATTGTTAAGAGAATTTTCGCTAGTAAAGATTCTTGCGGGGATCCGTCGTTGCGGGAAATCAACGATACTGGAAATGTTTTGTGAGGATCTGATTCAATCGGGTATCGGTAAGGATCACATCATTCAAAGACGATATACCTCGGAAGATTTCGATAACGGAATGACAGATAAAGATATGTATGAGGATATCAAAAAAGATTATATTAGGTAACACAGCTAATGATATTGTCTTTTTTTGTAGACCAAAACAGAGTAAAATGTAAATAATTATATTTTAGAGTTTTGGGGGTTAGAGAATGACACTAAAAGTAGCATTTCACTATTTATTTGTTTTTTTATTAACATCTATCATTTATTTGATTATTTCTTTTACGAATTCTGAAATGATGTTTAATGTAATACAAATACTGTTATATGTTGGCATATTTTTGGGTTTATACCATTTTGAAATAGGAATTCGAAAAAATACTATTAAGAACGAAATGAAAGAACAGTTATCGGATAAATATTTTTTATTTTCCTTCCTTTTTTCAGGAATTTTATTTTTATTTTTGATTGTTGGTTTTAAAAGCCCAATTGCATATGTCAATGGTTCATTCAATATTGGTTCTATTTTAATGTATATTTATAGAAACTTGATATTTGCGGCATTTGTAGAGGAATTCATCTTTAGAAATTGTTATTTAAAAGAATTATCGAAGAAACACTCTTTCTTTGTATCTTCTATTATTGTTGGATTTCTTTGGATATTTCTACATTTACCTAGTTATATTTTTCAAAATTTTACGATAAATGATATCATTATTGATCTTTTTATTGGAACGATAAAAGGAATTGTATTAGCTTATACAATGAAGTTATTAAACAATGTGTTCATAAATACACTTTTTCATTTTAATATGGGGTATACCTCAAATATTGGATTTGTTTTTTTACTTCCCATTATATTTTTGAAATTGAATAAGAAGGTATTTGATAATAAACAGATTACTCAAAGAAATATATAGTTTACATTTATAAAAAATTTAATATGAGTTAGTTTATTCAATAATATTTATTAAAGATTTTTAATGATCATAAAGAGGTGGCTATTTATGAAAAGAGAATTAGGAATTGCCCGATGTGGGTTAGCTTGTTGTTTATGTACCGAAAATGACAGCTGTTCAGGTTGTGATTCTGGACAGTGTCCGGATAAGGAGTGGTGTGTAAACAGAAAATGTTCAATGGCTAAAGGTATAAAACATTGTTATGAATGCAGTGAACCATGTAAAAAAGGTTTATTGTCAAAAATAAAGCCTTATGCTTTTACAGAATTTGTCAAAAGGTATGGTGAAGATACACTTTTAGATTGTCTGGAAAGAAATGAGAAAGCAGGAATTGTCTATCATCGTGAAGGCATAAACGGCGATTATGATGATTTTGATGATGTAGAGGATTTGATTGAGTTTATAAAAATAGGAAATAGATAAATTTCAATTTGGAGGTCTATAAGATGAAAAAATTTTTATACCTTTTTTCTTTAGTATTCCTGTTGCTATTTGGATTAGCAGGTTGCTCTTCAAATAAAACGGATGATTTTATTTTGACGGATGATATGAATTTAATCTATGAAGAAACCATATATCCTAATGAAGAATATGCTGAAAAACAAGAAGATATTGTAAGCTATACAGTGAATATATATCAGGATAAAGATAACTCAATTTTAGTTGATTCAAAATCCAATTCAGGATTTTTCAAACCTTTACAATACAAAATCGATTGTGATACAAGTATAAAAAAAGCGGATATTAACATAGAGTGGACGACTGCAATGGGAAATACTACTGCGACTGAAGAGGATCAGTTATGTGTAGCTGTTGTATCTATATCAAAAAATGGAGAATTGTTGGATAAAAGAAAAATAAGCTTTATCAATGGAGGAATAGAGATTGTTGAAGATACAATCAATAAAAATGCGTAACTATCATAATGCGTATTTATAAAAATAGGTAAACCAAATGGACAAGATAGGCACATCGACAAAGTTTCTATGAATATTACCGCAGAATTAAGCCTAATTATAATTGTCAGTCAAATATTTGCATAAAAAATCCTAATTTAATTCTTTTAAGGGCAGTTAATGAGTTTAAGGAGGTGTTTGATCTTGTGTTATCTACTCGTAAAGAAATTTAAGGAACCCAGCAGTGTGGCTTTAAAGACACGCAGAGGAACGGAATTGGCTGATTTTTCTTCGCAACTCCAAAAGAAACTGGGAAAAGAAGTGCATTTGATCACGGTCACCCGCCCCAGTTCTTACGGAGAATATGCTCCTTTTACTTTTGTCAAAGATTATGACGAATTTGAGAAAGCAGCCTTTAAAATGAAGTAAATCAAACGTTCAGTATGTAAATACTGACCTGTATGATGTATTAAAAATTTTACGATGTGATTTCCATTCCAGAAACTGGATAGAGAGATCACATTTTTTATATCCTCTTTTCCATCTATTACATAGCTGCTGAAAAACGGCAGCTCGATCCAAAGAAAGGAGGAACTTATGACCACGAGAATGGAACTCACACAGGATCTGTATCAGGAAACCGTGGATTCGATCCGAAAAGACGGACAAGCCTGGGGACAGTTTCTACAATTGGCCTGCCGGAACTATCGTCTGCCCTTTACGGAAATGGTGCTGGTTTATGCCCAGAAACCGGAGGCAACGGCCGTTCTGGAAATGGAGCAGTGGAATCGCCGATATGGATTGTGGATCCAGAAAGGAGCCAAAGGAATTGCGGTTATCGATGAGGATTATACCAATCGTACACGGTTAAAGTTTTATTTTGATTATTCGGATACCCGTCCGGGAAAGGTAAAATCGGTAAAACCGCCGATATGGGATGTTCCTTCCCATCTATTCGATAATGTAAAGGAACATTTGGACAAAGCATACGGAGTTGAAGGTTCCACACTGGCAGGGACGATCCTGAAATGTTCCCGCATCCTGACAGAACAAAATAAAGATTCATTGTTGAACGATATGCAGTTTGCCAAAACCGAAAGTAAACTAAACGTACTTTCCGAAGAAGAACTGGATTCCATTATGACGGATCTTCTTCTCAACAGTGTCGCTTTCTCTGCCTTATCCCGATGCGGAATCTATGCGTTTGATTATATCGAGGCCGAAAGCCTGGATTCTATCCAATGGTTGGATACTTCCCTGGCTTTTAAAGCGTTTGGAGTCAACTGGCAGAACACAACACAGACATTGATCCGGGAAATCCATAAAGAAGTCATGGTGCTGCAAAAAAATCGCACATTGGAAAGCCAATCAATGAATGTGCATAATGAAGATGAAGAAAGGAGCGGATCATATGAAGATCGAATACAGACAACACGGGGACGTTCTGCTTCCCAATCTGACCTTGAAACCGGAAAACGAGGTTCAACCTGGGAAATACGGATTGATGAGAAGACAGTTTCTGAAGGAGCACCGGAACTATCTGTTTCAGGAGTATCTGATGAATCAGAGTCTGAATCAACATCTGATGGAGATCGAACAGACAGCCCGGAAACGGAAAGAACAGCTGATGAACCAGCTCAAGACAAAGGACGGGATCACCGAACAGCTCAAGAAAGAGGATCCGATCCTGTGGGCGCAGAAGATGCATCAAATCGAGAGGGAGATCGACGAGATCCTCAAAAACGAACTGATCTGTCAGTAGAAACCAAAGAAGAAACTATACAGGCAGGAGACGATCCTGCTTTTTTTGCGGAACCGCCGATCAAGCCGGTCCCCAGATTAAAGGATCAGCAGCTTTCTCTGTTTGATATGGAATGGAATGATACCGAGCCCGGTCAACTGGAACCGCCGGATCTGTCAGTACCCCAGCAGTTTGTGGATACGGCCTTACGCTCGATCCCTCTGGAACCGGAAAAACGATGGGAGATTGCCGACCAGATCGCATTGCAGCGGTCTTTGGAAGAAAACAGTACATTCATCCAATATGCCTGTTCCCGCGGCACACTGGGACTGTTGATCGGACGACAACAGGTGGCCGTTTCCTGGGATGAAAGAGGTGTAACGATCGGCTGTGGAAAAAGTACCAGGACGGCAACGATCCAAAGCGTTCTTTCCTGGGAGCAGGTGGCTGAAACGATAGAAAGACTGGTGCAGGAAGGAAGGTATCTGCCACAGACAGAGCTGGACAAGATCGAAGATCACCGCTATCAACGACTCAGTGAAAACCTATGGTATATGGTACAGAATCTGGATCTTCAAAAAGACGAATCCTATCTGGAAATTCTGCGAAATGATTATCTTCAGGGATTTCCTGAAGGAACAAAGAAGATTAACGTGCAACTGCGACTTCCGGATCTTCGTTCCAGGATCATCCGGGAACTGGAGGATTGTGTAGATCTGATACAGAGAGAACCGGAACGACTGCGATACAGGCATCATAGCCCGCAAAAGATTCTTGCGGAGGTAAACGATCTGACGGCCTATCGGGAACCTTTGAAAGCAACCGAGGAACCGATCCAGGCAGACGGTTATTTTGTCACACAGGATCAGATTGATGCCACGATCCTTCATTCCTATCATGAACATCAAAAGATCCAGACCTATTCCTTTTTCTGTAATCATGTGGATAAAAAGGAACGGATACAGTTTTTGAAAGATGCATGGGGCTGGAGCGGAAGTAATGATCACGATTCCGATGGAAAAGGATTGAAGATCTACAGCCGAAGTCTGCATCATCCCTATGCTTCTGTTTTTCTGGTATGGACGGAAGTGGAGAAACGACTGGATACTCTTTTTAAACAGGATCGTTTTCTCAGTGAACAGGAAAAATCACATCTAAAAGATTATGAGCGCTCTGTTCTGGCTCAGAATATACACAGTTATTTCTATCGACTTGATTTCAGTCAACTTCGCCCTTATCGGTTTGGAAAGGGCGATTTTGAAATATCGGACATCCAGGATTTATTGAAATGGCCGGAAACTTTGCATCATGTAATCGACCTGGTTGCTCTGAGCAGACCGCAGGATAAAAAGGATCAAAAAGTAAAGAACGATCTTCTTTCCGATCTGCTAAACTATGACCGAGGAACGTACACACAGTTCCATGTACAACGTCAGCCACAAAAAGAACCGTATGTCCCCTGCCCGGATCTGGAAGAATCGATCGTTTCTCTGCTGATTCCCTTTTACCGGGAAGTCGATCCTTATGATTTTCAAGACAGTTTCAGCGATCTGGATGGAGAGGAGATCCGTGAACAGTTTGTTGCCGGCTTGCGGGATATCGGAGCTTTACAGGATACGATCAAGGAGTTGAATCAGACTATTAAGGAAGGAGAAGACTCCAAATGGATCACGATGGCCGAACTTTTGCGGGAAGATTTGGCTTATCTCTATGCTCAACAGCGGGGATCGAATCTGACGATCGGAAGCGAAATACAGATGTCGTATCGCAGTGAAGTTTTGACGGAACCTCCGCATTACCGTGAGGGAGACTTTGTATTTATCGAATACGACCGAAAACCGCTGTATGGAACGATTGAACTGGTGGCTGCAGACAAGGTCTATATGGAACCGTATCCTTCTATCTTCGATGTAGATACACAGATAGAGATCAATCAAAATGAGTTTGAAAAATGTCTTCGTCAGGATGCACGAAACAGCTATGTATTTGATCCAAACCGGGCCCTGGTTCAGGATCCGGAAAGAATACAGAAAGAAAACTACCGGAAACTTCAAAAGATAGCACCTGAGATTTTGACAAAGGATGCAGATATTCTTCATTTTAATGGAGGATCACATAGATATCCTGTTACGATCGAACGGATCGATGAGGATCGTATAACCATTTCCAGCTATTATGAACAGAATGGCGACAGTATGGCCGATCCGGATATGGAATTTGTGATCGATCCAAAGACACATACGTTATCCGCCCGTACCTATCAGCAGGACAGTCTGGGTGTTTATCAAAAAGTCGAGATGGACAACGATCTGGTCCTGAATCCGGAACTGGAAGAAGAACTGGATGCGTTTGCCGGCCAGTGGCTGGATACGATCCAAAGAGACTATACAAGAGCAGATCTGATACAGGATAAAGAAGAATCTGGTTTTTCTCCTTTTGAAAAAATCCAAGAAGCTGAATTCAAAACAGAGCCATCGGAAGAAACCCTATCAAAAAATCCGACAAATCCTAGAAGTGCCAGAGAAAAATGTGCCGACAATCTTCAGGCCATCCGTATTCTACGGTCCCTGGAAGAAGAACAACGGCCTGCCCGTGAAGAAGAGAAAGATCAACTGCGGCTTTATACCGGCTGGGGTGGCTTGGCCGATGTCTTTGATCCGTCCAAAGAAACCTGGGAAACCGAACGAAATGAGTTAAAGAATCTTTTATCACCGGAAGAATATCAGAGTGCAATGGAATCGACTTTGACAGCTTTTTATACACCGTCTGTACTGATCAATGCGATCTATTCCAAACTGCGAGATTTTGGCGTTTCTACCGGTAATGTTCTGGAACCTTCCTGCGGGATTGGAAATTTCTTTGCCAGAAAACCTGTGGATATGGATTTGCAGTTCTATGGTGTAGAGATCGATCCTTTGTCAGGAAAGATGGCCAAAGCGCTCTATCCGGAAGCAGGTATTCAGATCAAAGGCTATGAGGAAGCTGTATTGCCGGATGACAGTTTTGATGTTGCCATAGGGAATGTTCCCTTTGGTGACTACCAGGTGCAGGATTCAAAGTATGATCGATATCACTTTTTAATTCACGATTATTTCTTTGCGAAAACAATCGATAAACTACGGCCAGGTGGGATCCTGGCTTTTATTACGTCCACCGGAACGATGGATAAGTCCGATACCCGTTTGCGGGAACATCTGGCTAGACATTGTGACCTTTTGGGTGGTGTTCGATTACCCAACGACACCTTCTCAAAAGAAGCCGGAACCAAGGTCAACTCCGATCTTCTGTTCTTTCAGAAGCGGTATATGATCCGTGAAAAAGATGAAGTGCCGGACTGGGTGGATACGGAAAAACAAATCGAGTTTTATGAAAATAAAGAAGGAGAACGACAGGCATTTCCGGTCCAGACCAATCGCTACTTTATCGAGCATCCGGAAATGATCCTGGCAGAGCCGAAGAATGTATCCGGACCTTTTGGTCCTCAAAGGATCTATGTGCCGAAAAAGGATACCGATCTGAGGACTCTTCTTGATACGGCCCTGGCGTCCATACAATTATCGGAAGAACGTGATACAGAATCAGTAGATATCAATACTCCATCATTGGATGTGGATCTGGAACTTCGAAACTTTAGCTACTGTATTCAAAATGGCGTGGTCTATTATCAAGAAAATGAGTCTCTGAGCGAAGTTCACCGACCCAAGAATCAGGAAGATCGGATCCGTACACTGATCCCTTTACGGGATACACTGAGAGAACTGATCGAACTCCAGGTACAGGATGCAGATGAATTGTTCATTCGATCCAAACAGGACGAACTGAATCAACGATACGACGCCTATCAGAAACAGTATGGCTTGCTTCATGGCCGGGCTACCCGGCAGGCTTTTGAAGAAGACAGTTCCTATTCCCTGTTATGTTCGCTGGAGATCATAAAAGAAGATGGAAGTCTGGAACGAAAGTCCGATATCTTTACCAAGCGTACCATTCGTCCTAACAAACCGGTCGATCATGTCGAAAGTCCGGAAGAAGCGGTGATCCTGAGTGTGTCCGAAAAAGGAAAAATTGATTTTGCGTATATGGAGGCACTGACCGGAATGGATAAAGATGATCTGGTGCAGCAGTTGCAGGGTGTTATCTATCCGGATCCGGCACAGAAATTAGAAAACGGAGAGCCGGTGTATGAAACCGCCGATGCCTATCTATCCGGGGATATCCGTCAGAAACTAGCCCTGGCGCGACAGGAAGCGGATCAGGATGAACGGTATCGGTTCAATGTAGAAGCTTTGGAGAAAGTGCTGCCGGAGCCAATCAAGGCCGGTGATATTTCCGTCCGTCTGGGAACAACCTGGATCCCGCCGGAGATCTATCGGGAATTCATCTTTGATCTTTTACAGACCCCCAGATGGCAGCAATACAATATCAAGGTCTACTATACGGCGACCACGGAAGAATGGTATATCTCCGGTAAATCCAGTGATCAGCGGATCGAAACAAACCGGACGTTTGGAACACACCGGATCAATGCGTATAAGATCATCGAGAATACGTTGAATCTGAGAAATGTGAAGATCTTTGACAAGACCTATGATGAAGAAGGGAAAGAGATCCGTGTATTAAATAAAAAGGAAACGGCCGTCGCCCAGGGCAAACAGGATCTGATCAAGGCCCGTTTCTCGGAATGGATCTGGAAGGATCCGATCCGCAGAGAAAAGCTGACAGATCTGTACAATGAAAAGTTCAACTCGATCCGGAACCGAACCTATGACGGCAGTCATCTCCGGTTTGCGGGTATGAATCCCATGATCACCCTTCGAAAACATCAGAGAGATGCGATAGCCCGAATTTTGTATGGGGGCAATACGTTACTGGCGCATACGGTTGGTGCCGGAAAGACCTTTGAAATGATCGCAGCCGGCATGGAGAGCAAGCGACTGGGACTGTGTACCAAGCCCATGTATGCCGTTCCCAATAACATCATCAATGACTTTGCCTCTGATTTTTATACGCTCTATCCGGCGGCCCATATCCTGGTAGCGACCAATAAGGATCTGAGCAAGGAAAACCGGAGAAAGTTCTTTGGCCGGATCGCATCGGGAGAATGGGACGGGATCATCGTGACACACAGTCAGTTTTCCAGAATCCCGATCTCACCGGATCGTCAACGGCAGATGATCGAAGATCAGATTCAGGATATCACGGAAAGCATTCGACAGTTAAAGGAAAACAATGGAGAGCGCTATACGATCAAGCAGATGATGCTGGCCCAAAAGAAACTGCGGGACCGGCTGAAAAAACTCAATGATTCGACAAGAAAAGATGATCTGATCTATTTTGAAGAACTGGGGATCGATCAGCTGTTTGTCGATGAGGCCGATCTGTTCAAAAACCTGTTTCTCTACTCCAAGATGCGCAATGTATCGGGTATCTCACAGACCGATTCCCAGAGAGCCTCCGATCTGCATATGAAGACACAGTATCTGAATGAAAAGACTAAGAATCGGGGTGTGATCTTTGCGACCGGAACACCGGTATCCAATTCGATGGCGGAACTGTACACCATGCAGCGCTATCTTCAGCCGGATACTTTAAAACGGTATGGTCTGGAATCTTTTGATGCCTGGGCTTCTACCTTTGGAGAAACCGTGACGGCTATGGAGCTATCTCCGGATGGCAAAGGGTTTCAGTTTAAGACCCGCTTTTCCAAATTTTACAATCTGCCGGAACTGATGACCCTGTTTCGGGAAGTAGCGGATATCCGGACTGCCGATATGATCCATCTGCCTGTTCCCAATGCTCATTACGAGGTGATCAGTGTGGAAGCCTCACAGGCACAGAAAGACATGGTCGATGGATTGGCAAAACGTTCCGAAAAGATCCATAACCGTGAGGTCGATCCACAGACGGACAATATGCTCAAGGTGACCAATGACGGAAGAAAACTGGCTTTAGATCAACGCTTGATGAATCCTCTATTACCCGATGATCCTCACAGCAAGGTCAATGCCTGTGTGGAGAATATCTATCGGATCTGGGAAGAAAACAAGGAGCAGAAACTCACACAGATCCTGTTCTGTGATCTTTCCACACCGACACAGGATGGATTCAATGTATATGATGATGTCCGTAATAAACTGATTGAAAGAGGTGTGTCGGCTGAGGAGGTGCAGCATGTCCATATTGCCAAGAATGAAAAACAGAAGCAGGATCTGTTTGCCAAAGTACGGGCCGGCGATGTGCGTATCATCAATGGTTCCACTTCCAAGATGGGAGCCGGAACCAATGTTCAGGATAAACTGATTGCGATTCATGATCTGGACTGTCCGTGGCGACCGCGGGATCTGGAACAAAGACGAGGACGTATCGTCCGTCAGGGCAATCAGAATGAGGATGTGTATATCTATCGGTATATCACCAAGGGAACGTTTGACAGCTATCTGTACCAGACAATCGAAAAAAAACAGACTTTTATTTCTCAGGTCTTTACAAGCAAAACTCCGCAGAGAAGCATGGAAGAAGTGGATGAAACCGTACTGAATTATGCCGAGATCAAGGCCATTGCCTGCGGAGATGAACGAATCATGGAACGATGCAACCTGGAAGTTGAGGTCAACCGGTTACAGACTTTAAAGAGCAGCTATCTGAATCAAAAGTATGAACTGCAGGACTGTATCGTAAAATACTATCCGCATGCGATCCAAAAACAGGAGCAGCGGATCGATCATCTTGAAAAAGATATCCAGCAGCGAAATCAATTCCCGGTATCGGAGGAATTCAGCGGTATGAAGATCCAGGGACGAATGATCATGGATAAAGCCGAAGCCGGTAAACAATTATTGGAAACAGGACGATCGATCATGTCGGCCAAGCCGGTCAGGATCGGTGAATATCGTGGGTTTGATCTGTACTGCAGCTTTGACAGTTTTATGGTTGAATACAAGCTGTCTTTGTCAGGAACAGAGAATCATACGATCACACTGGGGAATGATAAATTCGGCAATATCACGAGATTGAACAATGCCCTGTCCAATATGGATAAGGAACTCGAAGAAGCCAAGATTGAACTGCAAACCCTGAAACGACAGTTTGAAATTGCCAAGGAAGAAGTGGACAAGCCTTTTGAGCAGGAAGAATCTTTGCAGCAGAAAGAAAAGCGACTGCATCAGTTAACGATGGAACTCAGACTGGATTCCAAAGAGAATGATGTCGTGGATACCGAGGAACAGGAAGAACCGGAAAAGGAATCGAGAAAAGAACTGTGCAGATAGAAAATCCGAAATCGGAACAAATTTGTGAAAAATAGATAAAAATCCCGAAATCGGGATTTCTGTACGCTGAACAGAGATTAAATCATGTTTTTTTATAACAGTATAGAAACGGGATTAGGAGGAGAATAGTTTGATCAAAGAAATTGAAAAAAAGATTCGACAATATGAAAAACAAAAACAGATCCGATTGGAACGAAAACAAAAACTTGAGGCGGAGATTGAAAATATCAATCTTCATCTTAAGGAACTTTACGGCTTAAGAAAACAGTATGAAAAGCTGGAAAAGGAATGCGAGTCTGTGATTTTGAATTTAGAAAGGCATTGTGAGAACTCGTCCCAACAAGAGGAAATCTAAAAACGAAGTGCGATTTTTGGAGGTTTACGGGTTCAAAGTTTTTCGATTTTTGTCCCTTGCTTGATTTTGCCTTTAAGTTTAGCGTTAAAGTAATTAAAAATGTTAAAATATTTTTAATTATAAAAGAGAAATTAGTAAATATTGAATCACAGGCTTTAAATTTTATAATGAATTTCATACAAATTATAAAGGAAAAGTCAAATTGCGTTTCTTCTCAATAGTATGAAGTGCTAAAATAAATGAGGAGTATTAAAGGTATGGAAGATTATGTAGATACAGAACTTATTTTAAGGCCAGAAGATTTTCCTTTTCCGCTTGATGAGCAGAAGATCCCAGAGTTTGATGAAAAATCAATATATATATTGACACTGATAGAAGTCAATCGGCACTTACAGGAGATTGAACATTTATTCCAAATATATAAGACCAATCTTAATTTATTATTGAATCATTATGTACTATATAAGAACGATGATATTGTCAGAAAAGCAGATGCAGGTTCTAGTGATTATATAAATATTAATGCATTTATTATAAATTTGATTAGTGCTGGAAGAACTTTGGTGGAATCTATAGAAACGCTCTTCGGTTATTTAAATTTACAATTAGAGTCTCCAAAAAATAATTTTAAAAAAGATTGTACTTCTTATTATTATGATAAATACTTTTCCTATCGATTATTTTATTTTTTGCGGAATTACTCACAGCATGGTCATTTACCAATCAGCTCACCAGGAGGGGGAAAATATTATTTTGATTTACAAAGAATACTTGACACTCCCCATTTTAATGTTAATTCTAAATTCTCACAAGAATTTGAGAGAATAAAAAAAGATATATATGAACAATTTCATGATTATCCAAGAATTGCTGTTACAACACATCTAATTGAATATAATCTAATCATTCATAAAATTTATAAAAGATTTTTAGATGAACTTAAAAGATTTTATTTTATGCTAATAGATAAAAAAAATGAGATTGTAGAGAATCATCCTGAATTTATTCAGAACTGTGGAGCAGAAAATAGAAAAGTAGTAGTAATTAGAGATGATAAAAATGGAGTTCATATTTTTGATAACACCCTTGATTTAAAATATTATTTTAACGAATTAACTAAAGTTGCAGAAAATGAATTGAGTTTATCAATTAAAGAAAAAAAGGAATATGATGGAAAATAATTAGAATTTATTTTTTATATTTTCATCTATCCACATAATTAGTAGCAATCAAAATATAATTTTGAGAAGAAAAAAATAAATTGTTTTATTGTTATGTATAAGGTCATAAGTTGAAAAGCTTGTGGCCTTTTTTTCGTGAAATAGTTTTTAAACATTATCGTAAACCAGGAGGTGAAAGGAATGTTTATTGAACCGGAGAAATTGGCAGAATTGAAAAAAATTGATCTATTATCTTACCTGTTTCAGGTAGAACCGGAACGATTAAAAAAGATTTCCCGAAATACATTTTGTATTCGGGATCATGATAGTCTTCATATTTCCAATGGACTTTGGCACTGGCAATCTGTCGGTATTGGTGGAAGATCTGCATTGGACTTTTTGATCAAGGTCGAAGGTTTTTCTTTTAAAGAAGCGGTCAAACATCTGCAAAGTCTTTCAAAAGATATTGTATGGGAAGATACAAAAGAGCAGCTGAAACCAAAAGAGAGAAACCTTCTTTTTCCACAAAAAGATGAAAACAATTTTGAAGCTGCTGCCTATTTAAAAAGGCGGGGGATTGATGAAGAATTGATCCAAAACTGTATTCAAAAAGAGTTGATATTTCAATCGTTTTTTAAAAATAGAGACACAGGAGATGTATATAAACAGGTGGCCTTTGTTGGCTTTGATCATCAAAAATCAATTCCGAAATATATCAATTTACGAGGAATCCATAACGATTATAAAGGTGATTCCTTTGGAAGCAATAAGGCATTTTCTTTTCTCTTGCGGGCTAAAAATCCGTCAAATGTTGTTCATGTTTGTGAAGCATCCATTGATGTGTTGTCTTATGCTTCTTTGATGAAGTTGTATCAAAAAGATTATGAAACGATTCATATTTTGTCATTGGGAGGTGTGCAGATTCCACAAAACGATTCAAAGATTTCCTGTAAAACACCGATAGCGTTAGAACAGTTTTTAAGAGATTTTCCAGAAGTGAATTCTTTAGTTTTGCATTTGGATAATGATCGAGCCGGACGATTAGCAACGAAAACGATTCAGAAAAACCTAACGCAATATCATGTCAGGGATTCTCCACCAAAGTATGGAAAAGATGTAAACGATGATCTGAAAACAAGATTAGGGATTGAAAAATATCCACGTAATCCTTATCAAAAAAGAATTCAAACACGGTGATTTTTTGAGAAGGTCAAGAAAACAGATCATAACTTCAAAGAAGATACCAGTAGTGATACACTATCTTAGCAAGCAATGGATTCGGATAGCCTCACCCCACCCAGGGAATCCCTGGAACCCTTATTTGCATATTTGTTTCATTCTCTAAATCAAGTATAATAGTAGGCGATGAAACTAGGAAAGTTTAATTATCTTTGATTAAAGGAGATTCTAAAATGGATAATGAAAGTCAGAACATTGAGTGGAAAGAGTCGTGGCGAGATGAATATTTAAAATGGATATGTGGAATGGCCAATGCACAAGGAGGAAAACTCTATATTGGTATAAATGATCGTGGAAAAATTACAGGTATATCCAATGCTAAAAGATTGATGGAGGATATTCCAAATAAAGTTCGTGATACACTAGGTATTATTGTAGATGTCAATCTATTGAAAAAAGAGAATTTAGAATATCTTGAGATTATCGTTAATCCAAGTTCATACCCAATCAATTACAAAGGAGAATATCATTATCGCAGTGGCAGTACAAAACAGCTTTTAAAAGGAAATGCCTTAACAGAGTTCCTGGTTTCAAGGACCGGTGTGAAATGGGATGCTGTACCAGTGGATAACGTAAGTATAGATGAGCTGGATTCGGAAAGTTTTGAGATTTTCCGAAAAGAAGCCTTGAAAAGTGGAAGGATGACTGAAGCTGATTTAACTATGAATAATGATGAATTATTAGACAGTCTTGGCTTAATTACGAATGGTAAATTAAAGAGAGCGGCTGTCTTATTATTTCATCGTCATCCAGAAAAATGGATCACAGGTTCATATATCAAAATTGGTAAATTTGGAAAGGGATCTGATTTACAGTATCAGGACGAATTAAAAGGGTCTTTGATTCTTCAAGCAGATAGAGTGATTGATTTAATCTATCTAAAATATTTGAAGGCAACTATTTCGTATGATCACGATATTCGTATTGAAACTTATCCATTTGCACGAGAAGCTGTGCGTGAAGCTGTTTATAATGCGATCATTCACAAATTCTATTCTGCTTCGGTTCCTATACAAATTCGTATTGAAGAAGATGCAATGTATATCAGTAATGACTGTGTGTTTCCAACAGGCTGGACAAAAGAAACGTTGATGGAACGACACCGCTCTATGCCTTATAATCCGGACATCGCAAATACGTTTTTTAGAGCCGGATATGTAGAAACATGGGGGCGAGGAATCCAGAAAATTTGTGAGGCTTGTCATGCATTAGGTGCATCTGATCCAGAATATACGATTCATCCCCAAGATATCATGATTAAGTTCGCTGCGGTTTCTGGTCATACTAGTCCAAAATCAGATAATATGACTGATTTAAAAACTGTAAAGAATAAGCAAAGTAAGCATCGTCATATTGATCAGAGTATTTTAAGCACACTTTCTATAAATCAACAAGTAGTTTATAAAACTATTTCTGAAAATCCAGGGTTACGAATTCCTGCATTGAGTGAAATAAGTGGATTAAAGAAAAATGCTGTCGAAGCAGCTATACGAATTCTAAAAAATAAACAGCTTGTGGAATTTATAGGAAGTAATAGACAAGGAGGATATTTTATCAGATCAGATCAATCTGATAAGAACACGGAATAAACACGGAATAAACACGGAATAAACACGGAATAAACACGGAATAAAATTCAATCATTCTCTTTTTGATTTTTTCAAAAGTGATCCAATCAAGAAAAATCATGAAATGCGTAGAGCAATGTACAGAACAAAGTACAGAATAAAGTACAGAGTAAAATATAATCATTAATGCGGTATTGAACTATAATTAATACCGCTTTTTTCGTTCACGATAATTCACAACTTTTATACATAGCCGTTTCTCAGTGAGACGGCTTTTTTTATGGAAAGGAGGAAAAAATCAGTGAGTCCCTATTTTTCTTTTTTACTGGGAGGTTTGATCGGTATTTTGATGACACTGCTCATCGAGATTGTGATCCAGGCCAATCGGGATACAGGGATCCAGATCGTGGAAAAACCACCGGAACTGTTTGGAGCGGTACGACAAAAAGTCGGCTGTGAGTTTATATCTGATCTTCCCTATCATCCCAAGATGGTCAAAAAGGTCCTTCTTCAAATGGATTTGGAAAAGTACACGACCCTGGATCTGCAGGATCTGTTCTGGTATGTGTTCAAGGTCCATCTGCATTCCAAAAAAGAGATGATCGAGTTTTTAAAAAAGGAGGAATAATTTATGCGAAAGAGAAATATACAGATCATCGTTCGACTAAACCGTAAAGAACAGGAACATCTTCAAACCTCGGTGAAACGATCCGGTCTCAGTCAGGAAGCCTATCTTCGTCACCTGATTCGTGGAGCCGTTCCTAAAGAAGCACCACCAGCCGACTATTACGGCATGATGCGGGAACTTCATGCAATCGGCAACAATCTCAATCAAATCGCAAGAAAGGCCAACGCCTTCCATATGGTAGATGCACCCGTCTATGAGCAGATGGCAAGATCCCTGGAAAAAACGATTCGGGATATTACCAGGGCGGTGATCCTGCCGGATAAACGTTAATGGCAACGACCAAGCTATGGAAGATCAAAGGATGGATCGGAAAAGTTCTTCTCTACGCCGATGATCCGGAAAAGACGGAAACACCCATTGTTCTGGAAGATTTCTCTGAATCCACAGATACACAGGCACTGGAGGATGTGATCCAGTATGCCATGCGTTTGGAAAACATAGACGATGTTATGCCACAGGATAGACTGGTTACCGGAATCAACTGTCTGCCGGAAACCGCACGAGATGAAATGCAGGCTGTTAAGATCCGCTTTGGAAAAAATGATGGAATTATGGCCTTTCACGGTTATCAGTCTTTTGTAGAAGGGGAGGTTACACCACATACGGCCCATGAGATTGGTATAAAGCTCGCCAATGAATTATGGGGTGATCGTTTTCAGGTTCTGGTAGCTACTCATGTCGATAAGACGACCCATATCCACAATCACTTTGTGATCAATTCTGTCAGTTTTATCGACGGCTATCGGTACAATCACTGCCGGGCATCCTATCAGGCTATGCGGGATGCATCCGATCGCCTATGCCTGGAATATGGCTTATCTGTTGTTGAACCGAAAGGATGGAATTCCACCAAGCCCTATGCACAGTGGCTGGCCGAAAAACAGGGACGGTCGAGCATTGACTTCATTCGTCAGGAAATCGATGAAGTGATTGCCGATTCCATGACCGATAAACAGTTCTTCTACAAGCTCAAACAGAAAGGCTACACGATCAAGATGGGAAAGGATATTACGGTACGTCCTCTATGGAGAAATCGTGGTATCAAACTGGAACGACATTTCGGCAGTGCCTATTCCTATGAAGGGATTTGCCAGAGACTGATGGATAATGTATCGATATCGAAGTCAAAACCGGAAGCATCGATTCCGCATTTTAAATTGACCGGTCCTCTTTCAAGGTATCGACGGTATACAGGTTTATCGGCCCGATTTCTGATCTATACCTGCCGTGTCCGGAATTATGCACAGGTCAAACCTTTATCCGATGCCCAGATCGAATTCATCTATAAGGAAGATCTATACAAATTAAGACAAATCAGTCAGGAAGCACAGCTGCTCTGTACGCATCATATCGAAACGTCAGAGCAGCTTTTTTCTTTTCAGGAAAAATCACAAAGGATTTTGGAAAGAAGAATGCAGGCACGACGACATCTGCGTTATCAACTTCGTTCCAAACACAGATCACCGACGGAAAAAGAAACAATCCGTGAACAAATCCAACATCTGAATGTGGACATCGACCGTCTGCGAAAGGAGGTGGAACTATGTGAAGATATTGCCCGACGAAGTGAAGTGATCCATAAAAAACTGGAGATTACCTGTAAGGAACAACAGAAACGAAAGGAAGTGAAAGAAAATGAATACAGGAGGCGAAGCCGCTGATCAGGTCATCCGTATGTCTTTAAACGGAGTGGAAGTCGCGGCCCGTATCAGTGGTAAGGCGGCCATCGAAATTGCACAGATGCTTCATGCCGTTCTGAAGAACCAGCAGAAAACCAAGGGAAAGACAAGACTGGTCAATCTGCTCAAGACAGGCAAACCGCTGGAAGTGTTTACCCTGCAGAATCAGGATCTCATGAGTTTCCAAAAAGAAGCGAAGAAATACGGCATTCTGTATTATGCGGTACGCAATCAGAGATCCAGTGCCGATGGCCTGATCGATATCATGGTCAAGAAAGAAGATGCACCCCGGATCAACCGGATCGTTGAACGATTCAAACTGGCAGATGTATCCAAGAGTGCCCAGATCAAGACGGAGATTCAAAAGAAACAGACACAGAAAGAAACTCCGGAAAAAGAACACCCGGTCAAGGATGCCCAGATTCTGGAAGAGGAGGAAACAAAAACCAGACCTGTACAGAAGGAGGTTTCTTCTTCAAACCCCCAGGTGGCGAAGACGACAAAATCCCGTCCGTCCGAGCCCGTCTTCAGGCCATCCATCGAGGGTCATGTGACTAAAGCCAGTGTCCGTGAACAGCTGCATTCGATCGAACAGGAAATGCAATCACCAAAGGATGTGCCACAACCATTGACAAAAACATCTGCCAAATCTACACAACAGAGATATAAAAAACAAAAAAAGAAGAAAGGAAAGGTACGATAAACGATGACATTTGATGAATTATTTGAAAACGCGATTCAAAAGCGTGAAGAAGAGAAAGAAAGCTTTATTCTGGAGAGTAAAGCCAATCGACAGAAATGTAAGGAACTGTCTGAACAAATGGCTGTCAAGGTCGGTCAGGATGGAAAGACCTTTCAACAGGTACTGGATATGATGACCCGCTTTCCCAAGCAGACCCCCAATAACGCTTTGCTCATTCTGGCCCAGAACCCACAGGCCACACAGATCGGGGACTGGAATTACTGGAAAGGAAAACATGCCTATATCAAAAAGGAAGCGGTACAGGATCCGATCCTGATCCTGGAACCCGGTCAGGAATATACGCGACAGGATCACTCCAAGGGACGATACTACAATGCCCGAAAAGTCTATGATATTTCTCAGACCACGTCAAAACAGGAAACACCAACAGTCGAACCGGTATCGGTGGAAACCCTGATTCCGATCATGGTCAAACATGCCCCGGTACCGATTCAGCCTTTGGACAGTGAAGCCTTTTCACCCGGTGTCGGTGCGCTCTATGATCCGGTCAACGAGGTGATCCAGCTTCGAAAAGGAATGGATAACGGGAATACGATCTTTCAATGCCTGAGCGTGGAGATGTGCCATGCCAGTCTTTCACAGGGCAATCCGGAATATAATCGCCATGCCCATGGGATCCAGGCGATGGCCGCCTCCTATATGCTTTGTAAAAAGTATGGGATCGATACAAAGGCCTATGCTTTTGAACATGCCGACAGTATCTTCCCCGGTTTAGACGCTTCCCAGATCAAACAGGAGCTGTACACGATCAAACAAACGGCACAGAATCTTTCCTATTCCATGGATCGGGATCTGAAGCCGGTGATCAAGCATAAGGACAGGGTGCGTTAAGCTATGCGGGATACTGTGATCGTATTGCGTCTGGATAAATATGACTATGGTCTGATTTTCCATTTACTCAATGAAAAGCGAAATGAACTGATCAAAGACCATCTGGATACAGAGACCGTGGACAATGTTCTGTTAAAAGTGATCGAAGCCGGCGAAAAAAAGAAAGGACGGTCGGAATATGAACGATAAACATCGTGGTTTATGACTGATGATTACGGCCGGGATCCTGCCGGTTGTCTGGCTGGCACTGCTGATGGCACCCTGTCTGTCACAGGGAATTCTCTTTCATCTGGAGGAAGTAACACAGGCCCTGAATCATCCCTTTCATATCGATGTTGTGGAGAACAGTTTTCGAACCGTTCTCCTTTTCTTGTTGGCCTATGGTATCGGGATCCTGATCTATCTGTCGAACCAGAGGAACTACCGCCGTGGCGAAGAACATGGATCCGCCCAATGGGGTTCGATCCGTCAGATCCATAAAAAATATGCCGGTCCCAAACCATCGGAGGATAAGATTCTGACGCAGAATGTGCGTATCTCCTATGACGGAAGAAAACATCGAAGAAATCTGTTGACTTTGATCTGCGGTGGATCGGGAGCCGGAAAGACTCGTTTTTTCGCACTGCCGAATCTGTTTCAGTGCAATACCAGTTTTGTGGCACTGGATCCCAAGGGAGAACTGGCCCGGAATACCGGAAATCTATTGAAAGAACAGGACTATGAGGTCCGGGTGCTGGATTTGATCAATATGGATCGTTCACACTGTTACAACCCGTTTGCCTATTTAAAGACCGATAACGATGTACAGAGACTGGTGACCAATTTATTTAAGGCCACGACACCTAAAGGGAGCCAGTCCAACGATCCATTCTGGGATACGGCGGCCAGTATGCTTCTGATGGCATTGATCTTTTATCTGAAATACGAGGCACCGGAAGAAGAACAGAACTTTTCCATGGTCATGGAGATGCTTCGCTATGGAGAGGTGCATGAAGATGATGATTTTTATCAGTCTCCCCTGGATATTTTATTCAACAGGCTGGAAATGAGAGATCCCAACCATATTGCCGTGAAGTATTACAAGGACTATCATTCCGGTTCGGCCAAGACCTTGAAGAGTATCCAGATCACCTTGGCAGCCCGACTGGAAAAGTTCAATCTGGACGCGGTCAATAAACTGACCATCACCGACGAACTGGATCTGGCTTCGATCGGAGAGAAAAAGGTCGCTTTGTTTGCCATCATTCCGGATAATGATACGTCCTTTAACTTTCTGGTATCAATTCTCTATACCCAGCTTTTTCAACAACTTTTTTGGCTGGCCGATCACAAATATCAGGGAAGATTGCCGGTGCATGTCCATTTTTTGATGGACGAGTTTGCCAATGTATCGCTGCCTGATGACTTTGACAAGATCCTGTCGGTCATGCGAAGCCGTGAAATCAGTGTATCGATCATTCTTCAAAACTTGGCACAGTTAAAAGCCCTGTTTGAGAAACAGTGGGAATCCATCGTGGGCAACTGTGATGAATTCTTATATCTGGGTGGTAATGAACAGAGTACGCATAAATATGTCAGTGATCTGTTGGGTAAGGCAACGATCGATACCAACACGTATGGAAAGAGTACCGGACATTCCGGAAATTATTCAACCAATTATCAAAACACCGGACGAGAACTGATGACACCGGACGAAGTGAGAATGCTGGACAATGATAAAGCGATCCTCTTTATACGGGGAGAGCGGCCGATCCTGGATCAAAAATATGATATTACCAAACATCCCCGTTTTAAGGAGAGTGCCCAGGGAAGCGGATGTTTGTTCCTGCATGGAGAGATTTCAGAAAGTATCGGTGAGATTTTTCTGACGGATTCGCTCCATGCGGCAAAAGAGATTTCAACAAAGGAAGAATATGTTGTGTTGGATGCGGAGGAAATTGAAGAGATCCTCAGAGAACAGAGAAAAGGAGGAAAATAAAATGTATCGAATGAGTAAGAAAATGAAAGGACTGCTGGCAGCTTACAGCATCATGGTTTTGATGTTGAGTATGGGACTGCCGGTCTATGCAGCCGATGATCCACTGACCGTGGTGAACAATCTGTCCGATTTTATCTTTGGACTGGTTCGAGCCATCGGAATGATCCTGTTAGGGTTTGGTGTGGTACAGATCGGCTTGTCTTTAAAAAGTCATGATCCAAGTTCAAGAGCCAATGGTTTTATGACCCTGGCCGGAGGGATCGTGATCACTTTTGCCAAGGAGATCCTGACGATCATTACCGGAGGGTAGGATATGGAATCGGATAACTGGATTGTACAGAACCTTCAGAATGCCCTGGATACGTGGAATGATAAACTGGCGGAAATATGGCAGATCCTGACACAGTCGCCGGAGGAATTTAAAGGCGGCGGCATATGGGATATGATCGTAAAGATCCATGGAGCTTTGATGGCCATTGGATTGGCGCTCCTGGTTCTTTTCTTTGTGGCCGGTGTGATCAGGACATGCGGCTCTTTTGCGGATGTCAAACGTCCGGAACATGCCTTTAAGATCTTTATTCGTTTTGTACTGGCCAAGGCTGTGGTGACCTATGGTCTGGAACTGATGATGGCATTCTTTGACATTGCCCAGGGGATCGTATCGACCGTGATGGATACGGCCGGTTTGAACCAGATCCAGGAAACGGTATTACCGGAATCCATGGTCGAAACGATCGAATCGGTGGGTTTCTTTGATAGTATTCCGCTTTGGGCCGTGACCCTGATCGGAAGTCTGTTTATTACCATTCTCAGTTTTGTGATGATCATGAGCGTGTATGGTCGGTTCTTCCGACTGTATCTGTACACAGCCATAGCACCGATTCCCTTTTCCACGTTTGCGGGGGAACCAACACAGAGCGTAGGGACTAATTTCCTGCGCTCCTATGCCGGTGTCTGTCTGGAGGGTGCTATTGTGATCCTGGCCTGTATCATATTCTCTCTGTTTGCGGGAAGTCCGCCGGTCGTTGATGAAACGGCAGCTGCCGTGACACAGGTATGGAGCTATGTAGGAGAGCTGATCTTCAATATGCTGGTACTGGTAGGACTGGTCAAGATGAGCGATCGTGTGGTCAAAGAGATGATGGGACTCTAGAATATATGTTTGAAATATGATATATTGATAAACTATTTGGAGGTTAATGTATGAAATTATTTAACATTGATGTGAAAGAACTTAATGATTATTGGGATAAAATTGCAAGTTCAATTCTAAATGTAGGAATTTATGTTTTCATGATGATTATCTATTTTAAAATAAAAACTGATTATTATTTAGTAGCTAATAGTGAAATATTACAAGAGTTGCTTCAAATAATCTGTATTATTAGTGTGAGATTGATTTATATCTTTTTTAATAAATTTTTGCAATTTAGTAATTCCTTGTTTTCTATACTATTTTTTCATGAGCTACAGAAAAACACTAAAGGTCTACTTTCTATTGATCAAGTTTCATATGTCCGTATAGCTTTTATATCTTATATAGTTTCTTTTATACTTTTTCATGATTCTTATTTCTCGCTTTCTATAGTATTTTTGTTAATTTTAGATTTAGTAGATGGTCTTAATCCTGTTCAATCCATTAAAGACTTTTTTTCTTATGAATCTGAAAAAAACAAAGTATCAAAGATACTCTGCGTCATGAGGGATATTGCATTGATTATAGCTTTAATTCTAATAGCTTGGTATTTCCCAAAAGGTTTTGGTTTAGTATGCTCTGTGTTAGTAACGATTTGCGCCCTTTTTGCATTAAAAGAGGCTATCAAAATTAAGATCAAAAACATATCAATTGAATAACTTTTGAACTAGTGTATAGATCCATCTCAGAACAGTCATACCGATCAAAATGTAAAGTCCCGTTAAGACAAGGGATTCATGTTCCGGAACCCACCGGCTAAAAAAGGTACTGACCGTAGCGATTAGTAGATAGACTAGTGGAAGTGTCAGCTTACATTTCTGAGCGATCTTAAATAGTAAATAGAATACCTGAACGAAAACAGTAATGATCAAAGAAATAAATGCAGTCATAAGAGAATCTCCTTTTCTGACTGCATCTTAACAAAACAATGAAATCGCCACAAATGTGCGATGAAAAGATTGGAGGAATTTTTTTGGAAATCAAAGTGAATAAGGAGATCCGTAATTACACGGAATCCATCTTTTTCGGACTGTCCATGCGACAGTTCTTTTTTTCGGTTCTAGCCTGTGCCTTTGCGGTACTGGTTTATTTTTTACTACAGCCTTACTTTGGACTGGAAACCTTGTCCTGGCTTTGTATCCTGGCAGCAGCTCCCTTTGCCGCATTGGGCTTTGTCACCTACAACGGTATGGTGGCCGAACAGATCGCCTGGGCCTATATCAAAGCTAAGTTCCTAATGCCCTCTAAGTTTTCATTTGAAAGTGAAAATCTATATTTTTTATGCTGCAAAGATGGAATCGAAAAGACACAGAAAGGAGCACTCAAATGATCAAGACACTGCACAGTATCTCAAAACAGGAAAAGGAGAAGTTCAAGATCCCTCGCTCTGTTCAACAAACAATTCCCATCGATACAATCTGGAAGGATGGGATCTTCAAATTGGGAAAGAATAAATTTTCCAAAACATTTCAGTTTACCGATATCAATTATGCCACGGCTTCCAAAGAAGATAAGAAAGCTCTGTTTTTGGAGTATTCCGATCTGTTGAATTCCTTTGACAGCGGAGCCGTTACCAAGCTGACGGTGTCTTTACGGAGGATGAATACGATCGATTTTGAAAAAGAGATCTTACTGCCCTACAAGAATGATGAACTGGATATCTATCGTAAAGAATATAACGACATGTTAAAGGAAAAGGCTCTGGGGACAAACGGCATGGTTCGGGAGATGTTTTTAACAATCTCTGTTTTTAGAAAAACCATCGAGGAAGCACGAACCTATTTTCGAAGAGTGGAGACCGAATTGTCTTCCCATCTGGCCAGACTGGGTTCAAAATGCAGAACACTGGATGCGGTGGATAAGCTCAGGCTGCTCCATGATTTTTATCGGACCGGGGAAGAAACCGACTTTCATATCGATCTGAAGGATCTGATGCGAAAAGGGCACCATTTTAAAGATACGATCTGTCCGGATTCTTTTGAATTCATGGATGATCATTTCAAAATGGGAAATCGGTATGGGCGGGTTCTTTTCCTGAAGGAGTATGCCAGTTATATCAAGGATAGTATGATCATGGAATTGACAGACTGTAATCAGAATATGATGATGTCCATTGATATCATTCCGGTTCCCACCGATGAAGCGGTACGGGAAGTGGAACGAAGATTGCTGGGTGTGGAAAAGAACATCACAGACTGGACACGGAAACAAAATGCCAATAATAACTTTACGGCCGTCGTGCCCTATGATATGGAGCAGCAGCGTAAGGAAGCTAAGGAGTTTCTGGACGATCTGACAACCAGGGATCAGCGTATGATGTTTGGCCTTCTGACTTTTGTATTGACCGCCGATTCAAAAAAAGAACTGGATGCACAGACCGAAGCCCTACAGACAACGGCCAGAAAACACCTGTGTCAGTTATCGACCCTCAAATTTCAGCAGATGGACGGATTAAATACCGTTCTGCCGATTGGGGTCTGTTATCTAAAATCACTACGTACTCTGACAACCGAGTCACTGGCTGTTCTCAATCCTTTCCGGGTGCAGGAGATCCAGGATAAACATGGAATCTATTTTGGTGAGAATGCCATCTCACATAATTTGATCCTGGTCAACAAAGAAAATCTTTTGAACCAGTCGGCCTTTGTGCTAGGGGTTCCCGGTTCCGGGAAATCGTTCAGTACAAAAGAACTGATCCTCTTTTTAGCGCTTGCCACCGAGGATGATATCTTGATTTGTGATCCGGAAAATGAGTATTCGGCCCTGATCAAACTGATGGGTGGCGAAGTTATTCATATTGCGGCCGGCAGTGAAGATCATATCAATGCGATGGATATGGTCGAAGGATATGGCGATGGAGGCAATCCGATCATCGATAAATCGGAGTTTGTTCTCTCTTTGTTTGAACAGCTGGATCCCAACGGCATGGGAGCTAAACAAAAGTCGATCATCGATCGCTGTGTTTCTTTAGTCTATGAGGAATATCAGCTGGGAGGCAAACTGCCGACATTGGGTGTTTTGCGAGAGAAGATGATCGAACAGCCAGAATCGGAAGCCAAAGAACTGGCCCTGTCCTTGGAACTGTTTACCAACGGTTCTTTGAATGCCTTTGCCCATAAGACCAATGTCAATACCGGGAATCGAATGATCGTCTATGACATCATGGATCTGGGCAAGCAGCTAAAAACGATGGGACTTCTGGTGATCACGGATGCGATGATCAACCGTGTCACGGAAAACTGGAGAAAGGGCAAAAGAACACATATCTTCCTGGACGAATTTCATGTCGTCTTTGAAAATGAATATTCAGGCGCCTTCTTCAACAGTGCGTGGCGAAGATTCCGTAAGAGAAATGCGTTCCCTACTGCACTGACACAGAACGTAGAATATCTGTTGGATTCTGTACTGGCCAGTACGATGTTGTCGAACAGTGAATTTATCGTGATGTTGAACCAGGCGGCACAGGATCGTCAGAAACTGGCGACCTTGTTGAATATCTCCGATGAGCAGATGTCCTACATCACCAATGCCGATGCGGGATGCGGACTCATCAAGTATGGAAGTGCTCTGGTTCCCTTTGTGAATCAGTTCCCTAGAGATACCAAACTGTATCAGTTGATGACGACCAAACCAACGGACCGTATATCCGTACAATAAACTTTTTGGAGGACACTTTTGTCCTCCCTTTTTTCTATGGAAAGGATGTGAAAAACATGGTACGAACTATCAAGACAAAAGAACACGTAAGAGATATCAAGGTGTTGGATAAAGCTTCTATTGTGTCCGGCCATCTTCGTCAGGCCTCTTTTAAGACAAGGGAACAGATACAGGAATCGATCGAAAAGGAACCGCCGAATCAGTATGCCGTAAATCAGATATCGACCAAATCGAAACAGACGGCACATGTGGCAGTTTCCAACGGCATACAGATTCTTCGTCATTCTCCTGGATCAAAACAAATCACAACTTTAGATAAGGAGAAGATGCAGACATCTCTACGGGTAAAGAAACAATCCATTCGTCAAAAGCAAAAGATTTGGAAACCGGAAAGTAAGATTAAGACAACAGAACGAATAGAATCTTTACCTAAAGTTTTCTCTTATCAAAAAGCTCAAATTCTGTATCGTCAAAGGAAACTGGCAAAAGAGGCGAAGAAGAAAGCCCAACAAAGTGCTGCAGTATCTAAAAAGACCATTCAATATGGAAAGAAAGGAATCACAAAAGGAGCCGATTTATTAAAAAAAGGAGTGAATCTGATTCATCAACTGTTTGTCACACTGACTTCTGTGGCCGGCAGTGCTGCTATTGTGATCGTTTTAGTGTGTGCTTTGATCGGAGGTATCTTTTTGAGCGGGACAAGCGTGCAGGCATCGGGAATATCCCTATCCGCAGAAGTATTACAATACACCCCGATGATTCAGAAATATTGCGAACAATATGAGATTCCCCAGTTTGTCAATGCGGTACAGGCCATCATGATGCAGGAATCCGGTGGAAAAGGAAATGACCCGATGCAGTGTTCAGAATGTCCCTACAATGAAAAATATCCAAATACACCCAATGGGATCACGGATCCGGAATATTCTGTAGAGATCGGTATCAAGTATTTTGCGGAATGTCTGAAACAGGCAAAGTGTACAGATCCTTTTGATAGGGATACATTGAGTCTGGCGTTTCAGGGATACAATTACGGAAATGGATATATAGGCTGGGCCATTTCCAATTTTGGTGGCTATACCCAGGCCAATGCCCTGATGTTCTCACAACAGATGCAGGCAAAATTGGGAACGTCCGGTTACGGGGATCCAGAATATGTACCCCATGTGATGCGGTACTATTCCTATGGACTGATGAATGTAGGAGATCAGCCTAACTTTTCAAATGAACAGGCCTGGGGCAACAACAATCCTTATTCCAGGCAAGGTTTATATGGACAATGTACCTGGTTTGCGTGGGGACGATTCTATGAGATCTATGGTTGGGGTCCCAGCTGGACAGCCAATGGATGGGATTGGGTCAATATGCTTGTCACATACAACAGTGATCAGTTTCGATTGTCGGCCATACCGGATGTCGGGGCCGTATTTTCAGGAATCGGACACAATCATGTGGGAATCGTCATCGCTTATGACGGTACAAATATCACGGTACAGGAAGGCAATCTGGATGGAAGGAGCAATACTTTTGAGGAGGCCAAGACAGACTGGCAGACCAAGGTATATACGTTACCGTCACTGAATGCGGTTTATGGTGGGGTGGTGTTTGCGGTGAAAAAATAAAATCTAAAAGAGTGTAATATGAGTATGACAATCTCAAGTTTACACTCTTCAATTCTGTTGAATCAATATTTTTTATATTCAGTTATGGTCAGTAAACAATATTAATAATTGAAATTATTTCATAAGTATATTTTGGATGTTTTGTCTTAACGATAATCCTTTTTGTATCAGGTGTTCCTTGTAAATCGATTAGGATATTTTTTTTATACTTTTCATGCTTAAATACTTTTGATTTCAGAACTTAAAAAAATTATAGTTTCGAAATTGAGATGAGTATAATAAGCATAGTCATTTTGAAAATTTGACGAACGATGTGATGGACTATATCAAAGAGTGAATTTTTCTGATTATTACATAATGAGAACAACCTTATCTATCATTTATCTGCCTGACAAATATCGTAAGGTAGTCTTTTATAAAGATGTGGATGAGCATCTGAAGAAAATATGTCAGAGAATATAACCTTCTTAATCAGTATGGATAAGGATCATATGCATTTTTGATACAAATTACACCGATACACTATGCATCAGAGATTATTAAGAAAGTGAAAAGTATAACCAGCCAGGCAGTTATTTTCCGAATTGCCCACAGGTAAAGAAAAAGTTGAGGGCTATCAGCTTTGGACCGATGGATATTTTGTGGGATAGTTGGTAAAAATCAAAATTAAGCAATGATACAAGAGCATGTGAAAAATCAGTGAAAAGAGGAGGATAAGGGTGAAAATTATCATCAACTCAATCTGGGTATATAAAACCATCGCATAATAAGTTGAATACCCCATTCTACAATTTATTGTCGATGCCTGTGAATCATAGAAGTGTCTGTACTGGTGTAGCTTATATACTGATAAGATTAGATGATTTTACAATACTGTTATTCTGAAAATTAGGAGTAGAAAAACTAAAAAAGTAAAATCTTATTATTTGAGAAAACTTTAATATTTGTACTTAAATGTCAAATCAGATTGAATAGAAGAACGAAAAGTAAATTAGAAACTAGCTAAATTTAATTGTTTTTAGATAAAGAAGAGTCCAATTGGTTGTATAAATAAATTGTGTAATTTTTATCATATAGATTAAAAATGAATATACGATTTTCAGTAACAAGTTTAATATAGTAACTTTTATTTTTGTATACATATGCGTAACAATTCCCTATTCCTTTTAAACTTGTTTTACCAGTCAAGAATTTATCAGTTCCAGTTCCAATTTTTATACCATTTTGTTCTGGGACTTTTTCATCATAAAATTGTACATACTCTATTTCATCAATTTTTATAGAAGAGGATATATCTGCAATAAACATTAAATAATTATTTTGTAATTTTACATCATATGCTGTTCCGTTTGTACCTTGAATATGAGAATTATACATAATAAATCCATATAGCAAACAGCTTGAGATAGTAATCATTGCAATATAAATATTAATAATTCTTTTCGTTCTTTTATCCATTATACTTAGCCTCCTTTTAATAGGATTATTTCTTGCCCCTGTGAAAAATCTTTAAAATAAGAAAGAAAACCATTAGTGTACTTAAAAATCATTGATGTTTGGCTACTATACGTATAAGAGTGATTATTATTTTCTATTAGATGCAAATAATTAAAACTCTTAGTTGCATCTGTATAACATATAAAAATAGACTCTAAACATTTTTCAAAAAATATTTGGGGAAATGTAAGAATCGGTATAAAGCTTTTTATATATAGTTCATCAATATAATACTCATTCTTAGATTTTTTGTTATAATATACTTTATTTGATTCCATACTATATATACATATGGATTTATTATGTATTAAAATATTAAATTGATTGTTGTTTGAAATATAAACAAAATTATTATTGTTTAATTGTCTTAAATTTATCTCATCTAAAAATCGCGAGTCAACTTTTAAAATATATTTATTTTCTATCATAATTCTCCTCAAAAACGAGTACAGATACTATTATCTGTACTCTTAATAAATTAGGTATTACATGTACCACCAACGCCTTGATAGTTAGCAATAGCCAAGACACCTTCAACTAAATTGGCTACTAAAACCCACGTGACGGCCATTACAATATCTACAATGGCAATAGCTAAAATACCGACCCCAACAGCTGCAGCATTACAAAAATATGGTGTAGGAGTTCCAGCATCCTCGTCAATTTTTGGCGGAATATAATTTGACATAATTTGTGCTCCTTTCTAATTTATATTAAGAGTATCAATGGTACTCATATATAAATCAATCTTTGATTATGATTGTTTTCATAAATAAATTAACAGTAGTATTTAAAATTTCATTATCAAGTTTCGCAATTTGTTTAAAATTCATATCTTTCAAAATCAGTGGATCTTTATCACTATGAAATGAAACTCCAAATTCTGATATATTTGATTCTTTATAAACTCCATTTTTTAATATTTCTTTGAAATGTGAGAAAATAGCATTATAATCTTCAGAAGATAACTTTTCATTATAAGAAATTTGAAAGAGATTCCAAATCTTTGTATAGTCTGTTAATTGAAATTTAGTTAACAAAACAGGCTTATTGCATTTCTCAACATAAAGAAATTTTAAAATATTGCTGAATATACCATGCTTAAAATATTCAAGATTTTTATTTTTTTCTATATCTAAAAATGAATCAGATAATGTATATTTAAAGTTCTTATGTAAAAGATACAAAGTGTCTAATGTAATCTCTGTAATTGATATATCTCCAAAACTGTGTTTTTTTAAAAAAGGGTTATCTTGGCTTTTCCAAGCCAAGATACCATACTTGTTTATTTCTTTGAGCGTATTCATTACATCTCTAAATATAGTATCGTTGTTACTTTCAGGAATATTAAATTCCTTATTCAGAAATTCAACGATATCCGAAATAGAATGTTTACCATCGCAATGTTTAAAAATATTACTTGCTGTTTGATTTAATGTGATTCCGATATCTCCAAGGTCTCTAATTTGTAAGTAAAGTCCATCGTTTTTAGATTTAATACTTAAATTTTTAGGTAAAATAATAGGATAATAGTTCATTATAATTCACTCCTTTAATCTTTAAAAAATCGTTATAAACACAAAGTCGTAATAAATCATTATCAATTAATTTTTCACTATATATCATGTAAGAACTATCAAAAAAATGCGAGTTTAAGAAATCAAAAGTAGTTTTATCAACTTCTTTTTTTATTAATCCTGTGTCATAAATACGGTGAACATAATATTTACTGTTACTAGATTCTAACAAGATTTTTTTATTTATTGAAAATTTTATCTTTTTTCCTAATATTAAATGGATTATCTTATCTAATATGTTGTTAAAAGTACTACAACTTTCAATGAAGTCTTTTTCATTATGGGAACTTGTTAGGGCATAGCATATATGGCATGATTTTTTGTTTATACAATCTTTGCACAAAATATGACGATTGGTTTTATATTTTGATTTAACATCCAAATCAAGATTGATTGGAGAATTTGATATTATGTTTCCTAGGTTATTATTAAAGTCTATATGGCAATTTGGATCGTCTAAGATTATGCATCTACAAATATCACCATTAGGGTATAAAGTATATCCATTATTATTTATTGAACAGCTAGGAAGAGTAGGAATTTGATTTATTTTGTTTACCATGTTAAAAAAAACAGTTCCTGAATAAGGCAAAAAGGTAAAAATATATTGATTGTTTAATTTGTTTCTTTTAAATTTAATAATTTCATGGAAAAAACTAAAACATTCTTTAAATGAACAACAGATATCTTTGTTAATTTCTGCATTGCCGATAGGAGATAAATTTCCGACTGTTATAACAAAACCACTAAACTGTTCAAAATAACTAAAAAATGAAGAAGCCTTTTTTATATTATCTTTAGTTAGATTTAATTGAATTACTGATTGATAGTTTTTATTTTTGAAAGAGTTGACATCGTGTAAACATTTATTAATTCTTTGAAAGTGTTTTCCTCGTATTTTATTAACTGATTCTTCATCCCATCCTTCTAAACTAATAGCTATATCTTTTAATTTATATGTAGGGAGTTTAAATAAAATGGAATTATTAAGTAATAAACCATTTGTTATAAACGATGACCATATATTATTTGAACTGCAATACTCTAAAATTTCGAAAAAATATTGATTTAATAAAGGTTCTTTTGTACTAAAGCAAATATGTGTTATACCTAGTTCTTTAATTCTGTCAATAATATTAAAATATGTATCCAAAGTATTAACTTGGAAAGTACTATAATCTATTCTCCCAACAATACAATGTTTACAGTTTAAGTTGCATTTTGGCTCTAACTCCCATCGAATACTACTTTTCATAGATATCCTCTAACTTAATACTGTACTGAACTAAAGCATCACCATCTAAAGGGTATCGATATTCTAATTTAAATCCAGAATTGATTATAGATTTTTCTACAGGTTTTATAGTGCTCTGCCATTCAGTGATTTTAATTTTTCTTAAATATTGACTATCAATAATCTCAAATAATTTTCTTACTGCTTCTAATAAAAAAGCTTTTTTTATAGAACCTGATAATATTTTTATGGAACATTCATCTGGGTTATTCTTTTTAATTTCAAATATTACTAGATTTTGAATAGCTGAGTCATTCATGTCAGCAATAGGAAGCAAAATATCACGAAAGATTAAATGGCGATATGTTGCAATATTATTTTCTAAAATATACTTTACACCTAAATTTATATAGTTTTCTGATAAGTTACATTTTTCGAAGAAATGTTTAATTTGAACTACCTTGTTTGCGTTTAATAATTTAATCATATTTGAACTCCTATTTATTTTAAAGTTTCTAAAGCATTTAATAATTCTGTATCGTTATTTTCTTTTTCGATAAGATCAAAATTAATATTTTTATCAAAACCAATTTTTGGGAATATTTTGTTTATTTGGTTGAGTTCCATATTATTCCATTCTTTCATTTGCATGGCAGCATTTCGAATAATTGGTATTGTATAAATTTCTTCTAATCCCCTATCAAAATATTCAATAATTGAGTGTTTTTTAAGGTTTCCTAGCATTATTGGGATATAAGGAGAGAACATTATGTCTCCATAAGCATTAATTTGAAGATCTTTAAATTTTAAAGATTCATTTCCTTCTACAATAGCTTCAAGATGTTGCAATGGATCTCCCCATTCAATATTTATAGATTTATATTTAGAACTTGCAGATTCCATGATTTTCTTTGAAAGTTTAAAATATTGTTCATCTGATAATGTGAAATCTAAGAGTTGTGTACCTCTTCCCATAATCATTAACGGCTGAATCCGAAAGGTAGATACACCTAAATCTGTACATAATTTTATTACATCGAAAATTTCATTATAATTTTTTTGAGACGGTGTACAAGCAACACTAACTTGTAAATTATATTTTTTGGCTAACTTTATTGCTTCTATAGCTTTTTTAAAAGAATAGTTATTGTTTCTAATCCAATTATGTGTTTCATCAGAAGCACCATCTAAACTGATTTGTAATAAGTCAAGGCCACTATCTTTTAACATTTTTGCTTCTGTATCACCAATTAAAGATCCGTTTGAAACCATATTTAATGAAATGTTGCTATTTATTGTTTTTACAAGTTTTCCAATCTGATAAACAAGATTTTTTCTTAACATTGGTTCACCACCACAAATACACATTGAATCAGGTTGCAGTTTTGCGATACTTTGGAAAATATCTAAAATTTGTGAATCTGTCATTTCATCATTTCTGTTATGTTCACCACTTCTATTAAAACAATGTTTACATCGAAAATTACATTTGTTAGTTATTTCTATCCCAGCACTTCTAATAATATAAGTCATTTCAATTAATCCCTCCATATACTTAAATAACTTGCAAAAAGACTTTTTACAAAAATAATATAGATGATAAGACTTTAAAGTTAAATCGACTAAGCATAACATGTATTTTTTTTGCATATCATGTATGTAATTTATAAAAACTTGCTCCAATCTTAGCATTTTTATTGTCTTAACTTAAAATGCAAAATTAATATTTAAATTAATATATTAGAGATTATCTGGTGTTTTAGCTGAAGTGAAAAGATTAATACTGGTTTAAAGAGAGATTTTAGAAGTTGAATCAAAATCTACAAATAAGATGAACAAGGAATTTTTTCTTTGGGATAAATTTAAAAAGAGGTTATGAGATTATATAGAAAAATGTATTTGATAGTATTTTTTTGTTTTATTGTTATGACGTACAACAATCGTTAATTTTATAAAATATCGATATATACCACAGTATTTTTCATAATTACTATTTGACATTTCATAAAGAAGAAACAATGAAAAGCCTCTAGAATAGTATAATTTGATGATAATATCAGAAGTTGATATGTAGGTGTCATGACTATAGCATAAGAACTCTTATAATCTATAATACAAATTAATTATATAAATCCTATGTTCAATTCTAATTTATTAATTTATATTTATATGAAATCTAACTACAATCAAGTATTATTTGTATTCTAGGTAAACTTCTGAATACATTTTATGCAAAATAAATACATAATAAACATAATCTATTTACGAAACATTGGAAAAATATTAAATTGAAGACAAAAATAGGAGGAGGAAAATATGAAAGATTTATTTACTAGTGAAGGCGTTACTGCAGGACATCCAGATAAAGTATGTGACATTATATCAGATGCTATTCTAGATAATGCACTAACGCAAGATCCAGACTCTAAAGTCGCAATTGAAGTAACCATAAAAAATGATTTTATTTTAATATATGGTGAAATCAACTCAAAAGCTCAAATCGAGTATGAAAAAATAGCTCGGGACATGATTCATCAAATAGGATATACTGAGAACTATCAAATTACTACAAAAATTGACAAACAATCACCCGAGATAAATAATGCTGTTGTTAATCAAAAAGATAATACTATTTGTGCCGGTGATCAAGGGATTATGTTTGGTTATGCATGTGATGAGACAAATACATATATGCCAGCTCCAATTTGGTTTGCAAATAAATTAGCTTATCAGTTATCATTGGTTCAAAAAAAATATGATGAATTACGCCCTGATGGGAAAACACAAGTATCAGTTGAATATCTTAATGGGCACGTTAAAAGGATTGATTCCATAGTAATTTCAACACAACACACGAAAAATATTTCCCAACAAGAAATAAAGAATATTATTCTTAGAGAGGTAATAAATAAAACTATTAATAGATCATTATTAGATGATAAAACAAAATACTTTATAAATCCTAGTGGAAGCTTTATTTTAGGAGGTTCATTTGGTGATTCAGGAACCACTGGTAGAAAAATTGTTTGTGATACATATGGAGGTATGGGGCGTATTGGTGGCGGATGCCTATCTAGTAAAGACCCAAGCAAAGTAGACAGAAGTGGCGCATACTATTCCAGATATGTAGCAAAAAATATTGTTGCTAATAAACTAGCTAATAGATGTGAAATTCAGGTTGCGTACAGTATTGGGAAAAAATACCCAGTATCATTAAATATAGATACTTTTGGTACTGAAAAAGTGCCTTTATCTATGATATATGATTATGTAGAAAATAATTACAATTTTGAAGTAAATAATATAATTAATGAATTAAATTTAAAAAGGCCGATATATTTAAAAACAAGTTGCTATGGTCATTTTGGAAGAAGTGAATTTCCTTGGGAAAAAGTGAATCCGATAGAATGAAATGGAACAAAATATGAAATTTTTTAAATATTCATTTAAAGCGTTAAAAAGGAATTATTTAAAGTTGTCAATCATGACAATAATTTGCATATGTTCATCAGTTATAGGATTATTAATCCCGATAATTTCTGGAACTTTTATAAATAACCTTATTATTAATCCAAGCATGGAAGTAATCATTAACTTTTGCAAAATAATGATTATAGCATCGATTATAGATTTTATCTTTAAATATTTAATTTCTATACTACATATAAAAATACAAGTTAGTGCTTCATTTTTTTTGAATTTTAAGATTTTGAAAAAACTGCAGCATGCAAATCTCTTGAAGCTTCAAGAACATGAATCATCTTATTTCAATCAAAGAATAAATAATGATGTTAATGCAATAATTATGTATATTATAAATCTTATAAAAGATGTAATTATTAATAGTATAGCTTTAATTTTTTCAATGTTATTTTTGATTAATATTGATTACAGAATTTCTTTAATTTTTATCTTAGTTATATTATTTTATATCATTTTTTATAAGTTTCTTAGAAAAAGGATACAGGTTATTAAAAATAAAGTTTTAGAAAATAGAGCTAAATATTATGCACGTCTTCAAGATCAAATTTTATATGCAAAATTCATAAAAATCTATAACTTTGGAAATAGACTAGCCTCTTATTTAAAAAAAGAATATGAAAATTTAAAAAGAATATTAATTATAGACCAAAAATATACATATTTTTTATCTTTTGGTGAACAATCTGCTATGTTGGTTATACAATTAATAATTTATATTATAGGAGGATTAAAAGTACTTAGCGGAGATCTTTCTATTGGAATGTTCACTGTTGTTTCTCAATATTTTTATAAGATTATTTCATCAATTAAATTTTTTTCTAGTTTATACCAGCAGTACTTATCCACATTTGTTAGTTATAGTCGATTGATAGAAATCGAAAATCTTGAAACTGATAGTAAAGGGGAAATAGTTTTAGACGATATCGAGAGTATTGAGATGAAAAATATATCTTTTGGTTACGAAAATGAAAAAGTAATTAAGAACTTCTCTTTATTGATGAATAAAGGAGAAATCTATGTTTTTTTGGGAGAAAATGGTAGTGGTAAGACTACATTGATAAATTTACTTATTGGTTTATATACAAATTATACTGGGGAAATAAAATATAATTCTATTAATCAAGATAAGATCAATTTATATAAAACTAGGGAAAGATGTTTTGGGGTAATAAGTCAGGCTCCATTATTATTTAACGGCACAGTAAAAGATAATCTTATGATAGATAAAGATATTTCTTGGGCTAATTTAGAACAGTATTTATTAAAGTTTAATCTTATTACTAAAGAAGAAAATATTAATAACTTTCTTGATAAAAATATTAATGAACTAACAACGCGAATGTCAGGAGGAGAAGGACAAAAAATTAATATAATTAGAGAATTGCTAAGAAATAGATCAATACTAGTTCTAGATGAACCAACATCATCATTAGATTATGCTAGTAAAGAGCTTCTTAAAAAAATGATAACTAGAATTAAAGATGATCACATTATAATACTAATTTCCCATGATCGAGAGTTTTTAGAAGGGTTACAATCTAAAAAGATTTATGTAAAAAATAGAAGCATCTAAGTGAGAAAGGAGGGATTTTAACGATGCACTATTTTAATATGCAGAAAGGAGAAATATATGGAATGGTTGAATGAAGGGAGTATCCCTGAGGATCAAATTGAACCTCAATGTTTAGTAAATGTAAGAGGCTGTGTAGTAGAACTTTTCGGTATCTGCATTATCGCAGCTGATTTCCCACCAGGGTAGGATTTCTATCGTTTTTTAACAACATTTGTAGAGAAAGGAGAAAATAAATGGAATGGTTAAATACTCCCGTACCATATGAAAATATGGGAGATTGTGATTTTTATGTATGTGATGATAAAGTATACCCTTGTCCAGTAGACGGCTTTTGTGCATACAATGTATGTGCAGTCGATATATGGGGGTGTATTATAAAAATAGGTAAATAAACGATTTATTTGTTCGAAAGGAGAAAATAGTGATGAAATGGTTGTACTATCCTACTCCGTATGAAAATATGGGAGATTGCGACTTTAAAGGATGTGTTCAATATGATATGGGAGATTGTTTTATGGATTTTTGCTTGTATCATGGAGAGCATTGTTTAATTTATATCATATAAAGAAAGGTATGAAAGCAGATGAAATGGTTAAATGATCCTTCAACTTATGAAAATATGGGAGAATGTGATTTTAGGGGATGTACAGAATATACACCAGATCCTCACTGTCCATACAGAATATCATCTTGTATATTACTTTATCTTTGTGTGTTCAGTCATACCGGATAGAATATTTTTCTATCCGGTATGATCTAAAGAGGAAACTTATGTTTAACTTAGTATATATCAACTATCTTCTTTATTTTATCATAGTTTTTTTTCTTAACTTGTTAAAATTTAATACAATAAATAATTATTTGTTGTATTTTTTTCAAATTGTATTTTCTGTGTTCTGGTTTATATATTTTGCATTTTTTAAACACATCAGAATCAAAAAAAATGTTGAGTATAAAACAATAAATATTTTAATATTAATATTTTTGTTATTGTTTTTTATTTTCAAAATATTATCGGGAAATCATAACATAGGAGAAATTTTTTTTAGTGTTTTTTACAATTTATGTTTTGTTGCATTGTTTGAGGAATATGTTTTTCGAAATGTCTATCTTCATTTATTAATGAAGGCAGGTACTAAGAAAAAAGCTATATTATTTAATAGTGTTCTATTCTCCATTATGCACATTCCAACTATTTATTTTCAAATGGATTTCTCTAATCTATTTTCAATTATGAACTATTTGGTTATTTTATTTATATTTAGTTGTATACAATGCATCTTGATATTAAAATCAGGAAGTTTATTATTTGTATCTTTATTACATTTCATAAATAACGAAATGAGTTCAGAGTGTTTTTTTGTAATTATATTAATAATTTTTTTAGTGTACGGACTAAAATGGTTCAAAAATGAGTGTTGATTAGAAAGGGAATATAATGAAAGAGTCAGAATATAACATATATTATAAGGTAAAAGAAGGTACAATTATATATAATACAATTACCGCAGCAGTTTTACTGCTTGATACAGATAATGAAAAAGATTTTGAGAACTTTAAAAGTAAAAATAATAAACTTCCAAAAGAATTAGAAAGCAACTTAGTAAAAGGAGGTATGATTTTAGATGATAATTTAGATGAAAAAGAGTTAATCAACTTAAAGCATATGGAAAAGCGACTTAGACATGATGACTTATCTCTAACGATTGCACCCACATCAGACTGTAATTTCAGATGCCCATATTGTTATGAAAAAGGCATAGAGCACAAATATATGGATAAAGATACAGCTTCTAAATTAATAGAATTTGTGAAAAAGCAAGGTAAGAAGAAGTTGCAGGTAATGTGGTATGGTGGAGAACCAACATTAAGTATTGATTTAATACAGGATTTATCAAAAGAATTTATTGATATTTTTGGACAAGAGAATTATACAGCTGGTATAGTGACTAATGGATATTTATTGGATAGAGACATGGCTAAATTATTAACAAATTTAAATGTTCATTTTGCACAAATTACTCTTGATGGGCCGAAAGAATACCATAATAAAAGAAGAATACATAAAAGTGGAAATGGTAGCTTTGAAGAAATCATAAAGAACATTGAAGAAATAAACGATTTGATAAGTATAATTATTCGAATAAATGTAGATAAGAGTAATATAGAATATACAATTCGATTACTTCAACTGTTGGAACAAAAAGATTTGTTAAATAAAGTTAGATTTTACATCGCCCCAATTAGTGATGTAAATGCTGAAAAAAGAAATTCTTACTGTTTTACTCAGAAAGAATTTTCAGAAAACGAAAAATTGGTATATAAGTATTTTGGTAAATATCATCCTATGAAACCTCCAGTATCCTCTTTTGGTGTATGCGGAGCTATCTCTTTAGACTCTTTTGTTGTTTCTCCTGACGGGAAATTATATAAATGTTGGGATGAAATTGGAAGACACAATCAGGAAATTGGTGATGTTTTCAACGGTATAACTAATATAAATCACTATCTCAAATGGGTTTCATATCATATTAATACTTATAATAAAAAATGTGGAAGTTGCAAATATTTATCAACATGTTTTGGAGGATGTCCTTATAAAAACATGAAGAGGAAAGAAAAAGATAATTGTCTATCTATGAAATATAATGAAGAAGAAGTAATATTAGGATTACTAGAAAAAAGAAATCAAATGAATGTATAGTAAGGATATAGTCTCGTTGTTATAAAAATTGAAGATTATATGCGATAATTCGGTTTATCGTGTGGGTAAATTTATAGAAAGTGAAGGAAAAGCTCTTAATTGGACTCTAATATCCTTCACTTTTATAAAGATAAAGAGAATGTTTTTTAATTTTTTCTTACTGTATATTCCTAATATTTTTTAATCATTGTTTTTTTAATGATGATAGTAGAAACTAGAGGAATTATGATCATAACATCATTGTTAAATGTATAAAGCAACCTTTCATTTTTGAAAATGTGAAAAATTGGATATATTTCGATTGCCTTTAAAAGTTTGTTGAATTATACATCTGTTGGGTTTCTTACAATTTCCCCAGTTTTTCGTTTGTCCAAGCTCGATTATTCTGAAAGCAAACATTTTCATTCTAATATCGTTCTTCTTCATCTAAACTCTGCAATTTTAATCTGTTTTGCTTCAAGCGCTCTTTATCTTGGTATATCATAAAAGACTCATTTGACAGTTATAACATCATATTTTTTATTAGACAAATCAAAGATGATTAGTTTTATTTGTAGAATATTGAAATATCTGAATATAGATTTGGTGTTTCTTTTAATATTAAATATAGAGTGTTATGTCATTAATCCTCTTATTCTGAATGATTTGTTTTTTCATATTGATGAATTTCTTAAATGTTTTTTCCGTTCTTCAGTGGTGTGATGATCTTAAAAATGATTCATTTCTCTAACAAGTGTTGTAATCTTTTCAATCATCTGGCTTTGACTTCCGTTTTGTTTTCATCATTCATCTAATTTGCCATAATCAATGTTTGGATGATTTTTTACGAAAAAGTAAGAATCAATCTATAAAAGGTCAGAATCTTATTAGCTTTGTAAGAGATGATGTTATTTTCATCCGTGATATAGAAAGATAGCGTTACACTCAACAAAAATCTTTTAATATTTACTCAATGTTATTACAGTCATGCTTTTTCTGAATTTCGCTTTCGTTGGGTAGTCAAGTTCAGTGCTTTCAAGTCATGTCTCCTTACTATATCCCTGCTTTCTCTTATTTGTATAAAGTGCAAAACTCTTGAAATCCTAACATTTTTTTAATGTTTATACATCATCTAATTCGTATTGGTTGAAATAGCAATGATAAAAGTTTTATTTTAGACTTACTTTCTATAGCAAGTTCATTTCAATACTTACAAATAGAAACTTGTAAGAGGCTTTACAAAGGTTGAATGAGTATGAAAATAGGCAGAAACACAACTTAAATAAAAATGGCTTACACAAGATATGGTATTCTCAATCACCGAATGTATTTGTATCCTCTGCGAGCCAATCTTGCTTTTTTTGATTATTGCTAGATTTAACATTAAAATATGTAGACAAAATCAATGGTAACCAAATAATCATATTTTTAAACTTATGTAACTTATAGTATTAAATTTAGTATCTTCTAGTGAATAGAATATTCATCTAATACAATATGCTTTGTGGTTAATATTAATCTTGATTTAATTCAAAAATGAATTGGACATGTAATATCTGTGTATCAGTAGTTGTTAATTTTTGAAGGCTCGTCCTTTGCACATAAAGGATGAATAAATATTAAAAATGAAATCTTGGTGG